>Ga0308161_1000837_pt1 | contig 42189 bp, 31 predicted proteins | sample PhyFR2_FD_201034 | JGI IMG/M metagenome (GOLD analysis project Ga0308161, IMG submission 201034) | Phyllosphere microbial communities from UC Gill Tract Community Farm, Albany, California, United States - DLSLF.R2 | ecosystem: Host-associated > Plants > Phyllosphere > Unclassified | place: USA...
TTACTCACCCGTTCGCCACTCGCCGCCAGGTTGCCCCGCGCTGCCGTTCGACTTGCATGTGTAAAGCATGCCGCCAGCGTTCAATCTGAGCCAGGATCAAACTCTTCAGTTCAATCTCTGTTTGTTGACACTTTCGTGTCACCCGTATTGCTACGGGGTCGCTCACTCAAGATACTGACCGTCATCTCATTGCTGAGACAACGCTTAATACTTTTGTGAACATTTGATAATTTAAGTAATCAGCTGAACTGGTCAGCCGGCACCTTCATCAAACGCCCACACTTATCGACTGTTAATTTTTAAAGAACTTGGACTCCCGCCGAGGGCGGTACTGCCTTGCTGCGTTGTGCGAATCGTTTTGTTCGTCAGCAGCAGAGGAAGAAGATTATGCACTACATCGCTTAACTCGTCAACCCCATCTTTTTCTTCAGCACCAGTGGTGTTGTTAAAACACCGAGATCATTCACTCCATCAACTACTTGATTTCGTTCAGCTTTTTCCTGCGCTGCAGAAGCAGGAGGCGAACTATAGCAAACCGTAACCAGCGATGCAAGGCCTCTTCAGATTCTCTTGAGGAAGCAAGCTAGGATAACTAAAGGCAATAAAATGGACCGCATTCAAGGCAAAGTGTCTCAGGATCGCGCCTTCTATCCGCCTGCATCTCGAATAGGCAATGGTTCGCAGAACACGCCCATCAGCACGATGCCGGCGAGGGCGCTGTCGAAGTTCCCACGCAAGGTGTACGGCGGCGCTTTTCAAAAACGCATAGAGAATAGGAAGTGAATGACGGATGCCCAACGCTGTCGGTCGGCCAGTCATACCGAGGAAATCAACTTCGCACCGCAAGCAGTGAGATCGTTCTCATAGGCGTAAGACCGGCCCTTATGCTTGGCACCGGCACCATCCGATTTGATAGGAAACTTTCCTTTGCATTTGGGGCAGAAGGTGACATCGTCGGCAAGCGCTGCTTCAGTACCCATCACGATAGTGCCCGACGAAACGGAAATAACCTGGCCACCATGGTCCGTCTTGTCATTCAATCGAATTACGCCACGTCCCTCATGCTTCATGATCAATACCCTCCCGATGCAAATTGATGAGCCTGATCGCCGGAATGCCATGCCAAGAGCAAGGATGTCGGGCGAGCGAGATTCTCGAACATGGCCAGCGTGGAGTTATTTCTCGCTTGGCATTTCCGTTTCCAGCAAGTGCCACTTCAATTCCGCGCTATTCAGCGGCAGCATCCAGTCGCGCTTGGGGTCCGGAAAGGATTGTCCGGCGGTCAGCCAGCGCTGCCGCCACGCCTGATTGACTTCCTGCTCCAGTGGATGGCCTGGCACGAGCCATGGTTGCCAAGTTCCCGTGACCGGACAAACCTTGTTCCCTCTACATTCCACGGGCGGTGCTAAGCGCGGGACTTGCCGCGACAGCCTGAGTGCCGTACGCGGTGCGACCATGCCGCCGTTGTTGTGGACGGTCAGCACGCGCTGCCAGACGATCCCGGCAATGGCCCCCTTTCCCGTGCCGCCCGGGTAGCGCGGCTGTTCGAATGCCTCTCCCCTGCTGTAGAGGCCCGGTGGAATCGTGGCCAGGAAGGCGCGTACCTCGGCGGATTCCTTTGGCGCCGTAGGTTGCCAGTAGCTGGCAAAGGGCGCCTGGGGCACGTCGGTCGTTTCCGCTACAGGCCGGAAGGCATAGGCGCTGTCGAGGAAATAGCGTCCCTTCCTGAGCGAGGCTTCGGTCGGCGCCGGAGCCTCGGTCGCGGGCACGACGGCCATGGCCGCCGCAAGCAGGCTTTCGCGGGTGCCGTCCCAGGGCGGTAATGGTGCCGGCGGCAGGGGCAGGATCTTGTCGAGGTTCGGGAAGCGGCGGTCGGGGTTGAAGTCGAGTGCGTCACCAAGCATGTTGTAACGTTGGGCGCGTGCCTTGTCGATGAACGGCACGAACATGTTTTCGAGCTTGCTCGGATGGTCAAATTCGATCGCCAAGCTGTTTGCGCAGTTCTTGCAGCCGCCCTTCACACCCTCGTGCAGGGCGCGCATCACACGATTACGGGTTTGCGGAGTCGCCCTGCCAAGTTCCGAGCCATCCGGTGCCCTGGGCACGTCATACATATACTCCAGTTCTTCGGCTGCCGGACCATAACCCTGGGCCAGCGCGCATTCGAACATCTTGATCGCAATCGGGATATTGCCCCAGTAGCCCGGCTTGAGGTTGTCTCCGCCAGCATCCATCTTCTCGCCCAGGAAGTGCATCGCGTGCGGACTGCCCATCGCTGCCGCCTTCTGGAAAAAGGCATAGGCCCGGTCGACATTGCCATACACACCTGTCCCGTTGAGGTAATAGCTACCCATCCTGTCGTAGGCGGAAGGCACGCCCAGTTCCATGGCCTCGGACACCAGGACCACCGCCTCGGTCTCGCCATGCGGCGGATCGCGCTTTTCCACGTACAGGCTGGCCAGGTTCAGCATCGCCTTCCAGTGATGCCGTTCGGCGGCCTGGCGGGTCAGCTGCACGATTTTCTTGTAGTCGCGGTCTTCATAGAAGGTCGTACGATCTTCCAAAGCGCGCGCCTCTAGGAACCAGTCCTCGGCCTGTGCGTCGATCGGCGGAACCCTGCTCGCCTCGGTCTGGCATTCGAAAGAGGCGATATGCGGATCGAACGGCGACAAGGGTTGCATGTGGGGGGGAACCTTGGTCTTGTCCATATTGCAGGCCACCAGGAAAGTGAGCGTCATCAGAAAGGTTGCCAAATTACGGCAACCCCATGGGAGAAAGGTAGCGAAGGCACCCATGGTTCAGCCGAAGCGGAAAGTCGAGCTTCGGCCATCGTCCAGCGGGACGATAAAGCCCTCCATCTGTTTCTTTGCCGGGTCGGTGGACAGCGACTTCTGTCTTTCCTTGTTTATTTTCATGAGCTTTACCCAATCCTTAAAGGTTTGTTCGATTTCCGGTCGCGTGGCGTTTCCGCCGTCATATAGTCCGCCCGTGAGCTGCGACCAGATCCGTTTGCGCAGACCAGTCGCATGGCGCGGGTCGTTCGTGGCAAGGTTGATCTCGCTGTCCACCGCCATGCTGCGCTGGTTCAGGTTGGCGCTGCCGAGCGTGAAAAAGCCGTCGTCGACCAGCAGCAATTTGGAATGGATATAGATTTCGCGGTAGCGCCACTGACGCCGCGCCTGATTGAATTCGCAGGCGTTGAGCACGGCCACGCACACCCGCAGACCGAATGTTTCCTTAAGGATCAGCGCGGAAGGCTTATCGATCTTGTTTGCAGCCGAGACAACTTTCGGCAAGGCTTGCGGCGTGCTTGCCCGCCTGTCCACAGCATCGCCGAAGCGAAACTGCTTCGACGTCGCCTGCTGGATCCTGGCGGCCTCGTTCGCTTTTTCGATCATCTCGACCTGGCCGGTCATCCCGTCCTGCTGGCCCAGCGTCGCCAGGGTGTCGTAGGTACGAGGAACCATCTGCGCCATTTCAGGCGCCGGGATCACGACGAAGACGTGCATGACCGGCAGGTCTTCCTTGCCCTTGCCGATCTTCGCGCAGTTACGGTTCCAGCCAGCAATCACGTTCTTTCGGATCGCCAGCAAATGCTTGGCCCACTCCTGATACTGGAAATATTGGTTTTCCATGTACAGGTATCGCGTGCTCCCTGTGGCGACACGGGCCGCGTTGAAGTAGATGTCCTTGATCGTGAAGTCGTTTTCCTCGGGCTGGGTCCTGATAATCTGCACCGTCGAGTCGCCGCTTGCGGCCATGCGCAGCAAGGCGGATGGCGGCTTGTCACACACATACTGGCTACGCCTTTTATCGCCACCCGCACGCCCCCACGCCCGTTCGAAATTCTCGTGCAGCGGTATGAGTGCCCGGCCGCCGTCGATACGGCAAGCGTAGTCGCGGTAGGGCTTCAGGGTCTCGAAATCGAAAAAGCCGTCGACGCCCTGTGCATGCTCCTGTTTCGTCTTGGCCGCGCCTTGTTCGCGCAGCGGATTCTCGACGCAATGTTCGGGGGTGTCCCAGTAATCGGTCAGGGAGTTCAGACCCATGACATAACCGACGGCTTTTTTGCCGTCGTTATAGGCGAAGTCGATCAGGACCGGCTTTTGGTGATGGGTCCCGGCGCCTACCAGCAACCCGTATTCGATGAGATCGGGCTTGCTCGTCTCGCGGTCAAGCGAATCGTCGATGCGGCCGGCATCGCCGTCGCGCGTGCGAATGATGATGCCTTGCAGCCGGCCCGCAAATGCCGCCTTGTACCAGCTGCAGCAATATTCCTCCCTCGCCATAGCGGCTAACTTGTCGCCCGCGATGTTCCATTCCTTCTTGTGCCGGTTATCCCGTGCATGCTCCCGTATCAGCTGCAAGCTGCGTTTTGCATTGATTTGCTGGACTTCCACGTCGCTGTCCCGGATACACCAGGGACTCGTTCCATGCGTATGGCCCGGCATGTGCTTCTGCTTCATGCCGCCGGAAAAGCTGTACCAGACCAGCAGGCGGACCTGCACGCCCCGCCTTCCGGCGGCAATCAACAGGTCGCCATAGGTCTCGGCACGCGGCCAGTTGTATCCATTGCGTACCAATTCCATTCCAGGGTCGAAACCCCAGCACACCAGGTCGATGCTGCCTTTCGCTTCCTGGATGTCCTTCGCAATGGCAGCGAAACCTTCTTTTCCACAAATATGAAGGCTGAGCTTGTTGTTGTGCGTGATGGGATGGGTGGCGTTTCCCTTCTTGTTCTTGTTCTCCGCAAACCACTGGATGGTGCTTGTCGCCTTGCAGCTGACTTCGTCGATGTGAACCGTCTCGGTTCGCAGATAGTTTTCAGAGCTCATCAGGGTCCCCTGTTCAGTTCGCTGCCAATTCAGGAATGCGTGCGCCCGTCTGCCGATCCATCGAGCGAGCGCGCTCCCTGGTTCGACAGCATCTGCTCACTGTGCAAGGCTTTGTCCTTGGGATCGAACTTCTCCCAAGCCTTCAGATCGAATTTTTCGCCGTTCGCCAGCTCGACCGTATAACCCGGTGTTCCGCCCGCATGCTCGATGGCGATACGTCCCAGGTCGTCGGTGATCCCTTCGTCGACCTGGCTGCCGTTCTTGTAGAGGGTGTAAGGAACGTTCGCAAACGGGCCTCCGTTTTCGGGATGGGTTTGCAGCATGAAGAGCAGCTGCTTCGGATCTTCCGGCGTCTTCGGCTCTGCAATAGTGACCTTGTGCTCCGTCGACGGTTGCGGCCGATTCTGGGGCGCGAGGGTTTCGAGGTTGCCGTGGAAGAGCGCCGGCTTGGGCGCGAACACCTGCATGCGGTCGGTGATTTCGACCATGCATCCGGGACCGTGCAGCCGCACCCCTTTTTTTCCCTTCAGGTCGATCCAGTCGGTCTGGCTGATCAGGGACAGGACCTTGTTGGCAATGACCTGGATGTCGTCGTCGTGCGCCTGCACCGTGATCTTGCCGGAGGCCGCAACCAGCTTCATCCCTGCCTTGTGGACGAACAGGCGGAACGTTTGCTTGATGCTCACGAACAGGCTGTCGCCCGTTGCGATCGAAAGGTTGCGTCCAGCCGTCAGCGCCGTGTGCTCGGCGCTGGCGATGTGGGTCGACTGTGCCGAGGTCGTTTCGATTCCCGCCGGGCTCGCAAGGACGAGGTGGGGTTCGGAGAGTTCGGGAAATTTGTCACCGGTGCCGCGCAAGGCATCGTTTTGCGTCTTCAGCGCATCGGCGACGTCATGCTGCTGTCCGCTCTCCTGCGCCAATCCTTGCAGTGCAGCCGTCGCCTGGTCATCGTGCAGCTTGTGCGCGGCATCCAGCCGGTTTGCCGTTTCGCCCATGTCCTTGATCGGCCCGCGCGCCGTCTGCCGCGCTTCGGTCGTGATCAACAGTCCCTTGGCTGCGCGCGCCACGCCATGACCGTCGGTGCGCAGCTCCCAGCCTTCGCCTCGCGCATCCTTGCGGCCGGCGTTGTCCTCGATGCGCGTGATGTGGCCGAGCGACAGCTGACTGCACTGATGGTCGCTTTTCAGCTGCGCCTGGATTTTATCCGGCGTGTCGTCGAGCACGAGGTGGTTGCCGCGCGCCCCGCCGCCGAGTTCCCGGCTGCGCAGGCCGGCAAGCGACTGCTGTTCCGGCAGCGACCACGGCGGCATATGGGTTCGGTTGTAGAGCGCGCCGAGAACGAGCGGATGGTCGATATTACCGTTGGCGTAGACGACGGCCACTTCTTCGCCGACGCGGGGCAGCCGGATCTGCCCGAACTCGCTGCCGGCGGCCGGGCTCATCACCCGGATCCAGGGCGAGCTCTTTTCGTCGTAGTGGCCCAGCCGGTCCCAGTGGAGCTGCAGCTTGACGCGCCCATAGCCGTCCGTATGGATATCGGCGCCGGCCGGGCCGACGACGATGGCCGTATGCAGTCCCGTATAGGCAGCCGGTTCGCTGTTGTAGTTGCGGCCGGGACGCCAGCGGATGTCCTGGCGGATGCACGTGAAGCAATTTGCGTAGCGCGAGGGTGCGCCCGGGCCAGCCTGGTAATTGTTCGATACCTCATGGTCGGCAGACAGGATCAGGTAATAACGGTCTTTAATGCTGCGGCGAGGTACGGGATCGTATTCACGAGAACGCGGCTCGGCGCTGAAGTGGCCGCCGAGCTTGAACCTGCGACCGGGCAGCACGAAGCGTTCGTTGCCCTTCGCCTCGAAGTATTGCCTGCCCTTGTCCGCTTCTTCCATGCGCCGCGCCGCCAGCCGTTCGCCGTCGTCGCGCAGGCGAAAGCCATAGGCGCCGGTGTCCTCATAGACCTCGTAAGGGAAACAATCGCCTTGTTCTTTATATGAAGGGGCTTCAGCGCGTTGTGCCCTTGGATTCTTGTAGTCGAAAGTCGCCAGCGTGGTCCGCCCTGAGCCCAGGCGCCGGATTGCCGTCCACTCGTGAATGCCGTCGTGCTCGCGCGAGCCACGGCCGTCGTGAAACGAGATCACGTACATTTCTTCGTGAATTGGTTCAGCCAGGAGGCTGTTATCCGAAATCATGAGCTCGTGGCCGTCGAACCTGTGTTCGTACCAGTAGTGCAGGCCGAGCGCCTCCCAGCGCCGGTGCAGGTGGTTGTAGTCGGTCTCGTTGTACTGGTTGGCGACGGTCAGCTTCGACTCGTCGATCGGGTACAGGTGCCAGTCGGCCTGGCGGTAATGCCGCAGGGTTTCCTCGGTGATCTCGCGCACGCTTTTATTGTGGAACGAGACGCAGTTCTTGCGCAGGCGTGCGAACGCGAGCCAGGGTTCGAGCACCATCCGGTAAAAGGCAAAGCCGCCATCGCTGCGCAGGAAGCGGAATTCGGTGATGTAGCCGTTGAAGTAGCGTAGTGACCCGTCTTCCCGCACCAGGGAGATCGTCACCATCCGGCCCATCAGCATTTTCAGCGGGATGTGCGGTTCGTCCGACAGCACTTCGAGCTGGATATTGAAGCAGCGCGACACTGCTTCGGAAGCTTTCAGCTTGTTCGGAAGGAGGATCGCGGGCGGGCCGTCCTTGCGTGGAAAATCAAGTCGCATGAGGCGCTTGTGTTGCGACTCGCCGCTGAACGCCGACCGCGCGGCACCGGCCGCGATTTCCTGCCTTTCGCCCATTGATTGCCTCCGATGGCCCTTGACCGTAGCGCACGTGAAAAATCAGCGGACACATTACCCCGATGCTGCCAAGCGGAATTTGGCCATTATCAATATGTTTCTCTGCGCTATGTCTAAAGTTGCCCTGACAGCAGGTTCCTTGAACAATTAAATCGGCAGACGAGTTATGGCGAACAATTTGAAACAGCGTAGGGTGACGACTTTGGCAGCGCTGCCGCGCGCGCCTGGCTTGCAGCCGCTGTCGTCGCAAGAGAACGTTATTGACGTCACCGCAGCAGTGGACTGTAGCTATGTGACGACGCTGTCCGGCCGGCCGTTTCCAGTCCAGTTTCGCCACCAGGGAGCAATCGACGCCTGGACTCGTGCGCTCGATGGCAGCGCCCTTTGGCGTCGTTGGCAAGACTCGGCTACGCTCTGCCGGGATATCAGACAGGAGATTTCCCGGCATTTGGAACTCATCTATCCTTCGTTTATGGTACGGGGGAACGAAACCCAGCGTGCGGCGAAGACCAAGCAAGTACTCGAAGCAACAATCAGCACGAACCTGAAATACCATTTGAACAAAGGGATGGTGATCGAGGCTACCCCGGCGCTGGAAACGCTGCTGACGAATTCGGACGTGGATCTCAGTCTGCCGATGAGCATCGTGGCGCCGCCGTATCAGGCACAATACCTCCGCTTCGGCGAAGCGGCGATGCGCTACCTGAAGGTACCGGGTGCGAAATTTCCTGATTGCGTCTTCGACGGCGTCTTCTGCTTCTTCAGTCCAAGAGCGATGCCCGGCATGGCGGGGCAGACACCATGGATGCTGGAACTCTTCTTCATCGGCAAGCGGCAGGACAGCCATAACGGTCACGTCGAACTGGCAGGCGAGACCGACCGCGGAAGCATTACGCTCGGTGAGTGGTTGGACAAGGGGCTTGCCGAGGGCGGAAGCCAACCGCTCGATGCCTACCGTCGTGAGGTAGACGCGGCCGTCAGCTATGTGGTAAAGATGTTCCTGTATATGACGTTGAAGCAGGCGCGCGTAGTGGAACACCCTGCATATGACCTTGCACTGCAGCGCGCGGCTGGCTTGGGAGAACGTAAGCGCACCAAGCTGTTACAGAAATCAGCCGCTCTATACAAGAGTATCCTCGTCGGCTCCGATTTGTTGCCATTCAGCCCACCTAAGGGTGCCACGGGTAGCGGCGTGGCCCCACACTGGCGCCGCGGTCATTTCCGGATGCAGCCCTTCGGCGCAGGCAACCAGCAGCGCAAACTCATCTTCGTCGCGCCGGCCCTGATTCATGCTGAGCAGTTGCAGGGCGATGTGCCAGCACCGAAATCGTACCGGGCCGGCGCAACTGTTATCGGTGCGGTTTAACTGTCCAACGCGAGTTTGTACATGGATTGAAGAAGCCGGGAAACATGTGCAGGGCAAACAGGAAGGCGGCGGCACCGGTCAGCACCAGCAGCGGTATGCGCACCCATGCACGCGGCGCCTCGCGCGCACCATATGCCAGCGCCATGCAAGCGAGAATCCACAGCGGAGCGCGCCAGTCGAGCAGTCCACCCGCCAGCCCGGCCGTGCAGGCCAGCGCCAGGCCGGGGCACCATGCCCATGCGCGATGAATCCGGATGGAAGGGGCCGGCACCCACAGCAGCACGACCGCCCGGGCCAGGCAAGCGAAGGTCAGGAGAATGCTCGGGCTGGGTGTCATGCCGCCGAGTTTACCTTGCCCGGACTTGCATATCTACAATCTCGCCTGCCAGGACGAGCGATCAGGACAGCGCGGTCGGACGCAACACGATCTCGTTGACGTCGACTTCGTCCGGCTGGGAGATGGCGAAAGCGATCGCCTTGGCCACCGACAGCGTCGGCATCGCGATCCGGTGCTGTTCGCGCACCGACTTCGCCATCTCCGGATCGGTCACGCTCGACGGCAGATCGGTATCAGTCGGCCCCGGCGAAATGATCATGCTGCGGATGTTGTAGGGTGTGCCCTCCTGGCGCAGGCCCTCCGAGATCGCGCGCACCGCGAACTTGGTTGCCGAGTAGACGGCCATGGTCGGGCGCACCCGCAGGCCGGCCGTCGATGCGACGTTGATGATATGGCCGCTCTTCTGGCGCTGCATGACCGGCAGCGCCGCGGCAATGCCGAACAGGATGCCCTTCAGGTTAATGTCGATCATGCGCTCCCAGTCGTCGACCCGGGTCTGGTCCAGGCGCGACAGCGCCATTAGCCCGGCATTGTTGACCATGACGTCCACGCGTCCGCCGCGACGGCCGTCGCGACCAGCGCTTCGACCTGCTCGCGCCGGGCGACGTCGACCGTCGCCGCTTCGGCCCTGCCGCCGGCGGCGCGGATCTCGGCGGCGATGGCGTCCAGGCATTCCCGGCGCCGTGCGCCAAGCACCACGTGCGCGCCCATTCCGGCCAGGTGACGCGCCGTCGACTCGCCAATGCCGCTGCTGGCACCGGTAATGACGACGACTTTTCCTGCGATATTCGATTCCATGCGCTCTCCTCCAAATAAGAAAAGAGCTTAGCCGCTGACCCGCCTCCGCCCGCACACGGCACGGCGATACCGACGCGGATGCCAGGTCAGCGCAGGTTGCCGGTATGCCCCAGCGAATAACGGCCCGGCTGCGGCCACACGGTCAGGCCATGCGGCTCGCCCCCGACCTTGACCTGGGCGACCGCGCCATTGCCCGTATCGAAGCGGTATACCACGTCGTCGAAGCGGCCCGACAGCCACAGCCACTTGCCGTCGGCGCTGACGTTGCCCATGTCCGGGCTGCCGCCGCCCGGGACGGTCCAGCGCGCGACGATCTTCCCGCTTGCGAACTCCAGTACCGCCACGCTGCCGGGACCGTGCCGCTTGCCGTGGATGCGGTGGGTGCCGCGGTTGGCGATGTACAGGAACTTGCCGTCGCGGCTGGGATACAGCCCATGGGTGCCGAGGCCGGCCGGGATGAAGCCGACCTGCTTCAGGTTGTCGCCATCGACCACGTGGACGCCGTCGGCATCCATGTCGGCCACATAGAACAGCCTGCCGTCCGGGGAAATGCGCACATCCTGGGGCATGCCCTTGCGCGAGGTGCAGATCTCGTCGGCGCCGGGGATGCCGGGGGCGGCGCCTTCGCGCAGGCGCGTGGCCGGCATTGACAGCTTCAGGTAGCCCGCCACCTTGTGCGCCACCATGTCGATCTTGGCCAGGCCGCCGTTGAATTCGCAGGTGAACAGCGCATAGCGGCCGTCGATCGAGAACTCGGCGTGGTTGATGCCGCCGCACTGCGGCACGTCGATCGCGTACTGCATCGCCATCGTGTGCGGGTCGCGGAAGTCGAGCCGGTGGCGCGCCTCGGCCACCACGATCGCCGACTTGCCGTCCGGCGTGAAGTACATGTTGTACGGATCGTCGACCGGCACCGAGCTGCCCGGCTTGCCGGTGCGCGGATCGATCGGCGTCAAACTGCCGGTGTCGCGCCGCTCGGCATTGTTCGCCACCCACAGCGTGCGCAGGTCCCAGGCCGGGATCACGTGCTGGGGGCTGACGCCGACCTTGAAGCGGTCGACCACCTTCATGGTGGCCGGATCGATCACGCTGACGTCGTTCGAGCGCAGGTTGGGCACGTACACGCGCTGCAGGTCGCCGCGCACGGCGGGACTGAGGTGCGCCGGGCCGATGTCGCTGTACAGGTTGCGCGGATCGCTGACCGGGGCCATGCCCGGCACGGTGACGATGCGGGCCGGCTGCGCCCTCGATTGCGCTTGCGGCCCGGCTTGCGGCCCGGTTTGCGGCCCGGTTTGCAGATTGGGGGCGCCGATGACGCGCATGGCGACGGCGCCGCCGGCCAGGATGGCCAGGACCAGGCAGGCAGCGGTGGTTCGTTTGGATGGCACGATGGACGTCTTTACTTGGGTGGTTGTGGATTCTGGATGGGGCGGCCCGGCAGCGCGGCGCGGATCGCGGCCACCGAGGCGTCGACGATGCGCGCGACGCCGAGCTGGCCCAGCGCGGCGCTGGAACGGGTCGGATCGCCGCGCACGCCGCCAGCAACGCCCGCCTTTGCGCCCGCGGCCAGCAGTCCGGGGCGGACGCTGGCCGGGTCGAGCGCCAGCGACAGGCTGGTGTCGGCCAGGCCGGCATGCAGGCCGATTTCGGCGTCCTTGACGCCACGCCGCTCGAGGTCGGCCACGTAGCCGGCCTGTGTGGCCTGGTAATAGTCGTCCAGCGCGTGCGCGCGGCAGGTGCCGGCGTGGCGCATGCGTGCCGCGACTTTCCGTTCGCTGTCCTGGTAGCCGCCGTGGTCGCCCAGGAAGAACACGTCGCGCACGCCGTGCTGGCACAGGCTGCGCGCGGTGGATTCCAAAATCGCCTCGAAGGCCGGCGCCGGCACCGAGATGGTCCCGGCAAAGCGCATGTGCCCGGCCGGCGGCGCGATCGACCCTTCGGGCACGTAGGCGATGACCGGGGCCACCACCGCATTCCCGAGGCGCTCGGCGATGCGGCCGGCCAGGATGCGCGCACGGGCATTGTGCTTGCCGAGCGCGATATGCGGACCGCTCTGCTCGGTGCCGCCGATCGGCACCAGCACCGTGGTGGCGCCGGCGGCGATGCGCGCCTGCAGCTCCGGCGAAGTGAGGTCTTCGATATAGACACTGCCGGATGCGGCGGCCAGGGAGGCAGCCGAGACAGGGGCCCAGCTGGCGGCCGCCAGGGCCAGGCCGGCAGCGAGCAGCTTGCGCCGCGATGTGTTCTGCAGGTAAAGCATTCGGTTCGATCTTCCTGGTGCATTGCCGGTGTCGCGGCGTCGCCTATTGTAGGGCAAGCCGGCCGGACGAGCCGGACGACATGCACCGGTTTCAGATTCGCATAAGCTTCGGCCCAATCCTGACACCGGAGCGGATAACTGCGCCGGTCAGATCGCCTGCTCCATCTCGTCGCGCGCGCGCTGGGCGTTCGACTTGTGTGGCGCGAGCGCGGTCATGGCCAGCATGCTAACAACGTAGATCAGCGGCAGCATCCAGGCCAGGACGACCATGGCGCGGGTGTTCGGTGCCGGCGCCGGCCCGAAGCGGTTGGCGCCGGGCTGGCCGGGAGCGCAGGCCAGCCACAGGAAGAGCAGCAGGCCGACGCCGGGGATCAACAGCCCGATCAGCGGCCAGCGCGCATGGCCCAGGTCGTGCAGACGGCGCCCGGCGATAACGAAGGTGAACGCGAACGCGCCCAGACTGACGATGCAGCCAACAACGGTCACGGGGAAAAAGACGTACATGCCCAGCAGCGCCGCAGCTGCCGCGACCATGCAAAGCAGACCCGGCAGGACGTTGTAAGCCAGATAGCGCACACGTCCTATACGGCCGCGCAGCTGGAACATGGCCGGCATGTAAACATCCGGCCGCCGGGTGGAATCGATGACACTCACTTCTGGATCCTGGAAACGCCAAAGGCCCGAATGTTACAGGTTTTGGCGGATCGTTTCCGGCAGTGGGCGATTTCGCGCCATCCAGCCACGCGCGCTGCATGCCCACGGCGCCGGACCGGCGGTGCGCCGGGGCCGGCGCGCCTGCGCGATAATCCCGGCACTGACCGTGATATGACAGGAACCCGGCATGGACGCCTTCATCTGCACCACCTGCGGCACCCAGTACACCCCCGGCGCGGCGCCCCCGCCCTCGTGCAGGATCTGCACCGACAGCCGCCAGTACATCCCCGTGACCGGCCAGGCCTGGACCACGCTCGGGACGCTGCGGCGCACGCATCACAATTACTACCGGCGCCTGCAACCCGACCTGTACGCGATCGCCACCCAGCCCAAGATCGGCATCGGCCAGCGCGCCCTGCTGGTGCGCAGCCCGGCCGGCAACGTGCTGTGGGACTGCATCGACCTGGTCGACGAGGCCACGGTGGACATCCTGCAGGCGCTCGGCGGGGTCTCGGCAGTGGCCATCTCGCACCCGCACTACTACACCACGATGGTCGAATGGGCGCGCGCCTTCGATTGTCCGGTGTGGCTGCACGAGGACGACCGCGCGTGGGTGATGCGCGAGGACGCCGCCCTCCACTACTGGTCCGGCGACACCAGCGGCTTCGTGGGCGACATGCGCCTGGTCCGGCTGGGCGGCCATTTCAGGGGCGGCACCGTGCTGCACTGGCCGCAAGGCAGCGGCGGACGCGGCGCCCTGCTCACCGGCGACATCCTGCAGGTCGCCCCGGACCGGCGCCACGTGGCGGCCATGTACAGCTATCCGAACTACATCCCCCTGCCCGCCTTCACGCTGCGCGAGATGGCCGCGCGCCTCGACCCGTTCGACTACGACGCCGTGTTCGGCGCTTTCTGGGATGCCGAGATCACGCAGGACGGCAAGGCGGCGGTGGCGGCATCGTTCCGCAGGACGCTGTCGATGCTGGAGCACGGCACGCTGAACTGAACGGCGTGTCACGCCCGGTCCATGTTAAAAAGAGTTCATCGATACGAAGGACCTACGGAGGACATGAGATGCTCAATCTGGGAAACACGGACCGGGAACGGATCGAAAAGGTCGGCGCGCTGGCGGCGCATGTCGTGGAACATGCGCTGGCCTCGGGCCTGAGCTGGGACCAGGCGGTGCTCGCGTTCGGTGTGGCGACCAGGGCGATCGCGGCCAAGGCCGCCGACCAGGGCAACGGCAGCATGGAACAATGTGCCGCGCTGGCCGAACGCCGCCTCAAGACCGGGATGGACCGGGGCGACGAAGTGTTGCGGGCCTGGCTGCGCTGAGCCGGCCGAGGATGCCCACGCCCGCGCTCACTGCAGGCCTCATTCCAGCGCCCGGTTGCGCGACTCGACGTCGACGCACAGCACCGCCAGCGCGCCGACGACCAGGAAGCCGGCCAGCATCGCCAGCGCCAGCGTGAACCGCGTCGCCATCACCGGCGCCACCACCGCCGGCGCGAACAGCCCGCCGAAGCGCGCCACGGCGCCCGCCAGCCCCATCCCGCTGGCGCGCAGCCCGGTCGGGTAGACCTCGGGCGTGAACGCATACAGCGCGCCCCAGGTCCCGAGCAGCGCGAAACTCATCAAGAGGGTCGAGCCGACCACCACGGCCGTCGAACTGCCGACGCTGTAGAACATGCAGCCGGCGGCACTCAGCAGCAGGAAACCCACCAGGGTCGGCTTGCGCCCCCAGCGCTCCACCCCGTACGCCGACAAGGCGAAACCGGGCAGCTGCACCAGCGCCAGCACGATCAGGAAGGCCTGGCCGCGCATGAAGCCAAAACCCTCGGCGCTCAGTTTCACCGGCAGGTAGACGAACACGCCATAGTAGGCAATCGAGATCAGCGCCCAGGCCGCGAACAACGACAGGCTGCGGCGCCGCAGGTGGCGCGAGAACAGCGCCGACAGCGCCGGGCTGGCCGCCGTCTCCGGATGCAGGGCCGGAATCGTCACGCTGCGGCCATTCACCTCGGCCATGCGCGCCAGCACCGCGCGCGCCTGCTCCGCTCTGCCACTGCGGTTCAGGTACATGGGCGATTCGGGCACGGAAAAGCGCAGCACCACGCCGACCAGGGCCGGGATGCCGGTGACGAAGAAGATCACGCGCCAGGCATCGTCGCCCCAGCGCACCGCCACCAGGGCCAGCACCGCCAGCAGGAAGGTGCCGACCGCCCAGAAGGACTCGAGCAGCACCAGCCAGCGGCCGCGCCGGTCGCTGGGCAGGAATTCGGCCATCATCGCGTAATCCACCGGCAGCGTGCCGCCGACACCGATCCCGGTCAGGAAGCGCAGCACCAGCAGCCAGGTGAAATCCGGCGCGAACGCCGACGCCACGCCGAAGCAGGCATCGACCGCCACCGCCGCCATCAGCACCGGCCGCCGTCCGATCCGGTCCGCCAGCCGCCCGAAGACGAAGGCACCGACCAGCATCCCGACAAAGAACACGGTGCCGCTCTCGAGCGCCTGCGGCACCGCGATGCCGAAGGTCTTTGCGATGGAGGGCGCGCTGAAACCGATCGACAGCACCTGCATGGCGTCGGCCATCCAGACCAGGCCGAAGATCACGAACAGGCGGTACTGGAATTTGCCGACGCCGGCGGCCTGGATGCCTTGTTCGACGGTGGTGAGCGGGATGGACGCCATGTTTTCCTCTGCGGTGCGCCGTTCGAGATGAACCGGACGATACGCGCAGTTTGCAGAAAATATCTGTGCAAAACAGTGCAGTGGAAAACAAAGGCGGTTGAAAATCCTGTGGTGCCCGCCTATTTCAGATCTGGCGCAAGCCGCCGTCGACGAACAACTCGACACCGGTGATGAAACTGGCGTTCGTCGGACGCCAGGAATACCGCGGCCTTGGCGATCTCGTCGGGGTCGCCGACGCGCCCCATCGGTACCTGCGAAGCGAACTGGTCGAGCATCCCCTGCTGGCTGGCCTCGTCCGGGCCCGCCAGTTCGACCAGGCCGGGGGTCTACCTGCCCAGCTGATGGTCTGGGATTCGGTCCGGGATGGCAGCCTGTGCGTCGTGCTGGCGGATCATGCGACGGCGCTAACGCCGATCCATGCCGTGTACGCGGCCCAGCGCCTGCTTTCGCAGCGGGCGGTCGTTTTCATGGACCACATGGCGGCGGTTTGCCGCCACGCCCGGCTTGAACGGCCTGTCGGTGACGGTGCGAAGCTGAGCGGCTGCACTCGGCTACGGCGGGGCTCATTGGTCGCATTGGGCCGGCAATAGCTTAGACAGCTCCGATGCGCGCCCTGGAGCTTGAATAAAAACGGCGCCGTGCAAGTCTGTGGTAGCGATGGCCGGGCGCTCTAAGACGAAATGAAACTTTCGGTCGGTAACAAGAGGTTAGCGGACATATCGACGTGCCTGACTTGCTGCGGCCTTGGACAAGCATTTCCAGTGCGTCGATCATGCAATGCCATGCCATGCGTCCACGCAGCAATAAACGGTGACCCTATTTATCCGAAACGATATAATCAATACATCGAAATCGGTAAACCTGTTCCGAAATCACCACAGCATAAAGTGAATGTTTTCGATAATTGTTTTTAGAATTATCGGAAGATGTAACCGAAAGTCGTGACGGCGGAATGGGCGCAGGCGTACCCCCGATGACCGCAACCAACCCGCGGCGGCAGCCTGGCCCGCCGATCTTCCTGATGGGACCACGAACATGCTTGGCAAAGACCTGCTATACGCGCTACAAACCCGTAGCAAGCGACTGATCCGCGAGGTGGAAGGATTTACCGACAATATTCGAAACGTGTCCGACGAAGAGGGCCGGGCATTCGTCGTTGAAACAATGAAGCTGGTCCTGGAACTGGCGCCGACGCATGAAAAGTACAGCCATGTCATCAAGGCCATCAATCGTGCGTGGCTCGCGTTCGCTGACCGGTCGGATGCAAGCGCCGAGGAACTCTACCGGTATGTCGCCGAACGGTTGGCGCGAACCGATTGGGCGGATGCGGGCGAAGCGCAAGCCGCCTACCAGTTGCTTTATGCCTTCCACGACAACCACCTGCGCCTTGCAGCACCAAATGCGCACCTGCGTCACGGTTTGCGCCAGCACTCGCATACGATCCTCACGTCCATCCGGGATCTGGTTCCGTTCGCGACGCAAGTCCTGTTCAAGACTCCCGTCAAGCCGCACCGGGGTGTGGGCGCGGATGCGATCGACATGCTGCTCAAGATTTATTTTTATCATACCGGTTCAGGCAAAGACGATGACTTGCGGGCGAATGCCGCCGCCATGCTCCCATTACTCGTGCGCGCCAGTCCACTGATCGGCAACGGCCTCACGTTTATCTTACTCAAGAGCCATCCTGAGCGCGTGGACATCCTCTGCCAGCTCATCGAACTGTATCTGGATGTCAGCGAAAAGGAACGCGACCACGGCATGTTTTATGACACGATGTCGGCGCTCCTGGAGAGCGACGGTAGCAGTTTCGCGTACGACGAGCTCGACAAGATCACGGCAACGCTCGCCGCATCTTCCGCGCTATGGACACGCAGTCAGTTGGAGACCTTTACCGAATATGTCTTCTTTTCCGATTCGAGCAGCGAAGATGACAGGCGCCTGTTGCTGTCCAAATCGGCGAAAGCCAGGCGGCTGGCGCGCATGATCATCGACGCAGGCCACTCTGGGCCTCATATCGAGGCGCTGAGATCGCTGTACGGCGCACTTGGCGACGAAAAGGCGATAGTGCCACGGCGGGCAATGGTGCCGCAATTCGAAGACCTGAATTTCAAGCTGCTCGTCATCCAGGCGCTCATGTATGAACAGGAGATACTGCTGCCGCGATTCGACGTCAAGGTATTCGCCAGGGAATACACGGGCCGGGAAATCATGCTCAAGAAGGAAGGCTACGATGTCATTCCGGAAGTGCTGGGATATTTCCAGTCGCTTGTCATTCCGCCAGAACTGCTGGCACGGGTCGAAGCGCTGTCCTTCGACGCCAGCGACGAGATTTATGCCGAGGTTTTCCCCTATTGGAATGGCGAATGCGACACGTTCGATATTACCTCGGTAGCAGATACGGGACTTTTACCGAACCTGAAGCGCATGTCGTGCATGCCGGATCGGTTTATCGAGTGCCATGCAGTGATCTTGAGGCAAAAAGGGATAGAATTGGATTGAGGACCGCTCGAATTCCACCTGTCAGCGTCCCCTGGCAAACGGCCTGTTGCAAGCAAGACCTTGCTTAATTTCTGGCAGACAACTTTGACTTGGCGACCATCCGCAGCTCAATCAGTCCACGGCGCCGATCGGAAGGACTTCGTACCTTCAAAGGCCTCGGTATACGGCCCAGCAAAGTGACTGGAAAGGCAGTTGTGTTCGACGATCCCGGAGACTGGCTGTACGAGATGCGGGTGGCCGCTTTGACCTTGACGATGGGGTTTGCGAACATTACGCCCGATGAGCGGGTCCACAGCCTTTGCAAGCGAGATGAAGATGTTGATGGCGAAATCCCGGCGCGGCGTACTTGTTTCGATACTGTTGGCAGCCCTGCCCTTCAGCGTGATGGGTGCGGGTCCGAGCATCGGGTTCGGCGGTACCGGCGATATCAAGCTGGGCACACCGCTGTCCCGGATGCTCACACGCCTCGAACAGCCGATTCGAAAAACCGACCAGCAACCGGATGGACATTGCTTTTATGCGCGGCCTGAAAACGACCGCCGGCTTGCCTTGATGTTCGAAGCCGACGTACTCACCCGCATCGATGTCATGCAGCCGGGCCTCGCCACTGCCGCCGGTATTCAAGTCGGCGACCCGGCATCCAAGGTATGGGAGCAATATGGCGAAGCAATCAAGGACGAACCCGACGCCTATGACGACAGGGAACGATATCTGACCCTATCGTCAAACGACGGAAAGTATGCGATCCGCTTCATGACAAACAATCGCAAGATCTCCGCAATCATTTCCGGGACTACCAAATCAGTGGAATACGTCGATGGATGCTTGTAGCTGGCCGATGCGCCTATGGCACATGTATTCGCTGCACCAGGAAGCACTTCCGGAATGGGTGGCCATGCCAGGCCAAGCGAGCAAGCCAACCGCGTCGCAGGCTGCGAATTGCGTCTATAATGTAGCGAAGTGAACGAATGGACGGGCAATGCAAAAAATCGAGTTCGAGACACTGGCAGGCCTGGCGCAGGCATCCGCGGCGGTCACCGCGCCATGCAGCTGCAACGAGGTATCCGTTTCAGCCTGGCGTGCAATACCGATGACGATGCGGCCCGATCGTCTGCAAGAGGTCGGATTCCTGTTCGACGATCCCTACGACGAGCCGACTTTCGCGGAATTTCATCCGGCCGGCACGCACTATGACAGCGATACCGCCCCGATCGCGCCGAAGTTCTACCCTTACAATCGCTGCGCGGTTGCACGCTGCCTGGACTGTGGACGGCACTACCTGCGCTACAACGAGGCCGGCGGCTACTTTACCGAGCTGCGCATCCGTGCGTTGCAGCCCGAATTGCTCGTGGACGACCTGACGAAGTGAATATCGGCTGTACCCATCCGGACTAATCGCCGAACGCATACCGCACCCCGGCCCAGATCGTGCGCGGCGCACCCGGCGCCTGGAAGGTCGACGCGACCAGCGTCGAATTGTCCCCGGCCGCCGCGAACGGCCGCGCCAGGAAGCGCCCTTGCGCATCGAAGCCGGTGACGTTCAGCTGCGACGCCGTCGCATAGCGCCGGTCGAACAGGTTGTTCACCTGCGCAAAGAAACGCAGGCGCGGCGCCGCGTCCCAGGTGGTGCCGAGGTCGAACACCGCATAGCCGGCCGAGTGGCCGCTGCCCAGGAAATATGTGCCGTCGGGCTGGTGCCTGCCGTTCTCGTTGCCGCGCGCGTTGGCACCGGCCACCGCCACGACGCCCGCTTCCACCGACCACGCCGGCGTGATGCGCCAGTCCGCGCGCGCCTTGAAGACGTGGCGCGGGATCAAGGGCATGCGGTCGCCGGCACGCACCGCGATGTTGCTGTCGGCGTCGGCGGTGCTGTTGGCCTCGCCGTTCAGCACCTCGGGGCTGCGGAAGGTCGCGTCCAGCCAGGTGTAGTGGGCGGAGAAGCCGATGTCGCCGGCGCGGCCGTCCAGGCCGAGTTCGACGCCCTGGCGCCGGGTCTTGCCGACGTTGCGGAAATAGCCGAAGCCGGCCGCATTGTCGGCCACGAACAGGATGTCGTCGACGTTGTCGGCGCGGAACAGGCCGGCGTTCCAGCGCGTGCCGGCGGCCAGCGTGCCGCGCAGTCCCGCCTCCCAGGTTTTGGTGACGACCTGGCGCAGCGGCGGGTCGCCGGCCATGGCGTTCGGCAGCTTGCACGGATTGTCCGGGTCGGCGCAGCCGAGCTCGATGGCGGTCGGGGTGCGGCTGCCTTCGTTGTAGCCGGCATAGGCGTTAACGCCGCGCGCCGGGTTCCAGGCCAGGCCGGCGGCCGGATTGAAGCGGCTGAAGCGGTGATTGCCGTCGAGCGAGCCGGGGCCGCCACCGGGCAGGATGCGGTCGCGGTTGTGCACGGCCGTGCGGTTGTAGCGGCCGGACAGGGTCAGGTGCAGGGTTGCGCCGACGCTCAGGGTGTCGGTGGCGAACAGGCTGGCCGTGCGGGTACGCCCGGCCAGGTCGACGCGGGCGTCGATCGGAATGCCGTCGTCGTCGGCCTGGCTGCCGTCGGCGAAGAAGTCGACCGGGGTGACGCCGTGGCCGCGGTTCAGGTAGCCGAACTGGGTGGACTGGCCGAAGTCGACGCGGCTGGCGTCCCAGGCCACGCCCGCCGTGAACTGGTTGGCGCGGCCCGCAAGCCGGCCGGACAGCGTGACCTGCCCGCTCAGCCCGTAGTTGTGCTGGCGGCTGCCGGTGCGGTTCAGCAAGCCGTTGCACTTCTCGGCTGGTTCGTCGGCCAGCAACACGTTGGCGATGCAGCGCCAGGACGGGAACGGCGTATTTTCCGCGCTCGCGCCGCTGGCGGGAACGCCGGCGTAGCCGGCCGCGGCCAGCGCCGCCCGTTCGGCCGCGCCCGGCTGGTAGAGCGATTGGTCGAGGGCGTCGTCGTTGAGGTCGCCGTTCAGGGTGGCGGTGCGGATCTTGCGGTAATAGGCGTTGCCGGACAATTGCACCTTGTCCGACGCCACGTGGCTGCCCGCCAGGTTGACCAGCAGCGCGCGGTTGCGGGTCTGGTCGGGCGTGGTGTAGACGCTGGCGTAATCGCGTGCCAGCAGGCGCTGTTCCTGCAAGCCATTGCCGGTGAGCCTGGTCGGGGCCAGCGCGGCGCTCAGCGCCACGTCGGTACGGCTGTCGGTCCAGCCGACCTTGCCGAACAACTGGCCGAGCCGGGTCGGCGAGGCGTCGCGCCAGCCGCTTTCCTTGAAACCACTGCCAGTAACATACCAGTGCCAACCCGAGGCGGCGTGGCCGCCGTGTTCGAATTCGACTTCCAGGCGCCTGTGGCTGCCGGCCAGCGCCTGCACCGACGTGCCGGGCGCGTGCAGGCCGTCCTTGGTGCGGATCGACAGCGCACCGCCCAGCGTGTTCAAGCCGAACAGCGGATTCGAGCCCGGCATCAGGGTCAGGCTCGCGATGGCGGCACGCGGGATCAGGTCCCAGCTGACGACGTCGCCGAAGGGCTGGTTGATGCGCACGCCATCCACGTACACGGACAGGCCCTGCGGCGTGCCCAGCAGCGGCGAGGCGGTGAAGCCGCGGAAGCTGACGTCCGGCTGGAATGGATTACCCTGGATGTCGTTGACGAAGACACTGCCCAGGCGGCGGTTCAGGGCGTCAGGCAGGTTGGCGCTGCCGGGTCCGGTCACGGTGGCGCCGTCCAGGGTCTGCACGTTGGCCGGCACCTGGTCGCGCGCCAGGCCGAGACCGGGCAGCGGCGTGGTGCCGACGATGACGACGGTGTTCGTGCCCTGCGCTGGTTCAGCCGACTCCGCAGCCGAATTCGCAGCCAATTCCGCAACAGGACCGGCCCCTTGCGCGCCGGCCACCGTACCCGGCCACCCGGCCGCGGCGGCGGCCGCGATCACCGACAGGCCCAGGCGCCGTACCGGTGTGGCCTGCCGCATCGTCGCACGCTGTGCCATGTATGTCTCCGTATCTGGTTTCCATGGTTTCCGGGACTGGCGCCCGGTCGAACTTGCCGGTTCGATTATTCAGCGGCATCCACGCCGCCGCTAGGGAAAAATTCCCGACCTGCATTGCAGGCAGCGTGGCATGGAAGTTGCAAGAACGACAGCAAATAACCACGACAGGAGGAGACCCATGGACCTGCGCCGTCGCCTGATCGGCTCGCTCAGCCTGCTGTTGGGCTGCCTGCTGGCGATCACCGCCGTCATCCAGCTGGTATCGCTGCGCACCGACATCGAGGCCGAGGTCGCGGCATCCACGCAGCTGGTGAACGTGCTGCTGGCCGCCAGCGATACCGCAGCGGGCGGCAGCCCCGCGCTGGAACAGCGCCTGGCCGGCGCCGGGCTGCGTCACCTCGGCATCCGCACGGCCAACCAGCCGGCGCCGGGCGCTACGCCGCATCCGCTGCTGGCCTGGCTGGGGCTGACGCTGCCCGAGCGCGCCGAGCGGGAAATCCGCATCGGCGGCCAGACCTTGTTCATTGCGCCGAATCCGCGTTCCGAAATCGATGAACGCTTGCAGGACACTGTTCAAATATGGAGCACCCTGTGTTTCTTTTTCGGAGCAACCCTGCTGGTGACCTGGTGGTGCGCCGACCGCGCGCTGGCGCCGGTGCGCGAACTGGAAGCCAGCCTGCACCGCCTTGCGCGCGGCGAGCCGGACCCCGCCCTGCCCGCGTTCGCCCTGCGCGAATTCGGCCGCGTGGCGCGCGCCATCGAACACCTGGCCACGTCCCTGCGCGATGCGCGCGCGGCCCAGCGCGAACTGGCGCGCCAGCTGATCACGGTGCAGGAAGACGAGCGCCGGTCGCTGGCGCGCGAACTGCACGACGAGATGGGCCAGACCCTGACGGCGCTCAGCGTCACGGCGGCGCACCTGGCGCGCAATGCCGCCCGGCTGGCACCGGCGGCGGTGGCCGAATGCGCGGCCGACCTGCGGCGCGACCTGCGCACCTGCGGCGACCAGTTGCGCGCGATGCTCAAAACGCTGCGGCCGCACGGCCTGCACGCCAGCGGCCTGGTGCAGACGCTGCGCGAACTGGTGCAGGGCTGGCGCGGCCGCCATACCGAGATCGAATTCGCGCTCGATCTGTCCCAGGCGCTGTCCCCGGCGCTGCCGCCCACGCTGTCCGAGCGCATCGGCGACATCGGCGACCCGATGGCGCTGGCGATCTACCGCATGGTGCAGGAGGCCGTGACCAACGTCGTGCGCCACAGCGGCGCCCGCCACTGTGCGATCCGGATGAGCGCCGGCGCCGACACGCTCGCGCTGGAAGTCATCGACGACGGCCGCGGCCTGGGCGAAGCGCCGCGCTGGCACGGCGGCCTGCTCGGCATGCGCGAACGGGTCGAGATGGCCGGCGGCCAGTTGCATACCCTGGCGCGCCCCGGCGGCGGCTTGCGCCTGTCCGCCCTCTTCCCGCTGCCGGCCGGCAGCGCGCGATCCGCCGGCATGACCGCGGGAGCCCTGTCATGATCCGCATCGTCCTGGTCGACGACCACGCCATCGTGCGCAGCGGCTACCGCCGCCTGCTGTCCGCCGAGCCGGATTTCGAGGTCGTCGGCGAAGCCGCCACGGCCCAGGAGGCGAACGCCCTGGCCGGGCGCGTGCGGCCCGACGTGGCCCTGGTCGACCTGAGCCTGAAAGGCAGCAGCGGCCTGGAGGCCATCGCCGGCATGGTGGCGCGGCTGCCGCCGCTGCGCGTGCTGGTGCTGTCGATGCACGACGGCGCCGGCCACCTGGCGCAGGCGCTGAAGGCCGGCGCCCACGGCTACCTGACCAAGTGCAGCGAACCGGAAGAAGTGATCGACGCCATCCGCGGCGTGATGAAAGGCCGGCACGTGCTGTCGCGCGACATGCGGGACGCGGCGCCGGCGGGCGGCGACGACGCCTTGCACGAACTGAAGCCGCGTGAATTCGAGCTGCTGCGCCTGCTGGTGCAGGGCGAATCGGTGCAGGAGATCGCCACCGTGATGCACCTGAGCCCGAAGACCGTGCTGAACTACCTGACCTCGATCCGCCAGAAGCTCAATGCCGGGAACGATTTCAAATTGATGCACCTGGCGGCGCGCTCGGGACTGGTGGATTTCGGCGCCGCACCGGGCGACGCGGCGCCGGCATGAGGCTTGCCGGGCCACGCGTCCGGGTATGGAACTACACCGCGGCGGCAATCGCCTTGCCGACCTCGATCGTATTCGCGCCGCCGCCCAGGTCCGGGGTCTTGGGTCCCTGCGCCAGCACGTCCTCGATCGCCTTCATGATGGCGTCGGCCGCGGCCTGGTAAGTGGCGTCGCCGTTGCCGAGGAATTCCAGCATCATGGCGCCGGACCAGATCATGCCGATCGGGTTGGCGATGTTCTTGCCGAAGATGTCGGGCGCGGAACCGTGCACCGGCTCGAACAGCGAAGGGAAGCTGCGGTCCGGGTTCAGGTTGGCCGACGGCGCGATGCCGATGGTGCCGGTGCAGGCCGGGCCGAGGTCCGACAGGATGTCGCCGAACAGGTTGGAGGCGACCACCACGTCGAAGCGCTCGGGCGACAGCACGAAGCGAGCGCACAGGATGTCGATGTGGTAATTGTCCCATTTGACGTCGGGGTAGGACGGCGCCATCGCTTCCACGCGCTGGTCCCAGTACGGCATGCTGATCGAAATGCCGTTCGACTTGGTGGCCGAGGTCAGGTGCTTCTTCGGACGGCTTTGCGCCAGGTCGAACGCGTATTTCAGGATGCGGTCGGTGCCCTTGCGCGTGAAGATCGCGTCCTGCACCACGAATTCGCGGTCGGTGCCGGCAAACATCTGGCCGCCCACCGACGAATACTCCCCTTCGGTGTTTTCGCGCACCACGTAGAAGTCGATGTCGCCGGGCTTGCGGTTGGCCAGCGGGCTGGGTACGCCCGGCATCAGGCGCACCGGACGCAGGTTGACGTATTGGTCGAAGTCGCGGCGGAACTTCAGCAGCGAACCCCACAGCGAAATATGGTCGGGCACCAGGTCGGGCATGCCGGCGGCGCCGAAATAGATGGCGTCGAAGCCTTCCAGCTGCTGGCGCCAGTCGTCCGGCATCATCTGGCCATGCTTCAGGTAATACTGGCAATTGGCCCAGTCCATGGTGGTGAATGCGAGGTCGAGGCCGAAGCGGCCGGCGGCGGCTTCCAGCACGCGCAAGCCTTCCGGCATCACTTCGTTACCGATACCGTCGCCGGCGATGACTGCGATCTTGTGTTTTTTCATGGCGCTGGGCTTTCATGGAACAGGGTTGACGTTGACAAGCATGATATCGAATAGCAAGCGGAATATAATCCTGAAAATCGTGAATCGACTGAACACGAAACGTGAATAATCAAGCGCCCCCTCTTGCCCATGCGTCCTGACCTCGGTGCCCATCGTTCCCTGCTGGAAGACCTGAACCTGTTCTGCGCGGTGGTCAGGAAACAGGGCTTCGCCGCCACCGCGGCCGAACTCGGGGTGTCCAACGCCTTCGTCAGCAAGCGCATCGCGGTGCTGGAACGGACGCTCGGGGTGCGTTTGCTGCACCGGACCACGCGCAGGCTGGCCCTGACCGACCATGGGAGCGTGGTCCACCAGTGGGCGCAGCGCATCCAGGAAGACGTCGACCAGCTGGGCGAGGCGATCTCGCAAAAAGGTAGTGTGCCGCGCGGGCTGCTGCGCCTGTGCACCAGTTCGGGGTTCGGGCGCAACCGCATCGCCCCGGCCATTTCCGCGCTGGCGCGCCAGTACCCGGCGCTGGAAGTGCAGCTGGAATTGCTGGACCGGCCAGTCGACCTGATCGCCGAAGGCTTCCACCTCGACATCCGGGTCGGGCAGGTGCAGGAGCCGCACCTGATCGCGCGCCGCATTGCCGCCAACCAGCGCGTGCTGTGCGCGGCGCCGGACTACCTTGCGCGCAAGGGCACGCCCACGCGGCTGGCCCAGCTGGCCCAGCACGAATGCATCGTGATCCGCGAGCGCGACCAGGATTTCGGGCGCTGGAAGCTGAGCGGCCCGGACGGCGAGGAAACGGTGCGCGTGAAAGGCCCGCTCTCGACCAACAACGGCGAACTGGTGCACCAGTGGGGGATCGACGGCCACGGCATCATCCTGCGCTCGATCTGGGACGTCGGCCCCAGCCTGGCCGACGGCACCCTGGTCAGGGTGCTGCCGGATTATCACCAGCAGGCCGACGTCTGGGCCATCCATCCGGCGCGGCTGGGCACCATGGCCAACGTACGGGTGTGCGTCGGTTTCCTGGAGGCGTGGCTGGGCGCGCTGTAGGGAATGGAAGACAAGCCCGGCGTCCCCGCCTTCGCGGGGACGGGTTTCAGCGGCTGGCGGTGGCGCTGCCCGCCGCCGCCGCGGCCGGCGCCGGCGCGTCCTTCACGTACTTGTCGAACCAGCGCAGCATTTCATACACCAGCTGCTCGTTCGACTCGCGCGCCGCGTACCAGTGCGGCTCGTGCGGCAGCATCACCAGGCGCGTCACGCCGCCGTTGCCGCGGATCGCCTCGTACAGCTTGGTCGACTGCAGCGGCGTGGTGCCCGGGTTGGCGTCGTCGCCGCCGTGCACGATCAGGAGCGGCGTCTTGAGCTTGTCGGCGTAGAAGAAGGTCGAGGCCTTGGTGTACACGTCCGGCGCTTCCCATACCGAGCGGCGTTCGTTCTGGAAGCCGAACGGCGTCAACGATTTGTTGTACGAGCCGCTGGTGGCGGCGCCGGCGCGGAACAGGTTCGAATGCGCCAGCAGGTTGGCGGTCATCAGCGCGCCGTGGCTGTGGCCGGTCACGCCGACGCGGTTCGGATCGGTCACGCCCAGGCGCACCGCCTCGTCGACCGCCGCCCTGGCGTTGGCCACCAGCTGCTCGGTGTAGGTGTCGTAGGCCTTGCGCGGATCGCCCACGATCGGGAAGGCGGCGCTGTCGATGATGGCGTAGCCCGACAGCAGCAGCAGGCGGTACTGGCGCAGGCGCGTGAAGGTGGCCTGCGAGCCGGTGGTCTGCCCCGCCTTGGACGCGTCCGCATAGTCGAGCGGATAGGCGTTCAGGATGGTCGGCAGGCGCGTGCCCTCCTTGTAGCCCGGCGGCGTGTACAGCGTGAACGACAGATCGACGCCGTCGGCGCGCTTGTATTTCACGAGACGTTTCTTGATCTCGCGCACCTGCGGGGTCGGATCGGCGAGGTGGGTCAGCGGAGTGCTCGACGACGCGTAGCGCGGTTCGCCGGCGGCGGCCGTGGTGCCCTCGCCCACCGTGCGCACCAAGGCGTTCGGCATCTCGGCGGCCGACTGGTACCAGGTCAGCAGGTGCCTGGTGTCGTTGCCGGTGAAGCCGATGAACTGTTCGTACGAAGTCTTGCTGCTACGGAACAGGCGGTCGGCCTGCTGCGTCTTGAGATCGAACTTGTCGAGGAAGGGACGGTCGCCGTCGGGCGAGGCACCGGCGCCGGACAGGTAAATGGTGTCGCCTTCCTGGCGGATCACGGAGAAACCGTTGGCCAGGCGGCGGCGCACGGGCGTACCCGGAGCGGCATACTTCTCGTCGCTCGACATGTCCCAGAGCAGGCGGCGCGAATTCTTCGCATCGTCGACGTTCAGCTGCCAGGTGCGCACCCATTTGCGGTCGACGTCATAGTCGCTCAGCAGGGCCACGCCCGGCTGCTCGCTCCAGGCCAGGCCGGCGTAGCGCTGCTGGGTGCGGGTCAGCTCGACCGGGGCCGCCTTGAACGGCGCCTTCAGCAGCATCAGCTTGTCGCGTTCCACCGCGTCGACTTTCGGGTCGCCGCCGTCCAGGGCTTCGGCCCAGACCAGCGTTGCCGGCTCTAGCGGACGCCAGGTGAACTCGCGCGGACCGGTGGGCACGCCGCGGTTCGGCACGCGGTCGGCCAGCGGCAGCGCGGCGATCTCGCGCACCACCGGGTTGGCGTTCTTCGCGCTGCGCCCGGTCAGGTCCCAGATATCGACTTGCTTCGGGAAGCGGTCGAAGGTGGTGACGTAGGAATACGGGGTGCGGATCTCGGTCACGACCGCATGGCGGCCGTCGGGCGCCACGTCCAGTTCTTCATACAGGCCGGGCTTGCCGACCGGGGTGATCTTGCCGCTGGCGGCGTCGACCAGGGCCAGCTGCGAGGTGCCGTAGAAGTCGAACAGCGCTTCGTCGTGGCGGTTGCGCAGGGTGTCGCGGTTTTCGTAGGTGCTGCTCTGGCCGGTCGCGCCCAGCGATTCCTGGATACCGGGGCCGTCCGATCCCGGCGGCGCTTCCGGCGGCGCCTTCTGTCCGGTGACCAGCTTCACCAGCAAGGTCTTCTGGTCGGGCATCCACTGCATCTGGTCGCCGAACATCTGGTTCAGGCGCACGCCCGGCAGGCGGCGCACGGCGCCGGTCCGGGCGTCGCCCACCCACAGCTCCACCGCTTCCGCGGTGATGTTCTCGAAGGCGAAACGCTGGCCGTCGGCGCTCCAGCTAGGCCTGCGCGGGCAGGCCCCGGCCGGCAGCTTCACGGCGGTCTGCTTGCCGTCGGCCACCTGGACCAGGTCGATGGCGCTCACGCACGGCGGGATGCCGTAGCCGCCCGGGGTGTCGTGCTGGCTGTGGTTGCCCGGCTCGATGCGCACGCCGGCCAGGCGCAGGTAAGGCGCGGCCACCTTGGCGATCGACGGGTACTCGTCCATCGTCACCAGCATCAGCTTGTCGCGCGTGGGGCTGAGGGACGGCGACGGCGGCGGCGGCGCGCGCATCACGTCGAGGATGTCCTTGGGCGGCTGGTTGTAGGCACTGGCGGCGGTGGCGGTGCGGGCTGCAGCCGTCGGCGCCGCGATCGAGGACGGCGTCAAGCCGGCTGCGAGCGTGGTGGTGACGAGGGCATGCAACAGGTGTTTTCCCTGCATGGACTTTCTCCGTTCTTTTGAAAATGGATGCGCAGCCAAGTTCATTGACCGCACATTTACAACAAAACATTTCAACAAGCATTCATCGCAGTCATCACCCGCATCGTATGCAATTGCATCAAAGTGCAAAACAATCAATACGAATTAATAATTTCATCATTGGGCACGCGATACACATTAGCAACAATATCACGAGGAAATTCGAAATAGTCGCAAATCGGCCACTAACAGCTTTTTTCTTGTATAGCCCTGCAAAAACTTCGATAAAATACTTTGCTCTAGGGCAATTCAAACCGCCGCCGTGCATAAGACCGGCCTGGGTTGAACAGCTTGTCGATTGCTCATGCCGAGCTGCCCAAAGTACTAACAGAACAATGTAAAACCTTGCCTGAGTTCTAACTTTAATAAAGGAAAAGACATGGTCGATCGCTATGTGGGCGAAATCCGCATGACCGCGAGCCCGCTCGTTCCAGAAGGATGGGCGCTGTGCAACGGGCAAACGCTTCAGGTCAACGAATACCAGTTGCTGTTCACGCTGATCGGTACGGTATATGGCGGTGACGGCGTGAACACCTTCAATTTGCCGGACATGCGCGGCAGGGTTCCGGTCAGTAACGGCACCAGCAAGACGGGCCTCAATTATCCTCTCGGCCAGACCGGCGGCACGGAGACGGTAACGCTGACCGGCCCCAATCTGGGGGCGCATACCCATGCGGTCAAGGTGCAATCGACGCTCGGCGGCCTGGACGCACCCACCAACGCGGTCTGGGCGGGCACGACAGCAGCCCAGTTCGACAAGCCGGGCACGCCGGGCACCATGGTGTCGATGAATGCCGGGACGGTCAGCGCCACCGGCGGCAACGCCCAGGGCGGCGTCTCGCCCCATGAAAACATGATGCCTTTCCAGACGCTCAGTTTCATTATCGCGCTGACTGGCTTGTTCCCGGATTTCGACTAAACGAACGACGCACAACAGGAGAATCACACATGTCCGATTTCTTTCTGGGCGAAATCAGGTTGTTCGCCTTTAACCGGATTCCGAACGGCTGGATGGCTTGCCAGGGCCAATCCATGCAAATCAGCCAGAATACGGCGCTGTTCAGCCTGATCGGCACCGCTTATGGCGGCGATGGCAGGACCACGTTCAACCTGCCCGACCTGAGAGGCGTTGCCCCCCTCTGCATCGGTCCGCAATATCCCCTCGGAGCGGCCGGCGGCGAAGCCTTCCATGCGCTGACCGCCAACGAAATACCGATGCACACCCACCAGGCAACCGGATCGACGAAGGGCGCGACTGTGACCTCACCCGAGGGCAACACCTGGGCTTCCGTCGCGAAAGCGTATGCGCCGGCCGCCAGCGCGAACGCCACGATGGCCCCGGCGGCGCTGTCCATCGCCGGCGCCAGTCTACCGCACAGCAACATGCAGCCCTATATGGCACTCAGCCTGTGCATTTCCATCGAGGGAATTTTCCCCTCACGACCATAAGGAGCACAGGACCATGGATGCCTATATCGGAGAAGTGCGTATTTTTGCAGGCAATTTCACGCCGCGCGATTGGCTGGACTGCAACGGCCAGGTGCTGGATGTGAGGCAGTACCAGGGACTGTATGCCGTCCTCAGCAATACTTACGGCGGCACGGCACCGACCACGTTCGCCCTGCCCAACCTGAACGGCCGCGTGCCCCTGCACCAGGGCACTGGCCCCGGCCTGACGCCGCGGGCGCTCGCTTCCACCGGCGGCGTGGCGACCGTCACCCTGGGCATGACCCAGATTCCGAACCATGACCATGTCCCGCAAGCACTGGGGACCCCGGGCACGCAGACCAACCCGTCCGGCAACGTATGGGGGAAGACGCCGCTGAATCCTCGCACGAAAGCGGAAACGCTGAATTTCAGTCCGACGCTCGACACACAGATGAGCCCGCTTGCGCTGGAAGTCGGGGGCGGCAGCCAAGGGCACAACAACATGCAGCCCTACCTGCCGGTGCGCTTCATCATCTGTGCGCAGGGCATCTACCCCTCGCAAGGCTAAGCCGCATACCAGTCGCCGGCGGCGCCCGCCCGCCGGCCTTTATCTTTCCGTTCCCTTTTCCCCATTTTCGCCATGACCGAGCCAATGCCGTCCTCCTACCAGCCCACCGAACCGGCGCCGCACGCGATCGTATTCGTCGAGCCGGACGTCCAAGACTATCAAACTCTGCTGGCCGGCCTGGCGCCGGGTACCGAAGTGCACGTGCTCGATGCCGGGACCGATGGCCTGGCGCGCATGGCGCAGGTGCTGGAGGGGCGCAGCGACATCGATGCGCTGCACATCATTTCCCACGGCAAGGAAGGGGCGGTATCGCTGGGCGCCCTGCTGCTGACCGTCGACAACATGGCGGCGCACGCCGACGACCTGGCAACGATTCGCGCCGCGTTAAATCCGGACGCCGACATCCTGCTGTACGGGTGCGACGTGGGCGCGGGCACGAACGGCGCCACCTTCGTCGAGGCACTGGCGAAGGCCACCGGCGCCGATGTGGCGGCATCGACCGATGCGACCGGCGCGTCGGCATTGGGCGGCGACTGGGTGCTGGAGACAAGTTCCGGCCCCATTGAAACGGCGCCACTGATCACGGCGGCGACGGCCGGCGATTACACCGCCCTGCTTGCAGCGCTCCCCGACGGCACACAGACTTTCGCGGGAGCCAGTACAGACCATGTGACGCAGAATGGCTATTTCAAGGTGAGCAATTGGGTCGTCGCGGGGGGTACCGAATACCACTACGCCACCGCCGCCGACGAGAACGGCGCCTATATCGACATGGGCGACGCCAATCAGCCAGGCGAATTCACCGCTTACGTCGAGGTCACGATGCTGGGAGGGACGTTCAAGCTGACGGCCGTTTCTGCCGGTGAAGTCGGTTATGAAGGCTACAGCGACTATCAGAATATCCATCTGGAAGGATATTTGAACGGCCAGCGGGTTTACACGACCCCTGGCTTCGACAGCCCGAATGACGACCCGGAATACAATTTCGACCTGAGCGGCAATACCGGCAAGACGATCGACACCTTCCGGATCTATTTCAACGGCGACGACAACGATTTCCCATCCTCGTTCAACCTCGCGAATTTCACCATTGCGGGCGCGGCAGTCGCGCAGGCCAACACGGCCCCGACCATCAGCGGCGCCGTCGCCGGGCAGACGGTCAACGACAACGCGACCGTGATGCCATTCTCGGGCATCGTGTTTACCGACCCCGACAGCGGCGCTTCGGAAACCGTCACCGTGAAGCTCGATTCGGCGGCCAAGGGCACGTTCACGGCGGCGTCGCTGGCGGCCTCGGGCTTTTCCACAAGCGATGGCGGCCTGACCTACACCCATGCGGCCGCGTCGCCTTCGGCGATGCAGGCCGCCATCCGCGCCCTGGTCTACCAGCCCGCCGCCAACCACGTCGCGCCGGGATCGACCGAAACCACGACCTTCACGGTCACCATCAACGACGGCACGGCCAGCCCGGTCACCGACAACGTCACCACGGTGGTCGCGACCTCGGTCAACGATGCGCCGGCCTTCACCGGCGCGAACACGCCGCTGGCCGTCAGCCAGAATGCGGTGGCGATCGACATCAGGAGCCTGCTGCACGCCAGCGACGTCGACGCTGGCCAGACCCTGACCTGGAGCCAGTCGGCGGCGCCCGCCCACGGCACCCTGTCGTTTTCCGGCGCCAGCGCCGGCTCGGCCGGCAGCGACATCGCGCCGGGCGGTACCATCACCTATGTCCCGGCGGCCGGCTATGCCGGCACCGACAGCTTCACCGTGCAAGTCAGCGACGGCAGCGCCACCGCCACGCGCACCGTCACCGTCAACGTCACGCCGGCCCAACCCGGTACGCCCGACCTGGCGGCCGGCAGCGACAGCGGCACCTACGACAACGACAACCTCACCCATGCCGGCACCCTGAGCTTCAGCGGCAGCAGCGCGAGCGGCGACAGCAGCAGCACGGTACGGGTGTTCGTCGACAAGAACGGCAACGGCGTCTACGACGCCGGCACCGACGCCACCGGCACGGCCACCGTCGCCAACGGCAGCTGGACCGTGAACGGGATCGACGTCTCCGGCTTCGGCGACAACACCTACAAGGCCTACGCCCAGGTCACGTCAAGCAGCGGCGGCCTGACCAGCACGCGCAGCGACGGCATCGATGTCACGCTGGACCGCGGCGCGCCCACGCTGGCGATCAGCAGCAATCCCGGCACGCTCAAGGCCGGCCAGACCGCCACCATCACCTTCACGTTCAGCGAAGACCCCGGCTCGACCTTCACCTGGGATGGCAGCAGCGGCGACGTGACCGTCAGCGGCGGCACGCTGGGCGCCATCAGCGGCACCGGCCTGACGCGCCAGGCCACTTTCACGCCGACCGCCGACATCGACACCGGCACGGCCAGCATCACCGTGGCCGCCGGCTCGTACACCGACGCCGCCGGCAACGGGGGTGGCGCGGGCGCCACGCCTTCGCTGAGCTTCGACACCCTGGCGCCGGCCGTCAGCTCGATCGTGCGCGCCGGTGCGGCCACCAGCAACGCCACCTCGGCCACCTACACGGTCACCTTCGACGACAGCGTCACCGGCGTCGATGCCGGCGACTTCCAGCTGAGCGCCACCGGCACGGCGAACGGCAGCGTCGCCGCGGTCAGCGGCAGCGGCGGCACCTACACCGTCACCGTCAACGGCATCGGCGGCGACGGCACCCTGCGCCTGGACCTGAAGAACGGCGGCACCGGCATCGTCGATGCCCACGGCAACGCGGCGGCCGGCTACACCGGCGGCCAATCGTACACCTTCGACCACACCGCCCCCGCCATCGGCTCTGTGGCGGTACCGGCGGACGCCACCTACCACGCCGGCCAGGCCCTGGACTTCACCGTCAATTTCAACGAAGCGGTCACGGTCGACGCCGCCGGCGGCACGCCGTCGATCGCCGTCACGCTCGATACCGGGGGCACGGTGCAGGCAGCCTATGTCGGCGGCTCCGGCAGCACCGCCCTGACCTTCCGCTACATCGTCGCCGCCGGCAATGCCGACTACAACGGCGTGGCCCTGGCCAGCGGCATCGCCCTCAACGGCGGCAGCATCCGGGATGCGGTGGGCAACAATGCCGCTCTGGAACTCAACGGCGTCGGCAGTACGTCCGGCGTGCTGGTGTCGGCGCTGGCATCGTCCGTCACCGCCATCGAGCGGACCGGCGACGCGCTCACCCATGCGTCCAGCCTCGAGTACAGCGTCACCTTCTCGGACGACGTCACCGGTGTCGATGCCGGCGACTTCAGCCTCAGCGGCGACGGCGTGAGCGGCACGATCGCCGCCGTGCGCGGCAGCGGCAACAGCTACACCGTTACCGTCGACAACGTCAGCGGCGACGGCACGCTGCGCCTGGACCTGAATGCCAGCGGCACCGGTATCGTCGACGGCAACGGCGAGGCCATCGCCGGCGGCTACACCAGCGGCCAGGCCTACACGGTCGACCAGACCGCGCCGGTACTGGCCAATACCGTTTCGATCTCCGACACCGCGCTCAAGGCCGGCGACAGCGCGACCGTCACCTTTGCCTTCACCGAGGCCGTGACCGGCTTCACCACCGACGACGTGACCGTCCCCAACGGCACGCTGACGAACCTGGGCTCGAGCGACGGCGGCCGCACCTGGACCGCCACCCTGATCCCGGCCGCCGGCAGCAACAGCGCCGCCAACGTCCTGACGCTGGACTACAGCGGCATCGCCGACCTGGCGGGCAACGCCGGCAGCGGCAGCGCCGACAGCGTCCACTACGCGGTGGACACCGTACGCCCGGTCCTGGCGTCGAGCATCGCGATTTCCGACACCGCGCTCAAGATCGGCGGCAGCGCCACCGTCACCTTTGCCTTCACCGAGGCAGTGACCGGTTTCACGGTCGACGACGTGACCGCGCCCAACGCTACCTTGTCGGACCTGGGCTCGACCGACGGCGGCCGTACCTGGACCGCCACCCTGACCCCGGCCGCCGGTGTCACCGGTGCCGCCAACGTGCTGACGCTGGACTACAGCGGCATCGCCGACCTGGCCGGCAACGCCGGCAGCGGCACTGCCGACAGCGCCAACTACGCCGTCGACACCGTGCGCCCGAGCCTGGCCTCGAGCATCGCGATCTCGGACACGGCCCTGAAGAGCGGCGAGACCGCGACCGTCACCTTCAGCTTCACCGAGGCCGTGACCGGCTTCACCGCCGACGATGTGACCGTGCCCAACGGCACGCTGTCGAACCTGGGTTCGACCGACGGCGGCCTCACCTGGACCGCGACCCTGACGCCGGAAGCCGGCAAGACCGCCGCGGCCAACGCGTTGACCCTGGACTACAGCGGCATCGTCGACCTGGCCGGCAACACCGGCACCGGTACCGCCGACAGCGGCAACTACGCGGTCGATACGACGGCCCCGGTGCTGGCCTCGCCGATCTCGATTTCCGATACCGCGCTCAAGATCGGCGACAGCGCCACCGTCACCTTCGCCTTCACGGAGGCCGTGACCGGCTTCACCGTCGACGACGTGACCGTGCCCAACGGCACGCTGTCGGACCTGACGTCGATCGACGGCGGCACCACCTGGACCGCGACCCTGACCCCGGCCGCGGGCAGCAGCAGCGCCGCCAACGTCCTGACGCTGGATTACAGCGGCATCCTCAACCTGGCCAACAACGCCGGCAGCGGCACCGCCGACAGCGGCAACTACACGGTCGATACCGTGCGCCCGGTCCTGGCCTCGAGCATCGCGATCTCGGACACGGCCCTCAAGAGCGGCGAGACCGCGACCGTCACCTTCAGCTTCACCGAGGCCGTGACCGGCTTCACGGTCGACGACGTGACCGTGCCCAACGGCACGCTGTCGAACCTGGGCTCGACCGACGGCGGCCTCACCTGGACCGCGACCCTGACGCCGGAAGCCGGCAAGACGGCCGCAGCCAACGCCTTGACCCTGGACTACAGCGGCATCGCCGACCTGGCCGGCAACACCGGCACCGGTACCGCCGACAGCGGCAACTACGCGGTCGATACGACGGCCCCGGTGCTGGCCTCGCCGATCTCGATTTCCGATACCGCGCTCAAGATCGGCGACAGCGCCACCGTCACCTTCGCCTTCACGGAGGCCGTGACCGGCTTCACCGTCGACGACGTGACCGTGCCCAACGGCACACTGTCGGACCTCGGCTCGATCGACGGCGGCCGTACCTGGACCGCCACCCTGACCCCGGCCGCGGGCAGCAGCAGCGCCGCCAACGTCCTGACGCTGGATTACACCGGTGTCGCCAGCCTGGCCGGCAGCGTCGGCGAGGGTAGCGCCGACAGCGTCAGCTACGCCGTCGACACCACGGCGCCGACGCTCGCCATCACTTCCGACGCGGCGGTCCTCAAGGCCGGCCAGACCGCGACCGTCACCTTCACGTTCAGCGAGGACCCGGGCAGCAGCTTCGCCTGGGACGGTACCAGCGGCGACATCGCCGTCACCGGCGGTACCCTCGGCGCGATTGCCGGCACCGGCCTGACGCGCACCGCCACCTTCACGCCGGCGCCCGGCACCGGCGCCGGCACGGCGCGCATCACCGTCGCCGCAGGCGCTTACCAGGACGCGGCCGGCAACGGCGGCGGCGCGGGCGATTCGCCTTCGCTGGTCTTCGACACCCTGGCCCCGGACGCACCGCAACTGGTGCTCGCGCATGACACCGGCATCGCCGGCGACCGCATCACCAGCAACGGCACGCTGCAGGTGTCCAACCTGGAAACCGGCGCGAGCTGGGAGTACAGCCTCGACGGCGGCGCACATTGGCTGGCCGGCAGCGGCACCAGCTTCGCCCCCGCCGGCGACGGCCCGAAATCGGTGCAGGTGCGCCAGATCGATGCGACCGGCAACAGCGGCGCGGCCAGCACTGCGCTGGCCTACACGCTCGACACGGGCGCGCCGACGGCAACGGTGACGATGTCGGACCTCAACCTGCGCGCGGGCGAGACCGCACAAGTCACGGTCAGCTTCAATGAAGCGGTCTCCGGTTTCGGCGCGGACGCGGTCAGCGCGCCGAACGGCACGCTCGGCGCCTTCGCCAGCAGCGACGGCGGACGCACCTGGAGCGCGACTTTCACGCCGTCCGCCAACACGGCGGCAGCGTCCAATACGCTGTCCGTCGACCTGGCACGCGTGAGCGACCTGGCCGGCAACCATGGGGCCGCCAGCATCGCGTCGCCGGCTTACGCGGTCGACACCAAGCCGGCGCAGCCGCAGCCGCCGGCCGCGCCGCCGACGAACGGCACCGTCGACGGCGTCGCCGTCCTGTTCGAAACCCGTGCCGCGGATCCGGTCACGGGCCTGGTCAGCACAGTGCTAACGGTCCCCGTGATCACCGCCACGCGGGCGGACGATCCGGCCTCGGCCCACAGCGCCCTGGCCGACATTCCGCTGGGACTGGGCGCGGCCGGTGCGGTACATACCGAACTGCTGATCAGCCTGCCGACCGGCACCGGAATGCAGGCCGAAGGACCCGACACCCTGCTGAGCAATGCCCAGGCGCTGCTCGACCTGATCCGCCGCATCGAGAACAAGACCACGGCCGGTTCCAGCGTGCAGGCCGACATGACCGGTAACGGCAACGGCTTCCTGCGCAGCCTGGCATCGGATACGGTATTGCAAAGCAAGACGCTGGTGCTCTCCGCAGCGGAAGGGACGCCGCACACGATCATGATCAACGGCAACTCCACGACGCCCGTGGACGGCGGCCATAACCCCACCGCGATCGGCCTGGTCATCGATGCCTCTGCCCTGCCGGCCGGTAACGTGCTGCAACTGAACAACGTCGACTTCGCCGCCGTCGTCGGCGCCGCCACCCTGCGCGGCGGCGATGGCAGGAACTACGTCACCGGCGACGACGCCAGCCAGAACATTTTCCTGGGCGCCGACGACGACATGCTCTCCGGTGGCGGCGGCAACGACGTCGTCGGCAGTGCCGGCGGCAACGATACGCTCGACGGCGGCGATGGCCACGACATGGTGGTCGGCGGCATCGGCAACGACCTGCTGCTCGGCGGTGCCGGCGACGACGTGCTGCAGGGCGGACGCAGCAGCCAGGGCACGTGGCAGTTCTACCTGGACGCCAACGGCACCCTGAGCTCGCGCCACGAGACCGCGCTGTTCGCGCCGGGCCAACAGGAAAGCGTAGCGCTGGCCGACATGAACCAGTCGTCCGCCGGCCTGTCGTTCCTCGGCGCCGACAAGGACATGCTGTCCTCGCTGTCGCTGCTGTACCATGCCGCCTTCGGCCGCGCGCCGGACCTGGCCGGCCTGGCCTACTGGGCGCAGAGCGGCGTGACCATCGGCACCGCCGCCAAACTGTTCCTGGCGTCGCCGGAATGGCAGACCGCCGGCGGCGGCACCATGTCCGACACGAGCTTCATCGAAGCGCTGTACCACAATGTGTTCGGGCGTACCCCCGACAGTGCCGGACTGAGCTACTGGACCGCGCAACTGGCCGGCGGCGCCGGAACACCCGCCCTGGGCCGGGACCAGGTCCTGCAGGCGATCTCTCAGAGTCCCGAGCACAAGCTGGCATGGAACACCGCGAGCGGTTACCTGATCGGCGAAGGCAAGATGGATGCCGAGAACGACTGGATCGCCGGCAGTGGCGACGACCGCCTCGACGGCGGTGCCGGCAGCGACCTGCTGGTGGGCGGCGACGGCGTCGATACGGCTGTGTACGCGGGCAAGATGGCCGATTACAAGTTCATCGTCGATACCGAAGGCCATCTGAAAGTGGGCGACAAGTCCAACGCCGACATCGACCGGTTGTCGGGCATCGAGAAAGGCGAGTTCGCGGACGGCACGCTGGATCTGGGCTTCTTGCAGGCGAACCCGGCGACCGTGAAGCAGCTGGGCCTGTTGTACCAGGCGGTGCTCGGCCGTGCGGGCGACCTGCCGGGCTTCCAGTGGTGGCTGGGAGAAGACCTGGACAGCAGCCAGCTGGTACAGCGCTTCGTCCAGGCGGACGAGGTCAAGGCCCGCTACGACGGCATCAGCAATGCCGCCTTCGTCAAGGCCCTGTACGACAACTCGGGGCTGGACGCCAGCGCGGCGGGCGGCGCAGCCAACTGGGAGAACTACCTGGCGACGCATACCCGGGCGGAGCTGGTCGCCAGCTGGCTGTCGACCGACGGCGTGGTGAACGCCCAGTTCGCCGGCCACGGCCTGTGGCTGGTGTAAGCGCCGCGGCGGCGGCCGCGGACAAGGACCTGGCCGTGCTGGAAGCGCTGTGGGAACGCAGCGCGGGCATGGCTGGCGACGACCGCGGCGGCGCCGTCCCTGCCGGGCTGTTGTGGCAACGGCAGGTAAGGGCCCTGTACCTGCGCGGCATTTCCATCGATGCGGCGCTGCAATACCTGTATTCGAAACGGCCCGACCGGCATGCGTTCCGGGCCTGGCTGCTGGAGCGCGCCTGCCCGCCTGCGGGACCGGAACCGGCGGCCAGCGCGCACGACGGCACGCTGTCGGTGGCGCAGCGCGCGTTCTGGGACACCCACGGTTACCTGGTGCTGCGCGGTGCGGCGCCGCGCGCCCAATGCGAGGCCGCGCGCCAGGCGATCTGGGACTTTCTCGGCGCCAGCGCGGCCGACCCGGCATCCTGGTATGCGGACCATCCCGGCAAGCGCGGCATGATGCTGGACTTTTCCGATCACCCGGCGCTGGCGGCCAACCGCAGGCTGCCGCTGGTGCGCCGCGCCTGCGAGCAGTTGTACGGGTCGACCGATATCTTTCCTTCCATCGACAAGGTCAGCTTCAACCCGCCGGAAACGGCCGGCGCGCGCTTTCACGGCAGTCCGCTGCACTGGGACGCGAGCCTGTCCCTGCCGGTGCCGTTCCGGCTGCAGGGCTTGCTGTACCTCGGCGATTGCGGCGCGTCCGACGGCGCCTTTCACTGCGTTCCGGGCTTCCACCGGCGCCTGCCGGCATGGCTTGCCTCCGTTCCCGCCGGCGTCCACCCGCGCGACTGGGCGCCGCGCGACCTCAGTCCGGTGCCGATTCCGGGCGAGGCCGGGGATTTCATTCTCTGGCACCAGGTCCTTTCGCACTGTGCCACACCCAACCGCGGCGCCTTGCCCCGGATGGTGCAATACCTGACCTACCTGCCGCAACCCACCGACGATCGACAACCATGGATCTGACACATCTGAACGACGAAAAGACGAGCGAGGGCGCGGCCGGAAACACAAGCGAGCTGGCCCGGCTGCGCGAGCTCGGCCGCGCCATCCTGGCGGCCGGCCCCCGCCTCTGCGACGCCATCCAGCCGGTCGAGGCACTGCGCCTGCTGGCCGAGCGCCTGTCCGGCATGGACATGACGGTCCGGTTCAACATCGGCGACGGCCAGACCTGGCTGCCGTCGGGCCTGGCCGTCTCGCCCGTGACCGCGGCCCTGTGCGCGCGCGAATTCCTGCGCAGCGCCGCCTTCATCCAGGGCGCCGCCAGGGCGATCGAGCAGGCGGCGGCGCGCTGCGACGGGCGCCCGGTGCGGGTGCTGTACGCGGGCTGCGGGCCGTACGCCTTCCTGGTACTCCCCTTGCTGGCGCTATGGCCGGCGCAGCAGGTTCGGTTCACCCTGCTCGACATCCATGCCGAGGCGCTGGCACCAGCGCGCGCACTGGTGGCGGCGCTGGGCCTGGACGCCGGCGTGGCCGACTGGGTGCAGGCCGACGCCGCCGCCTACCGGCTCGACCCGGACGCCCTGCCGGACGTCATCGTCAGCGAAACCATGAGCGCCGCCCTGAAACGCGAACCGCAGGTGGCGATCACCCGTAACCTGCTCGCCCAGGCACCCGGCGCGCTGATGGTGCCTGCCGAGGTGCGGGTCGATTGCGTGCTGTGTGAACGGCCGGACGAAACGACGGTATGGTCGGAGACGACCCGCCTGGGTCCGGTGTTCGCGCTGAATGCGGCAACCGTTGCGGCATGGGAGGCGGCACCGGACGGGTCCCTGCCGGCAGCCACGATCACGCTGCCCGCCGCGGCCGCACGGCACAGCACGCTGCGTCTGCTGACCGAGATCACGGTATTCGGCGACATCGTGCTGTCCCGCGGCGACTGCAGCCTGAACACTCCTCGCTTCCTGCCGGGCAAGCCGGAATTCCAGGGTGGCCAGCATGTGCAGTTTTCCTACTGGCTGGGCCTCGACCCCGGCATCGATTACGTGGCCATGCCCGCTTGAGGGCGCCAGCGCAGCTGCAGACTGAAGGCATCTTCACCCTCCACGGCAAAGCCCAGCGCCGCGTACAGCCGGCGCGCCCCCGCATTGTCCTTGTGCACGGCCAGCGTCACGTCGCGTCCTGAACGCGCGGCCTGCTGCTGAACTTGTTGCAGCGTCTCACCGCCTATCCCGCGCCTGCGCGCCTGCGGCATGACGGCGATGTCGACCACGCGCACCGCACCGGCCACGGCAGCGGTGACCAGGCGGCCCACGGCTGCGCCGTCCAGTTCGAGCACCTGATACTGCGCGTCAGGATAGCTGTTGCGGTAGCCTGCCGCCTGCATCTGCTGTTGCATGGCGATCAACGCGTCGATATAGCGCGGGTCGGCAACCAGTGCCAGCAGGTCGTCGCGGGTGGAACGGTACAAATCGACGAAGAATGGCTGGTCGGCGGGTTCGGCGGAGCGGATACGAAGGGGAATGGACGACATGGCGGCGATCCGGAAATTGTTGAGTATTCTTCGCGCGATAGTATCAGCATTGCTTGCCGATACCGGACAGCTTGATGCATCAGATGTTCGCTGGCCGAAGTTCGCTGGCCGAAAACAAAGACCCGCAGAGCGCGAAACTTGGCGGCGCCAAGCCGAACAGCGCGGTTTCGATTATATCGATCGTCAAAAGCAAAAACCCCCACCAAGGTCACCTGGTGGGGGTTTTTGCTTTACCGCTTATTACTTATTTACTGCTATTAATTAGCCTGACGATAACCTACTTTCACACTGGTTGCAGCACTATCATCGGCGCAAAGTCGTTTCACGGTCCTGTTCGGGATGGGAAGGGGTGGTACCGACTTG
>Ga0308161_1000839_pt1 | contig 42079 bp, 29 predicted proteins | sample PhyFR2_FD_201034 | JGI IMG/M metagenome (GOLD analysis project Ga0308161, IMG submission 201034) | Phyllosphere microbial communities from UC Gill Tract Community Farm, Albany, California, United States - DLSLF.R2 | ecosystem: Host-associated > Plants > Phyllosphere > Unclassified | place: USA...
CCTGCCGCGCAGTTCGAAATCGGACCCGGATAAAGGCAGGAAGCGTCCATCGGCATCCACGCCCCAGCTCAGGTCCAGCCAGGCGAAGGCCTGGTCCGGCACCGGTGCCCACCAGGCCGGCAGGAAGGAATAGCCGGCGCTCAGGACATGGCCGAACTCGTGCAGCAGCAGGTACTGCATGGCGCCGCTGCGCGTGTCCTGCGCGGGCGTGGCGATCGTCGCCGACAGCGTATAGTCGCCGTCCGGCAGGAAGGGCAGGTTTTCCTTCCAGCTGGCCCAGGAATTCGCGCCATGCGGCCCCAGCATGCCGATGTCGAGCAGCACCACGCAGCCCAGGATCCGCCCGTCGGCATCGGCGACGATGTCGGTGATGCCCGAGGAGCCCAATCCATGGCCCAGGCAGACGCCGAGCAGCAGCGGGTCGACCAGGCCGCGCACCACGGCTGGCATGCCGGCGATGGCATCGCCCAGTTCGCGGCGCAGGCCAGGGGTCGGCGCCACCGGCACCGGCACCGCGTCCAGATTCGATGCGAGGTTCACCTGCCGCACCAGGTCGCAGACCTCGGGCGGCAGCGCCAGGATGCGTTCGTGGAGCGGCAGGCGCTGGCGTGCTTTCCAGGCTTGCGGGTCAGGGGCGATAATCATGGTCGGCGCTTTGCATGTGATGAACTTATAGGTCTTGCATGCTTATCGGCCATGTCGATAAATACTTGATGGTAGGCAATCCGGGCTTTCTGACCTGAAATCCGGTAAAATGCAGGGTTTGGATTTTCCCGGCACCCCAGCGCACTCGCGATACCGCCTGCCGCTCTTTTGGTTTTGAATTTTGTTAATGAAAAACATACGTAACTTTTCCATCATCGCCCACATCGACCACGGTAAATCGACGCTGGCGGACCGCATCATTCAGCTGTGCGGTGGCCTGTCGGACCGCGAAATGGACGCGCAGGTGCTCGACTCGATGGACCTGGAGCGCGAGCGCGGCATCACCATCAAGGCCCAGACTGCCGCGCTGCAGTACAAGGCGCGCGACGGCCAGACCTATAACCTGAACCTGATCGACACCCCAGGCCACGTCGACTTCTCCTACGAAGTCTCGCGTTCGCTGTCGGCCTGCGAGGGCGCGCTGCTGGTGGTCGATGCGAGCCAGGGTGTGGAGGCACAGACGGTCGCCAACTGCTATACCGCGCTCGACCTGGGCGTGGAAGTGGTGCCGATCCTGAACAAGATCGACCTGCCGCACGCCGATCCGGACAACGCCAAGAAAGAGATCGAGGACGTGATCGGCATCGACGCCAGCGACGCCACGGTCTGCTCGGCCAAGACCGGCCTGGGCGTGGAAGACGTGCTGGAGACCCTGATCGCCAAGGTGCCGCCGCCCGAGGGCGACCCGGATGCGCCGCTGCAGGCCCTGATCGTCGACTCCTGGTACGACCCGTATGTGGGCGTGGTCATGCTGGTGCGCGTGGTCAACGGCACCCTGCGCCCGAAAGAAAAGATCCTGCTGATGGCGACCGAGTCGGTGAACCTGGTCGAGAACATCGGCATCTTCACGCCGCGCTCGGTCTCGCTGCCGGAGCTGAAGGCCGGCCAGGTGGGCTTCATCATCGCCGGCATCAAGGAACTGACCGCCGCCAAGGTGGGCGACACCGTGACCCACGCGGCCAAGCCGGCGCCGGCGCCGCTGCCGGGCTTCAAGGAAGTCCAGCCGCAGGTGTTCGCCGGCCTGTTCCCGGTCGAGGCCAACCAGTACGACGCGCTGCGCGACTCGCTGGAAAAGCTGAAGCTGAACGACGCCGCCCTGATGTACGAGCCGGAAGTTTCGCAGGCGCTGGGCTTCGGCTTCCGCTGCGGCTTCCTGGGCCTGCTGCACATGGAGATCGTGCAGGAGCGCCTGGAGCGCGAATTCGACATGGACCTGATCACCACCGCGCCGACCGTGGTCTACGAGGTCGAGATGCGCGACGGCAGCATCGTCCGCGTCGACAACCCGTCCAAGATGCCGGAACCGTCGAAGATCAACGAAGTGCGCGAGCCGATCGTCGACGTCAACCTGTACATGCCGCAAGAGTACGTGGGCGCGGTGATGACCCTGTGTAACGGCAAGCGCGGCATCCAGATGGACATGGCCTACCACGGCCGCCAGGTCAAGCTGCACTACGAGATCCCGATGGCCGAGATCGTGCTGGACTTCTTCGACCGCCTGAAGTCGACCTCGCGCGGCTACGCGTCGATGGACTACGAGTTCAAGGAAAACCGCGCCGCCGACGTGGTGAAGGTCGACATGCTGATCAACAGCGAGAAGGTCGATGCGCTGGCGATCATCGTGCACCGTGCCAACGCCCCTTACCGCGGACGCCAGGTGGCGGCCAAGATGCGCGAACTGATTCCGCGCCAGATGTTCGACGTGGCGATCCAGGCCGCGATCGGCGCGACCATCATCTCGCGCGAAAACGTCAAGGCGCTGCGCAAGAACGTCCTGGCCAAGTGCTACGGCGGCGACGTTTCGCGTAAGAAGAAGCTGCTGGAAAAGCAGAAGGCCGGCAAGAAGCGCATGAAGCAGGTCGGCTCGGTGGAGATCCCGCAGGAAGCCTTCCTGGCCATCCTGCAGGTGGAAGAGAAATAAGAATACGGGAAGAATAACAAGCGATGAATCTGCAACCGATCCTCGGCAATTTTGCGCTAATCCTCTTCGTGGCGATGGTGGTCACGGGCATCATCTGGTTCCTGGACCTGTTCGTGCTCTCCAAGCAGCGCCGCGCCCGTGCCGACGCCGCCCTGGCCGAGTACGACGCCCACCGCTCGAAGCTGACCGCGGACGGCATCAAGGTCGACAACGGCAACCGCGCCGCACTGGAAGCCTCGATCCTGCGCCAGCCGACCTGGGTCGAGTACTCGGGCAGCTTCTTCCCGGTCATCGCGCTGGTATTCTTCCTGCGTTCCTTCCTGTTCGAGCCGTTCAAGATCCCATCCTCGTCGATGGTGCCGACCCTGCTGGTGGGCGACCTGATCCTGGTGAACAAGTTCGACTACGGCATCCGCCTGCCGGTGATCAACAAGAAAATCATCGACGTCGCCAACCCGCAGCGCGGCGACGTCATGGTCTTCAAGTACCCGAAGGACATGAGCCAGGACTACATCAAGCGCGTCATCGGCGTGCCCGGTGATAAAATCACCTACGAGAACAAGCGCCTGACCGTGAACGGTGTGCCGGTCCAGTACGAACCGATGGACGACTACCTCGACGACGAGCGCCCGGTGTACCACAAGCAGTTCGTGGAGAAGCTGTCGAACGCGCCGCACCGTATCCTGAACATGGACGGGCAGCGCACGATCAACCTCGCTGCGGTCGATCCGGACTTCCCGCATCACGAGAATTGCACCTATTCCTACGATAAATTTACCTGTATCGTACCGGAGGGCAATTATTTCATGATGGGCGATAACCGCGACAACAGCGCAGACAGCCGCTACTGGGGCTTCGTGCCCGACCAGAACATCGTCGGCAAGGCTGTGTTTGTCTGGATGAACTTCAGCAACCTGAAGCGCATCGGCGGTATCCACTGATTCTTTCGGGGGCGCAGATGCGACAAGTAAAGATGCACAGGGAGGCCGGTTTTTCCTTGTCCGGCCTGATCGTGGTGTTGATCGTGCTGGGTTTCATCGCTGTGATGGCGATGAAGATCTTCCCGGCCTGGGCCGAGTACCGCTCGATCAAGAACGGCATCGCGGCGGCCAAGGCGGCCGGCCCCGGTACCCGCGAGATCCAGCAGGCTTTCGCCCGCAACGCCGAGGTCAACAACATCACGGCGATCGCGCCGACGGACCTCGTGATCACCCGCGACAACGGCCAGGCTGAAGTCAGCTTCGCCTACGAAAAGCGCATTCCGGTGGCAGGCAACGTCAGCCTGCTGATCGACTTTGCCGGTACCACCGACCCGAGCGGCGCGGTGGCTGCAAAGGATGGTACGGCAGCCAAATAAGCTGCCGCGTAACACAATGAAACTACAATGAATCTTCAGTTATTGCAAACGCGCCTCGGTCATACGTTCCGGGACCCCAGCCTGCTACAACAGGCGCTGACCCACCGTAGCCACAGCAGTCTGCATAACGAACGCCTGGAGTTCCTTGGAGATTCGATCCTCAACTGCGTGGTCGCCTCGGTGCTGTACGAGCGCTTCAAGGACCTGGCCGAAGGCGACCTGTCGCGCCTGCGCGCCAACCTCGTCAAGCAGCAGACCCTGTACGAAATCGCCCAGAAGCTCGAGCTGTCGCAGTTCCTGCGCCTGGGCGAGGGCGAGCTGAAGTCGGGCGGTTTCCGCCGCCCGTCGATTCTGGCCGACACGCTGGAAGCCCTGCTGGGCGCGATCTTCCTGGACAGCGGCTTCGACAGCGCGCGCGACGTGATCCGTGCCTTCTACATCCCGCTATTGGATTCGGTCGACCCGCGCACCCTCGGCAAGGATGCCAAGACCCTGCTGCAGGAATTCCTGCAGGCCAAGAAGATCTCGCTGCCGACCTACAATGTGGTGGCGACCCATGGCGCCGCGCACAGCCAGGAATTCGAGATCGAGTGCCTGGTGCCCAAGCTCGGCATCCAGGTGTTTGGCCGCGGCGGCAGCCGCCGTGCCGGCGAGCAGGCGGCCGCGCGCCTGGCCCTCGACGTCGCCGAACAGGCGGTGCAGAAGAACCCCGGCGGCGCCCGCAAGAGCCGCCCGCGCTCGGCCCAGCTGAAGCTGGCCGGTATCGCGACCGACCAAAGCGCCGACCAGGCCGGCAACCAGGGCGAGCGCCCGCATTAATGAATCTACAGGAAACACCCGCATGAACATCGAGACCGACAACCAACAGGACGAGGGCGTCCCCGCAGATTTCCGTTGCGGCTACATCGCCATCGTCGGCCGCCCCAACGTGGGCAAGTCGACGCTGATGAACGTGCTGATCGGCGCCAAGGTGTCGATCACCTCGCGCAAGGCCCAGACCACGCGCCACCGCATCACCGGCATCCAGACCCGCGACGACGCCCAGTTCATCTACGTCGACACGCCCGGTTTCCAGACCCGCCACGCGAACGCGCTGAACAAGACCCTGAACAAGACCGTCTCGAACACGCTCACGGCGTCGGACGTGATCCTGTTCCTGGTCGAGGCGGGCACCTTCGGCCCGGCCGACCAGCAAGTGCTGGACCTGCTGCCGAAGAACCAGCCGGTGATCCTGGTGATCAACAAATCCGACCGCATGAAGGACAAGGCCGAGCTGATGCCCTTCGCCGCCAAACTGGCCGCGATGCGTGACTTCACGGCCATCGTGCCGGTGTCGGCCAAGCTGCGCTTCCAGGTCGATGCGCTGGAAAAGGAAATCCAGCGCCATCTGCCGGAAAACCCGCCGATCTTCGGCCCGGACGACATCACCGACCGCAGCGAGAAATTCCTGGCCGCGGAGATCGTGCGCGAAAAGGTGTTCCGTCTGGTCGGCGACGAATTGCCGTACACCAGCACCGTGCTGATCGAGAAGTTCGAGCAGGAGGGCAACCTGCGCCGCGTGTTCGCCGCCATCCTGGTCGAGCGCGATACGCACAAGGCCATGCTCATCGGTAACAAGGGCGCGCGCCTGAAAGAGATCTCGACCCAATCGCGTCTGGACATGGAAAAGCTGTTCGGCGGCCCTGTGTACCTGGAAATCTGGGTCAAGGTGAAATCCGGCTGGGCCGACAACGAAGCCGGCCTGCGCGCCTACGGCTACGAGTAAGCCAGTCTCCCGCCACATGGCCGGCCAGGACGAGCAAAGCAAGGAGCGCCCGGACGAGGCACAGGAAGCAGCCGCGCCTTATGTCGTACGGTCCGCCGCTGCGGCGCCACTGCCGCCTGCGCCGCTGCCGAATCCGGTGCCCGAGCCGGCATCCGTGCCCGCACCGGCGCCCGCACCCGCACCGGCGCATGCGCCGGTGCCTGCGCGCCCGCCCGCGCCCGTCCAGCCAGCCAAGCCCGAAGCACGCCGCCGCACCCCGGCGCGCGACACCCGGGTGCTGGGCCAGCCCGGCTTCGTGCTGCACAGCTATCCCTACAAGGAAACCAGCCTCATCGTCGACATGTTCACGCGCGACCATGGGCGCATCGGCGTGGTGGCGAAGGGCGCCAAGCGGCCGCTGTCGAAACTGCGCGGGGTGCTGCAGACGTTCCAGCCGCTGTCGATCTCCTTTTCCGGCAAGTCCGAGCTGCGCACCCTGATCGACGCCGATTGGGTCGGCGGCATGCTGCCGATCGAAAAGACCGCGCTGCTGTGCGGGTTCTACCTGAACGAACTGCTGGTCAAGCTGCTGGCGCGCGACGACCCGCACCCGAAGCTGTTCGACCACTACGTGGCCACGCTCAACGAATTGGCGCACAATGAACCTGCGCAGATCGTCTTGCGAAAGTTCGAACTGGCCCTACTTAAAGAGACCGGGGTTGCCGCCAACCTCGTGCGCGACACCGGTACCCGCGCGCGGGTCGAGCCGGACGGCATGTACGTCGTCGATCCGGAGCGCGGCGCGCGCAGGGCGCAAGCGGCGGATACCTGGCCTGCGGTGTCCGGCAAGACCCTGATCGACATGGAAAACGAACACTACGGCGACCCGCAGACCCAGGCGCAAAGCAAGCAGCTGATGCGCTTCCTGCTGGCCTACCACCTGGGCGGCGCGCCGCTGAATACGCGCCAGATTTTGCTTGACTTAATGCAGCTGTAAACAAAAAGAACACTATGAGCTTTCTGCACCCAACCGGCCCGGTCATCGACCTGGGCGTCAACATCGACCACGTCGCCACCGTCCGCAATGCGCGCGGCACCGTGTACCCGGACCCGCTGCGCGCCGCGCTGCTGGCCGAGCAGGCCGGCGCCGACCTGATCACGCTGCACCTGCGCGAAGACCGCCGCCACATCAAGGATGCCGACGTGCTGGCCCTGCGTCCGCAGCTGCTGACGCGCATGAACCTCGAGGCCGCCGTCACCCGGGAGATGATCGACTTCGCCTGCCAGGTGCGGCCGCAGGACGTCTGCCTGGTGCCGGAGCGCCGCGAAGAGGTCACCACCGAGGGCGGCCTGGACGTGATCCGCTACTACAAGGAGGTCGAGGCCGCGGTCAGGCAGCTGGCGGGCGAGGGCATCCGCGTCTCGCTGTTCATCGACGCCGACGAGCAGCAGATCGCCGCCGCCGCCGCGGTCGGCGCGCCGGTGATCGAACTGCACACCGGCCGCTATGCCGAAGCCGAGGACGAGGAAGAAATCGCGCGCGAACTGGCCCGCATCAAGCTGGGCGTGCGCGCCGGCGTCAAGCACGGCCTGCGCGTGAATGCCGGCCACGGCCTGCACTACACCAACGTGCAGCCGATCGCCGCCATCCCCGAAATCCACGAGCTGAACATCGGCCACGCGATCGTCGCGCACGCGCTGTTCGTCGGCTGGGAGCATGCGGTGCGCGAGATGAAGGCGATCATGGTCGATGCCCGCCTCGGCGTTGCGCTCGGCAATCCGTCGGCGGAGACCTGAGAAGGGGCGCGCATGATCTACGGGATCGGCACCGACATCGTCCAGATCTCGCGCGTCGAGGCTGCCCTCGCGCGCAACGGCGAACGCTTCGCCGAGAAGATCCTCGGACCGCAGGAAATGCAGAAATACCTTGCCCGGCGCGCCAAGAACGAGGTGCGCGGGCTGCGCTTCCTGGCCACGCGTTTTTCGGCCAAGGAGGCGTTCTCGAAGGCGATCGGGCTGGGCATGCGCATGCCCATGACCTGGCGCTCGGCTGAAATAGTCAATGCCCCCGGCGGCAAACCCATCATCGTCTGCAGCGGCGCGCTCGAAGAATTCATGCGCGAACACCGTCTCACGGCGCAGGTGACGATCAGCGATGAAGCCGACTACGGCGTCGCCTTCGTGATCGTGACCCAGGCGCCGGCATAACACCCCTCCAACGAGTAGGACCCAAGTGACCAAGGAAGTTCGATCAAATGAGCAGCTGCCGGACGTCCCGGCAGTGCCTGAAGTCCCCGCTGCGCCGGCCACGCCGGAAGTCCACGAGGCCCCGGTCGCGTATGTGGCCGCCGGCGGCGCCGCGATGCCGGTCCTGCCGCACGAGGAGCCGAGCAAGCGCGCCCGCGCCGCCAAGAACCGGGCCAAGGCCGAAGGCCAGCCCGAGGGCTCGCCGCGCGCCCGTCCGGACGCCTGGCAAGCCATGAAGGAAGAGCTCAACGCGACGATTACCAAGGATGCTCTCGGCAGCAAGCCGGGCGCCGAAGTGCGCGAGCAGGTGCTGGCGACGGTCGCCAAGCTGCCCGGCCTGCCGGGTGTGTACCGCTACTTCGACGCCGAGGACAAGGTCCTGTACGTCGGCAAGGCGCGCAACCTGAAGAACCGCGTGTCGAGCTACTTCCAGAAAAATCTGTCGAGCCCGCGCATCGCGATGATGGTCTCGCAGATCGCACGCCTGGAGACCACCGTCACGCACAGCGAGGCCGAGGCCCTGATCCTGGAAAACAACCTGATCAAGACCCTCAAGCCGCGCTACAACATCCTGTTCAGGGACGACAAGTCCTATCCCTACCTGAAGATCACCGGTGGCGACGCCCCGCGCATGGCCTATTACCGCGGCGCGCTGGACAAGAAGAACCAGTACTTCGGGCCTTTCCCGAGCGCCTGGGCGGTCAAGGAATCGATGCAGCTGCTGCAGAAGGTATTCAAGCTGCGCACCTGCGAAGACAGCGTGTTCCACAATCGCACGCGGCCCTGCCTGCTGCACCAGATCGGCCGCTGCAGCGGCCCATGCGTGGACCTGATCGCGCCCGAGGACTACAAGCGCGACGTCGACAACGCTGCCAAATTCCTGCGCGGACGCCAGACCGAGGTGCTGGAAGACCTCGAGAAGAAGATGCTGGCCTACGCCGAGAACCTGAAGTTCGAGCAGGCGGCAGCGGTGCGCAACCAGATCCAGGCGCTGTCCAAGGTGCTGCACGCGCAGAGCATGGAGACGGTCGGCGATGCCGACGTCGACATCATCGCGGTGGTGGTGCAGGGCGGCCGCGCCTGCGTCAACCTGGCGATGGTGCGCGGTGGCCGCCACCTGGGCGACCGCGCCTATTTCCCGACCCAGGTCGGCGAAGCACTGGAGGAAAGCCCGATCGAAGTCGAGGTGCTGGCCGCCTTCCTGGCCCAGCACTACGGCGACAAGTTCATCCCCGGCACCTTCATCCTGAACACCTTCTTCGACATGCCGGAGCTGATCAACGCGCTGACCGAGCAGTGCGGGCACCGCATCAACCTGGTGTTCCAGCCGCAGGGCCAGCGCCGCCAGTGGCTGGAGCTGGCGCAGAAGGGCGCCGAGATCTCGCTGGCACGCCTGCTGTCGGAGCAGGGCTCGCAGCAGGCGCGCACGCGTGCGCTGGCGGACGTGCTGGGCCTGGACACCGAAGACCTCGACGCGCTGCGCATCGAATGCTTCGACATCAGCCACACGGCCGGCGAGGCGACCCAGGCATCCTGCGTGGTGTTCCACCACCACCAGATGCAGAACGGCGAATACCGCCGCTACAACATCAACGACATCACGCCCGGCGACGACTACGCCGCGATGCGCCAGGTGCTGATGCGGCGCTACGAGAAGGTCGCCGGCGGCGAAGGCGTGATGCCGGACATCGCCCTGATCGACGGCGGCAAGGGCCAGGTCGAGATGGCGCGCCAGGTGTTCTCCGAGCTGGGGCTGGACGTCAGCAATATCGTCGGCGTGGCCAAAGGGGAGGGGCGCCGGGTCGGCCTCGAAACCCTGATCTTCGCCGACGGCCGCGACCCGCAGGAGCTGGGCAAGGAATCGGCGGCGCTGATGCTGGTGGCGATGATCCGCGACGAAGCGCACCGCTTCGCCATCACCGGCATGCGCGCCAAGCGCGCCAAGGCCCGTCAGGCCTCGCGCCTGGAAGAGATCGAAGGCATCGGCGCCAAGCGCCGCCAGAAACTGCTGGCACGCTTCGGCGGCCTGCGCGGGGTGATCGACGCCAGCGTCGAGGACCTGATGTCGGTGGAAGGCATTTCGAGCACGCTGGCCGAAGAGATTTATCGGCAGTTGCACTGAGCGTCACCGTCGTCGTCTCCGCGCACCCCCGTCGTTTCCGCGCTTCCCCCGTCGTTCCCGCGCTTCCCCCGTCGTTCCCGCGCAGGCGGGAACCCAAGTCCGCCTGGCGGGAGCGGCGTTCGTCTGGATGAGCTCAACTGGTTTAAAAGGCAAGAGCCATGTAGACTAGCGGCGCTATGTTCACTGATCCGCTTTATGCCTTTTAACATCCCGATTCTCCTGACCTGGTTACGCGTCGCTCTCATTCCGCTCGTCGTCGGCGTCTATTACCTGCCTACCCACTGGCTGCCGGTCGCGGACCGCAATCTGGCGGCGACCCTGGTCTTCATCGTCGCCGCCGTCACCGACTGGTTCGACGGCTACCTGGCGCGGCGCTGGAACCAGACCTCGGCCTTCGGTGCCTTTCTGGACCCCGTCGCCGACAAGCTGATGGTGGCCGGCGCGCTGCTGGTGCTGGTGCAGCTGGACCGCGTCAACGCCGTGCTCGCCTTCATCATCGTCGGCCGTGAGATCACTATCTCGGCGCTGCGCGAATGGATGGCCGAGATCGGTGCGCGCAAGTCGGTGGCGGTCAACTCGCTCGGCAAGATCAAGACCGCGGTGCAGATGGTCGCGATTCCGATGCTGCTGTTCCACGATTCGGTGTTCACCGTGCTCGACATGCACATCGCAGGGGAGATCCTGCTGTGGATCGCCGGCGTGCTGACGGTCTGGTCGATGTTCTACTATCTGCGCCGCGCCTGGCCGCTGATCAAGGAAAAATCCGGTTCCGTTTAGAATTTCTATTGAGCCATCCTTGACACATAGCTCAGCATCTCTATAATGCCTGCCTGTTGCGAGACATTGCAGCAAACGAAACGAAGCGGGAGTAGCTCAGTTGGTAGAGCGCAACCTTGCCAAGGTTGAGGTCGAGAGTTCGAGACTCTTCTCCCGCTCCAAAGTTTGCTGAAGTTGATGGCAATAAGTTATAATCGCAGCTTCCAGCGACGCGGGAGTAGCTCAGTTGGTAGAGCGCAACCTTGCCAAGGTTGAGGTCGAGAGTTCGAGACTCTTCTCCCGCTCCAACAATGTTGGGGCAGCAGTTAGCAGTTAGCAGTTAGCAGTAAAACGGTAGTAAGTGTAAGACTCCATGCGGGAGTAGCTCAGTTGGTAGAGCGCAACCTTGCCAAGGTTGAGGTCGAGAGTTCGAGACTCTTCTCCCGCTCCAGTGTTTTACAAATCGGTATGAACTCCTAAGCGGGAGTAGCTCAGTTGGTAGAGCGCAACCTTGCCAAGGTTGAGGTCGAGAGTTCGAGACTCTTCTCCCGCTCCAGTGATTCATCTCCGAATATGGCAGTACACTCCATGCGGGAGTAGCTCAGTTGGTAGAGCGCAACCTTGCCAAGGTTGAGGTCGAGAGTTCGAGACTCTTCTCCCGCTCCAGAATTCAGGGAAGTCTCCTTCCCGTGCTGATGTGGTCGATAACCCGCCAGGTCAGTGTCAAGCAAGTCTCCTCGGGCGAGGTAGCAAAGCGGTTATGCAGCGGCCTGCAAAGCCGTCTAGACGGGTTCGACTCCCGTCCTCGCCTCCAAATTCCCCAGTAAGACAGCGTTTCAGTGCCGGTTCAGCCTGGTTTCAAACCGCACGAAATTTGCGGTGCACCGCCGCTGTAGACGGCTAAATCGCCGTCTACATCTTGGTGTAGCTCGACTAGGATCAATCAGTTTGGCCTTGCCGTAGCATACGATGCGCAGATCATGGCCAACATCACAAAGTGCCCGTACGGCTTCCAGCTACGCATCGTCCACAAGCTTTTGCCTAAACCATTGTGGGCAACCTTCGACACGCGCGAGGCGGCCGAGCAGTACGGTCGGCAACTCGAAGGGCTTCTCGCTCAGGGGATCGTACCTGCGGCTCTGCTCGAACGGGAAACGCCCAAGCAGGAGATCTGGACAGTACAGCGATGCATCGTCGAGTATCTCAGGCATAACTCTGTCCCGCTGTCGGACCAGAAACTGCTCGGCACAATCATGCCGAGCATTGCAAAGCTGAGCACTGCCTCGCTCAACTACGCATGGGCTGAAGCCTGGGTTCGCGACATGAAGCGTATCGATCACCTGGCCCCGGGCACGATCCGCAAGCGGCAGGGCGCGCTTGCCCGGTGTTTTGACTGGATGACCAGGAAGCATGCTGAGATCATGGCGCAGAACCCCCTACGCCTGTTGAAGCGAGGGTTCGCCAGCTATACCGAGGCTGACTCCGAAGCGCTGGCGGCCCATGGCAAGAAGGTGCGGGTCGACGAGGAGCGGGACCGGCGGCTTGCCGACGACGAAGAGGCAAAGATCGTGGCTTACCTTCAGGACCGCGCCGATGAGCGCCTATTGTTCGAACTCGCGCTCCACACCGCCATGCGTATGCGTGAGTGTTATACGCTGCATTCCGCCCAGGTGAATCTCGGGAAGCGCACGATCTTTCTTGAGCGGACGAAGAACGGCTCATCGCGGCAAGTGCCTCTGCCAACCCCGATGGTGGCGCTTCTCTCCGAGTACGTCAGCAAACATCGGGAAGCTATCGCCAGTAGAGGGGACCGGGTTCTTCCCTTCTGGGACGGTAACCTGGACGTACAAGCGCTCGATGTCGCAACCCGGAACCTCTCGATACGGTTTGCGAGGATCTTCAGACTCGCTGGCGTACCGGGTCTTCATTTCCACGATTTGCGTCATGAGGCTACCTGCCGCTTGTATGAACGGACGACGCTATCGGACGTCTTGATCGCGAAAATCACAGGGCACAAGGATATTCGAATGCTTCGGCGATATGCGAGCTTGCGGGGTAGCGACCTGGCAGCGCACCTGTGGTGAAACGGTGCGCTTAAGGCTCCAGCGGCGGCAGTACAGGAAGCTGTCGCCGTCGCCTCTTGCGTTTCGTCGCTGCGGCGTCTGCTCCGGCTACTGGTAACTGGACAAACGCGGGCGTGCGTCCCAGGTTAAGCCTGCTTTCATCCGCGCTCGCCTCGTCGGATTGAGGACGCTTCGCACGACGTTCCGTGCTTTGGCTGGCGGCCAGCGTCTCCACAAAGTGAATGAGGGAGACGTATGTAACGATGAATTGCTTCCCGACGCGAGCTGCCTTGAGGTCGCCGCTGCGGATGTACTGAAGAAGCGTCTCCGCAGTGGCATGGACGACCTTGGCTGCGGCGTCAAGATTCAGGATTTCGTTGTCGTGCATTTACCTTTCCTTTCGGAGAAAGCGCGAGCCGCCACGTGCGATTGGGATTGTTCCGTTGGCAGGCTCTGCTGTGCACAATTTTCCAGCTTGCTGCGTCAATTTGCATGCTCGAAAGACGGGGGCTTTTATGCCGCTTTCGAGCTTAGCCCACTAGTACTGGGCAGTTTGCTGCAAAGTTTGCGGCCGTAGCGCGTCGCAAATTGACTGCAGTGCAGGACGGACCGTAAAACTAACTGAGTGGGTAACTACAAAGGAAGTCCATAATATGCAACTAATCGACACTAGTCATTTTGTCTGAGCAATAGCCACCAAACGGTTGCCTACCGGGTTAGTTGTTGAACGCGTAGAGCGTTCGCGACCGAAACGACTTGGTGTCGTTGTCAGGCCAGGTCGAGCGCATTCGATCATTACGTGGAGACCGCCCGGCGTAGGCTCGACCACACTGGCGTGTCTGATCACCGCCGGCGTCAACAATGAATTTGTCGCGCTATCAGCCTTTATAGCGAGCAGTGCAAACCCGCGGATAGCGCTCGAGCAAGCTGTGCAGCAGGGTGCGCGCGGCAGGAGCTCCTGCCATCTATGCACGCCGGCCCTTTCGCCCGAGAGGTGATCGAGCTGTGCTGGTGCGTGCCAAATCGCTATATCGGCGTCCCCGCAACTGGCGGCGCTCCGTGCCACTGCGGCGCTCCGTGCCACTGCGTCGCTCGCGTACGGACTGTCGGGCTTTCTGCCGGCTTCTTAGCGGATTGAACAATGCTGGGTGGAAGAGCTGGCGCCATGCCGTCTCCCCCTGGAGTAGGAATGCCTCGGTGACCGTGTTATGGAAAGTTTCCAGGCGGTAGAAAAAGGACGCGGCCTCGCCGTGCGCATTCCAGGCCCGCTGCAGTGCTGCGCAATGGTGGGGCCCGTTGCGCAACATGCGCCGATGCGCGCTCCAGCGCCGTTCGATCTGCCGTGCCATCCCAATATAAGAAGTTCCCGTGTCTCGATGCGTGATCGCATAGATGGCGCTTGTCATCGTGGCTAACCGCTTCATCCAGTCTGATCATGCTGGGACTGCGGCGCACCGCCGATGTTCGACCGAGTCGCTCGTGGGCCACTGCTGGGCGCCGCTGCGGCCCGCGATTGGAATTAATTGATAAGATCTATATAGCAACTAGTGACGGGACCATGCAGCTTACCTGACCATGCTTATGCGACGGCAAGAACGACTTGGCCAGGACAGATTGTTACTCGGCCGGAAAGACAGACCGGCTGTCCAACTTGGAATCGTGATCCTTGAAGGAAACTGGTCGCCGTTCAAGACAATTTAATCCTCGGGTTGAATCAAATATTCTTTCTGGCAAAAAGATTGCGGCTGTATGAATTCAGGAAAAATAATAATATATTTTCCATCCAGTCATATCCGGTATGAGGTATGCTTTAGAAAAAAATCGCAGCGCTTGTCAAAGACTTTCAAAATCTCCTTGCTATCGTCGATCATGGTCTCGACCGTTTTCTCGTCGAGCCGAATCAATTGCTTGTTGGGTGGAGCGTCGATAACGAGTTTGACGGCTGGGAAGTTGTTCTTGAATAAAGCTTTGGCTGGAACAAGATCACCAGCTGGAAGTGAAAAGACGCGCGCTTCTTTTTCTATATCTGGAGATCCTGCGCACACAGATGATTTGGCAAAAACTACGCTTAGATACTTTTCAGAGAAAAGAACCTTTTCGAGTGTTAATTTGTACCCCCATGGGTGACCTTGAGCGGCGGCGCTGCAGTCCTTAGCTTCTTTGGCGAATGAAGCAGACGCAGCTATCAAGGCCGTGTTAATCTTCTTGATAGCGCTGTGGTCCAAACCGGCTGCCGTGTCAAACGACACATTTTGAACCAAGACATCTTTCATCGGCTTACTGTTGCGCACCTTGTAGCTGGTCAGTGTCGCCGCTTGCGATTGCGGGGCCCACAATAACATTGCTAGACAGGCTGCTGAAACTAACGATCTCATAAAAGCGGCTTTTGCTGGCTGAGGTGACCCTACTCTTAGCGGTCAATTTACAATGATGTTATCAACTTAGCGCCGCATTCGGTCACATCTCCGTCATAGGCATAAGGCTTGCCTTCATGTCGCGCACCTGCGCCATCAGGTTTGATTGCAAAGTTACCTTTACACTTTGGGCAGTGCGTCATGTCAGCTTGAAGTGCGGCGACCGCACCCATCACGGTTGTGCCCGAGGATGCGCTGATGACCTGGCCGCCGTGATCGGTTTTGTCGTTGAGGCGAATGACGCCACGTCCTTGATGCTTCATTTGTCGTTCGTATTCGTTTATCGCTAGAGATCGCAATTCGAACGGGATTGGCTTGCGATTGCAATTCTAGCTTTACTTGATTATATGAATAAGGCATTTCGATCATGCCAGTGCCTCGATCCTGAAAGTCGGCCGTGAGAACTAATAAGATGTGGTATAAATCTCTATCTCTTCAATTGTTGCCGATTCGCTTCCGCCATTTAGATGTAAGGCGATATTGCTCTTGGGGCCGAATATTCCTTTAGGGAACTCGCAGTTCCTTAGCCCGCAACTCAAATTTCGACGAACGTCGATGTTCGATTGAAGCTCCCAGAACTTCGTTTCTTTATCAATTCCGAATCCATCTATTTCTAGATAGCCGGTGAAGGGGTGGCGAGCTAACCAGTCAGCCTTTGATGTGTTGTCAGGCGTTCCATCAGAATATGATGTTTTTGTTTCATTGAGCGAATCCTCTGGGATGTTTATCTTAATGGTAACGGAGCTGACTCCAAAGTTACCCTTCTCATTTGTAGAAACTTCTAATCCTAGATCTTCCCATACGCACCATTCGATTTCTTTCTTGTCGCAACGTGGATTTCTCTTAAGTATATTTTTCCACGAGGTCAATGGGCGACCAAGTTCTAGAAGTTTTCCGTCAAAAAAAATACTTGACCCTTTTATAATGATTTCTGGCTTTGCATATCTTTTCACATGCCGAGCGGGCGGAGTGTCTTTTATAGCGCCTGTCGCTAGCGCAGCTTGATGTCGGACTTCGTTCCACCGATCTAACATCGTAGGTTCTCTTTTTTTCGTGGAAGGTGATTTATCGGAAATTTCTACACCTTCGGAAATGGTGGCGAGCAACAACAACGAAAGTATTGATCCACTAAGGAAGATTTTTATCATTTTTTAATTTGATTCTTTTCGTTGAAAAGCGTGGTGAAATTTTTATTGATGTAATTCCAAGCTTCTTGGTTTGTTTTTTTGGCTCTTTCTATTGAGTCGAGTACCTCTTCTTTATGTGCTTTCTCCATCGCCTCCCACTCTGTTGCAGACTCCCCACGTTTGACCTCTTGCGGATGTTTTCTTGCCCAATCTGCTACTAATTTGTCTTGCCAACTCGTATCGAATGGATGAGTAAGAAAACCTCGAGCAATCAGTGCAGGATCGGCTGTTGTTTCTCCTTTCCACCAATGGGATGCAACGGCTGATCCGACTTCTTTCACAGCAATTTTTGCTAATTCCGCAGCTAGGGTATGGAATGGATGATTGTCGTGATCTTTTGCCAGTTGAGAATGTGTTGGGTTTGTCGATCCGTTTGTATTGGGGTCGCCTACACGGACAATTTGTTGATCGTCAACGCTGTTTCCAATAAGGTGAAGCAAGGTGCTGCAGACGAAGTTATGGATATTGGAGATCAATCCAACAGTGTAATACGGGATTGCTCCTACGTATTTATATCCAGGTATTTTTGCAAGATTATCTCTTATTTTTAGATAATCTTCATAAGCCTGCAACATACGCGGGTCACTATGTGCGCGCAGTAATATAAGTAGGATACGATCTGATTTCGTGCGCTCGCCAGATTCGATCGGTTTGAATTTCCATTCCACCTTGAATAATATATCTGCGATAGTTCCTGCCGTGCTAGCAATAACGTCATCAGAGTCAAACATCCCCGTAATGACGGGAAGGCTGTGCTTTCCAGGTGCGGATGATGTCCATGGGAGAACATGAACGTGTCCCACTTTCCTTAAGCTTAGTTCGACGAAATTACTATGCGCGAAATAATCTTCAAGTACATGAAGTGCTGCGCCAAAGTGCCGATATCCTTCTGGCCCTGGGCCAGCGGCTAGCGCCTTGTTTATCTCACTAGACATGTATGTGGCTGAAAAATCGATATATCTCTTCATCGACTTTTGTGGATCGATAGAAGTATATTCAACGGAGGCTTTTGGTTGGAAATCCTTGTCGATAGTATGCGGATCCGGCCCGTTGGGAGAGTTATTGGTTGGATTGTCAATATGCTCTACAGGTCGGTACACTCCCAATATGGAAGGGGTTACTTTGAATATGGGCTTGTCCTCTGGACTCGCGACAAACTCGGATTCGGCAAAAATGTCTACTAGCTCTGTTAGCTCTTGGCGAGAAAACGCTCTGGGAAAGTTTCTAGGCGCTTCAGGCTTTCGTACGATAGAAGGATCGAGTAACTGTGAGTAATCGCGCAACCAGTTCCCGAAATAAATCTGGTCAAGTACCTTTCTTACTCTAAAATGTTCTGAGACGTCACGTAAAGCACGTTCGATCGATTGATGGCCGAACGATGAGCTGGGTCGATCTTCATTATGTTCGCCCATGCCTGCGCCAAAAAATTCAATGTTGCCATCCTTTCCTTCGTTACGCTGTGCATCATCATTTTGCGATTTTTGTATGGCTTGCTGTACCGCGTGGTAATCGACTTTAAGTTCGCCGTTAAAGGCGGGGGAGCGATAACTTGCATATGGCGTTGCACTGCTGTTGCAAAAATCAAGGAAAGCAATGTTGTAGGCAAATTTCGCACCCTCATCGCCTTCTGCATCTGGCGCAAGTGTAGAAGTGCCATCCGGGTTTTTCTCGGCCAAATCGCTGCGTAGCACTAAATCAATATAGTGGCCAAATTCATGCATCAACGCGGTCAGCAGTTCCCATGAGTCGTCGTTGCCCGCTGCAGCGCGATCAGCAGCCGCCTGGTGTACCAAAATTTCACGTGTTTCGTTGTCAAATGAAGCAGGGTAATGGCAACTTTTCATTACCTTTATGACCGGTTGTTTGAGTGAACCATTCTTCAGTCCTTGGTACAGCTTGATATAGGTTTCTGCAGGGATGTCGTAGCCAAATATAGGCGCCAAAAGCATAACGAATTCGGCGTGTGTAAAGTTTTTTGCTACCTGCTCGAGCTGATTAAATGCGAACGAACTTTCAAGGTGGCGATCGGTTTCTGCATCTGCATTGGCGGTGGGAGCGACCATGAAAGCTTGTCTTTTCTGGTCAGGCGCGCCAGCGACACTTTTCGAAGGCAAGGTCTCAAGATTGCCGTGAAAAAGAACAGGCGATGAAGTGAAGAACTGCGTTTGATCGCTAATCTCAACCATGTGATTTGCACCCTGCAGCCTTACCCCTTTCTTGCCCCGGATCGTCACCCAGTCGGACTCGCTCAAGAGCGCGAGCACCTTGTTGGCGATGATCTCCACGTCGTCGTCCTGCGCCTGCACGGATACCTTGCCGCCGGCGGCGATCAGCTTCATCCCGGCCTTGTGCACGAACAGCCGGAAGGTCTTGCCGATGCTCGCGAACAGACCGTCGACGCTAGCGATCGATAGACTTTTGCCGCTTGTAATGGCTGTATGACGGCTGCTGGCGATGTGAGTGGACTGTGCAGAGCTCAGCTCGATACCTGCCGGACTGGCGACGACCAGATGTGGTTCGGCTAACTCTTTAAACTTTCCTGTGCCGCATCCCTGGATGCCTTGGCTCTGGGATTTAAGGTCCTTAACCGTGTCCTCTTGCTGAAGTTCTTGCTTCTCCTGGGCGCCATAGTGCTGCGCCATCCCGGTCAACTGCTCCTGCACGTCCGCGGCAGCCGACAGCCGCTGGATTGTCTCGCCCATGTCCTTGGTATGGGAAGCAGCGTTCGGCCGTGCTTCCGTGGTGATGAGCATGCCTTGGGCAGCACGCGCCACGCCCCAGGCGTTGGTGGACAACTCCCAGCCTTCACCACGCGGGTCTTTTCGACCGGACGTGTCCTCGATACGGGTGATGTGCCCTAGCGACAGCTGACTGCACTGATGATCGCTCTTCAACTGCGCCTGGATCTTGCCCGGCGTATCGTCCAGCACCAGGTGATTGCCACGCTCGCTCGCTGCACCCGACTCCAACTCACGACTGCGCAAACCCATCAAAGCCTGCTGCTCCGGCAACTTCCACGGCGGCATGTGCGTGTAGTTGTACAGCACGCCAAGAATCAGCGGATGGTCGATGTTGCCGTTGACGAACACCACCCCCACTTCCTCGCCGACGCGCGGCAGGCGAATCTGCCCGAACTCGACGCCAGCGCCAGGCGACATCACGCGCACCCAGGGCGAACTGTTTTCGTCGCGCTTGCCCAGCCGGTCCCAGTGGAACTGGATCTTGACTCGCCCGTAGCCGTCGGTATGGATCTCGGCGCCGGCCGGCCCGACCACGATGGCGGTCTGGACGCCGTGATAGACGCAGGGGTGGCTGTTGTAGTGGCGGCCTGGGTGCCACTGGATGTCGCGGCGCACGCACGTCAACGTGTTCCCGTAGTGCGATGGCGCGCCCGGGCCGGCCTGGTAGTTGTTGCTGGCTTCGTGGTCGACACTCAGGATCAGGTACTCGCGGTGGCGGATGCTGGGCTTGGCCGGCTCGCCGCGCTTGGGCACCTGCAACTCGGCGCTGAAGTGGCCGCCGAGCTTGAAGCACCGGCCGGGCTGGGCGGTGCGATCGTTGCCGCGCGCTTCGAAGGTCTGCGTGTTCGCGTCGCTCTCGCCCATGCGTTGTTGCGCAAGTCGTTCGCCTTCGTCGTGGGTGCGAAAACCGTATGCGCCCGTGTTTTCGTAGATTTCGTAAGGGAAGACGTCACCCTGCTTGTTCAGGGACTCGGCGGTCGAGCGTTGCGCGACCGGGTTCTTGTAGTCGAAGCTGACCAAGGTCGTCTGGCCCGAACCGAGCCGGCGCACCGCGCTCCATTCGCGGATGCCGTCGTCTTCGAGCGAGCCGGCCTTGTCGCGAAACGGGATCTCGCCGGAGTCGTCGATGCCGGTCGGGTCGATGAGTTCGGCGAGCGTGCTGCGGTCGCGCAAAAAGAGCGTGTGCCCATCGGCGCGGTGCTCGTAGTAATAGTGCAGCCCGGCCTCTTCCCAGCGGCGGTGCAGATGGTTGTAGTCGGTTTCGTCATACTGGTTGGCGTAGGTCAGGCGCGGATACTCGCCGACGATGACCGGATGCCAATCGTTCTGGCGGTAATGGGCCAAGGTCAGCTCAGTGATGTCGATGACGCTCTTGCCGAGGAATGAACGGTTATCCTTGCGCAGTTTGGCGAAGGCCAGCCAGGGTTCCAGGACCATGTGATAGAAGTCGAAGCCGCCATCGGCGCGCAGGAAACGGAATTCGGTGACGTAGCCGTTGAAGTAGCGCAGCGAACCGTCTTCGCGCACGAGGGAGATCGTGACCATCCTGGCCATCATCGCCTTCAGGGGAATCTGCGCATCGTCCGACAGGAGTTCGACCTCGAAGCGAAAGCAGCGCGAGACTTCCTCGTGCGCCTGCATCCGGTTGGGCAGGAGGATGCGGTCCGGGCCGTCGTCGTAGGGGAAGTCCAGGCGCATCAAACGGTCGTGCTGCGCATCGTGACTGAACGCCGATAGCGCAGCGCCCGCCGCGATCGCTTGGCTTCCGTCCATGTGTTGCCTCCGATGGTGTAACGGCTATCAAATTTTCCATCGGCTAAGGTAACCAAGCGCTTTCAGGCCGCCTTGATCGTGAGCAAGAACCGGGCTCTGCTGTTGCCCTGGCGGGTAACGACAGGGCGAACTACTTTCCTTGCATGTGCTGATTTTGCTCAGCTTGATGGATCGCAAGGTGTTCCAACAGGTAGGTTCTACATTTTTCCTTTGGTTGCCAGCAGGCAGCGCAAAACAAGGGGAGAGCATGCGCAAGCACCTATCCAACGAAAAACCCTTGGAACGGGACATCGTTCTCGGACCAGCAGCCAACGCTTACGTGACTGAGCCCATTGTGGAGCGCATCGAGGTCGGCCCGGCCTTGAAGAAGAGCCGCGTCGGCAGGCTGCATGGCCGGCCTTACCCGGTCCAGTTCCGCAACCAGGGCGCGTTCGACGCCTGGAAGCAGGCGCTCGGCAGCGGGCCGGAATGGACGCGGTGGGCGGACCCGGCGGCGACCTGCTGGAGCATCCGCTAGGAGATCCAGCAGCAGCTCAACGCCATGCGTGCGGGCAGGCATGACGGCGTGGAAGCCGAAGCGCAGGCGCAGACCGACGCGCGGATGCAGGCCATATCGATCAGCGCAAACCTGAAGTACGAGTTGCAGAAGGGGACGATCATCGAAACGACGCCGGCGCTCGAGACCCTGCTGCTCAATTCCGACATGGACCTGGACCTGCCGATGAAGATGGTTGCGCCTCCCTATCCTGCGCAATATCTCAGGTTCGGTCCGGAGGCCGCCCGCCACCTGAATGTGCCGGATTCGGATTTGCCGGACCGTCTGTTCGACGGCGTGTTCTGCTTTTTTACCCCGCCATCGAACCGCCACGGCGATGCAACCGCCAAGTGGACGCTTGAGCTTATTTTCGTCAGCCAGCGCCAGGACTGCTTTAGCGGCCAGGTCGCCCTGCTGGGGGAAACGGAGCGGGACGACAAGCCCTTGGGCGAATGGCTCAACCGGGTTCTCGACACGGCGAAGGGACGGTCGAGAGAGACCTTCTACAAACCCATGTACGCAGCGGTGAGCTATGTGGTCAAGGTCTTCCTCTACATGGCGCTCAGGCAGGCACGCGCCATCGAGCATCGCGAATACGATGAAGCCATGCGGCGCATCGCTGGACTCGGGGTCAAGAAGCGGGCCCGATTGCTTCAACGCGTCGAGTCCCTCTACAACGGCATCCGGGTCGGACCGGATGACCTGCCCCAGGAGGGCACTGGCCATGCAGGCGGCAGTAGCGTGGCGCCGCATTGGCGCCGCGGGCATTTCCGGATGCAGGCCTGGGGAGCCGGGAAGCGCGAACGCAAGCTGATATTCGTGGCGCCGATGTTGATCCACGCGGCACAGCTGCAGGGCGAGATTCCGGCGCCGAAGCCGTATCGCGCCGGCAGTAATGCCGCGGTCGCATGAGGAAGCTGGCGATCGCTGAATACGCTAGAGTTATCTTTCAGGGCAAGGCGGCGCTTCCCGTCAGCATACTTGCGCCGAAGATGGCACCGGTCACGGCACCGCCAACGAATCCCAGAACAAGAGCACATACCACGGTCGCGGCGGTAAACCCTACGGCCTTGTCTTCAGGTACTTTCATCATTGGCATCACGCCAAGATAGAAGACATAGAGGCTGTACAAGCCGGCCAGCACTGCCAAGCCGCCAAGTGAGGGCACGAGCAGCAGGATACCTGCGACCCAGGCTGGCGTGTAAGCATACGCGGCAAGTTTCAAAGCCTGGATTCGGTTCCGCTGCCCGCCAAATGATGGTGCCAGCCCATCAATCAGCAAGGCAATCAGATAGACGGTGACCAAGGCGACCACATAGTTCGTCAGCTGCATCGACAAGTTGGTCGACAGCGGCACGCGATATGCGCCGGCGAAAGGTAGACTCAGCCCAAACACGGACATCCCGATGAACGAGGCGGCAGGGCCAATCGCAGCAAGCGGGATGATGTAACGCGTGTACATCTCGCCCAGGGTCGTCGTTTCAGGTCCTATCACTTCCCATTCGCTACGCGGGGTGAGTGAGATATTCTTGACACGCGGGATCAGGTTCATCGCTTATTTCTTATCGTTGGAGTCAGTGGAGTAACCGCTAAGGTGCGAGCGTCGGGTTTCAACACGCTCGTGTAGTCAGCCGAAGGACGGAACGGATGTCGGCCCGGCTCGCTTTCCCGGCACTGACGGTCAGGAAGGAATTCAAGCCCAGGCGCTTCCGATCCGGCCCCCTGGTCGCCAGGGTCAAGGGCTTGAGACACGGCTTGTCCAGCAAAAGCCTGACTTCGTACTGCACCGAAGGCACTGCGAACAGGCTGACCATCTCCTGCAAAGCGGCGTGAGAGCGCCCATTCGGCAAGAACGATTTCGCCGTCTCTTCATCCAGCGGACCGATATGCAGGCGGACCCGCAAGTCGTTGCGCCACGCGCGCGCGCCCAGGGCGGCGCCGTAGCCGAGGGTGGGCTCGGTCACGCCCAGCGTGCTGCGGATCTTTTCCGGTATCGCATCCCAGGCGCCGACGAATTCCTCGACACGGACGGGCACGCCGAAGTACTCGCCCAGCACCCGCTCCACGGTCGCGGCGGCGATTGGACGCGTCCTGAGCAGCCCAGCATAGTAACCGGCGACTTCCACCGGAATCGACGTGTATGGCCTGTTTGGCCCGAAGCTGGCCGGACGCACACCACCCAATGCGCTCAGCAGCGGCAGCAGATCGTCCCGGCCGCGCGTGTCCAGGCCGTGCTCGACGCGGTACTTGCCCCAGGCCTCGTAGAACAGGCCGATGACGCGATTCGAGAACAGGTCGACGAACGGCTTCCAGCTTTCGTCCGCGCCGAGGTTTGCCTTCGACGCCGCGCGCTCGGTGTCGTGTAGTGGCAGGGTACCGCTGGCGCCGAGCAAGCCGATGAAGGTCGGCGTGATGTGGATGCGCGGCGTGCCGTCATCGGTGGCGCCGACCTGCATGCCCTCGATCTCGCTGGCCGGAAAAGCCAGCGACAGGCTGTTTCGAAAGCGCAGCACCTGGCCGAATGCCTGGTTGTACGGGATGCCCTGCCGGCGCAGCATCCGCACCAGGATGTTCAGCAGTTGTGCGAACCGGTAGCGGTAGGGCGCCGCGAGCAGGGGCTCGATCAGGAGAGCGGCATGCTGCCGCTGCGTGGTTTGCATCGGAACAGCTCCTCCCCGGATTGATGTGACAGGATCACCAGCTCGATAAAGCTGTTCATCTGGACGTACAGCGCGAAGAATTGGTCGATGACCTGCACGAACAGGTGCAGGCCGGCGCCAACAAAAGCCTCTTCGTCGATTGTCAGGCGTACTTCCGTCCCATGCGCCAGCGACGAGCCACGCTTGTGCCGCAACCACGCGGTGGCCTCCACATGCTCCAGCCCGACAATGCCGGCGATCTGCCGCCGTGACACCGCCGAGCCGGTGAAGTCGTACAGGGCCAGCATTTCGCGCAAACCTTCCGCGCCCTCCATCGCGAGCGAGTGGTGGTTGAGGGTCAGGTGCGAGATCAAGCGCCAGTGGGCGCCCCGGCCATTTGCCAGGCGATGGGGACGCGTAGGCCGGCGCAGGAAGCGGATCGCAGCGCCTTCGGTGGCGCCGGGTACCGACAGGTCGCCCCCTGGCGAGCCGGTTTTCAACAGGCAGGGCAGGTCGCGGTTCGTGCAGGTGAGGTCGAGCGAGAGAGTCGCACGCCCGACCGCGAGCGGGCCGCCATCGGCATCGACGATCGAGATCACTTTTTCGTGCCCGGGACTGGTGGCGGCCAGCGTGTCGTCATGGCGCAGTATCCAGTAGCGCCCCTTGCGCGCATCGCTCTCACTGTGCCGCAGCGCGTAGAAGGGACGGAACTCGACCGGCACGACATCCTTGCCGTTCTGCCGCACCATGTGGACGCGGTCGACCGAATAGACTTCGTAGGCCGCCGCATGCGCGGAATGCGCCAGCACCGAATACTCGGCCGTCTGCTGGCTGTAGTCGATCGGTACGCCCGCCTGCCTGAACAGGTTGACGACCGGCGTGCAGCCCGAGAGCAGGCTGCGTGCCGACAGGCCAGCGAGCATTCTGGCCTGGTCCAAGCCGGGCGATACGCCTGCCAACGCCAGGTGCAGTGTGAAACGGGTGCACTCCGTGGGCAAGCGCGCGCAGAGCGCGGCCAGGTCGATGTCGACGAAGTTGAATTTTTCCGGGAAGGCGAAATACTCGGCAAGGATCTGGTAGGCGCGGTGCGAGCGGGCATCGAAGGGGATCAGGGCGTCGTCGTCGGCAAAACCGGCCGCCGCGACCGGTATTATGGGGAGCGGCACCCATGCGCCGTCAGTGCCGGCCTGGACGTAGGCCGCTGCGGTGCGCATGAACAGCGCATCGCGCAGCGCCGCGCTGAACGAAGCGTCGCCATCGAGATAGAGCCTCAACGGGGCCGGCGCCGTCAGCGCGGCTGTGGATTCGAACTCGATGGCGATCGATGCCGTCACGCCCGGCGCCAGCCTGGTCGCTGACGGCGCGCGGATGGCCTCGTCGAAGCGGGCAGCGGCAATGGCGGCCGGGGACGACCTGACATCGTATGCGGTCTGGAACCTGCAGTTCACGCCGCGTACAGCCGCCGAGTCCAGCAGGGTTCCGCGCGGGACCGTGCTGGTGCTGCCGCCGGCGCCGCGCGCGGCAGGCAGAAAGCGCACGATCGCGCACGAGGGAAAGGGCCGCAGGTAGTGCGGAAACAGGAGGTTGAGCAGCGCCTCCGTGAATTGCGGATACGTGTCGTCCAGCCGCTTCGACACACGGGCGCACAGCAGGGCGACGGACTGGATCAGGCGCTCGACGTGCGGATCATCGCATGCTTCGTCGCCGATCTGCAGCTTGGCCGCGACCTTCGGATAGCGCTCGGCATACTCGCGGCAAAGCTGCCGCATCGTGACGAGCTCGCGTTCGTACTGCGCAAACAGTTCGTCCATGGTGAATGAGCCTCGATTTTGCCTAACTGGCGCTGCGTACGCTCTGCACCGAATAGCGCTGCAGCGAGGGCTGGAACACGGCATTGAACTGCATCGGCTCGGCCACCGGTGCGTTCTTCAATTCGGCGGTGATCACGAAGTCGACCCGATTGATCGCGCCCTTCCTGGGCTGCAGCGTCGCCGTTACCTTGTGCAGCCGCGGTTCGTGCCGCTCGATTGCCTTCCGGACTGCGGTGCAGATGCGCTTCTGGTCGGTGTCGCTCGTCATGCACATGCCAGCGAAATCGATCAGGCCGTAGTTGACGATGGACTTGCCTACCTCAGGGTAGCCGTCCAGCGCATCGGGCAGCAGGGCGGAACGGGTGTTGAGGAGCGCTTCGAGGTCGCGGGTGATGCTTTCCCGCCATTCGTCAAGCTTGCGAGGCGATGCACGGAACGGACTGTGCGGCACATCGTCATCGGCGGCATCCAAACGGTCGAACAAGCCTGGCACGAAACTCTGCATGCTGTTTCCCCTAAAGCCGTCGTGAGCAGAAGAAGCGCCATTATTCCCTTCTTGCGCGGAATAAAGTTGCGTCCTATCAACGGAATTATTTAGAAGAAGAAATTTAAGGTTGATGCGCCGGATCAACAATTTTTTGCACAATGCCGGCCATGCTTTGTGGAATCTGAACAATGCGAACCTGGATCAAGGAGAGGCAATGAGCATGGGCGCGAAAATCTTGTGGTCGGAAGGCCTGACGCTAGGGCCCCAGCATTTCCAGCGGCAGGACTTGTACCATGAAACGCGGCTGCTTCGCATGGCGTCGGCTTTGAACCCCCACTTCTGGGGTGCGCGCTCGCTGCAGTGGAACATGGAAGCACTCGGCCATAACATGCTCGAGGCGCATGCGATGTCGCTGATCTTCCAGGACGGCGAGGTCTACGACGCACCGGCGACGGACCTGTTGCCGCTCGCGGTCGACCTGACCCAGCTGCCGCAGGACACCAATACCTTCACCATCTATGCCGCGCTTCCGACCATCCGGCCGCATGGCGCGAACGCGGAGGAGGGCGGCCGCTATGCGCTGGCGGAGGCGGAAACCTCGGACCTGTTCAGCGATGCGGTCCCGATCGATGTGCCGTTCCTGAAGAAGCGGCTGCGACTCATCACCCATACCGAGCCGCGCGATGGCCATGTTAGCTTTCCGGTGCTGCGCATCCATCGCGATCCACGCGGCGGCTTCGAGGCCGACCCGACCTTCGTCCCGCCGTGCGTGGCGATCAGTGCTGCCCGTCCGCTCCAGCAGCTGCTCGACGGCTTGATGAGCGCGCTGTCGGCCAAGATCGTCTCGCTGCACAACGCGCACCGGAAGACGAACGCGTCCACCTTCGAGGTGCACGCCGGCGACATCACGTCCTGGTGGATGCTGAACATCATCAGCACGGCGAACGCGTCTCTCCAACACTGTGCGCGATCCCGGGTACAGCATCCCGAGGACCTGTACGAAAAGCTGCTCGCACTAGCTGGCGGGTTGATGACGTTCTCGGACAGATACAAGACGGTGGACCTGCCCGCCTATGCGCACGCGGATCCGGGCGTCACGTTTGCACAGCTCGATGCCGTGATCCGGGACCTGGTCGACACCGTCATCTCGGCCAAGTACTTCACGATTCCGCTTATCGCCGAGGACAATCGGCGCACGCACTACAGGGGTACGCTCGATGCGTCCAAGCTAACCCAGGAAACGCAGCTCTGCCTTGCCGTCAGTGCGGACATGGCGGCGCTCGAGCTGGTGGCGGCCGTACCGGTTCGGTTCAAGATCGGCTCGCCCGACGACATCGAGCGCATCGTAGTGTCGGCGCTGCCTGGCATCACGCTGACGCACATGCCGCAGGTGCCGACGGCGGTGCCGGTGCGTCCGGATACCTACTACTTCCTGCTGTCGACCAAGAATGGGCTGTATGAGAATGCCTTGAAGGCGCAGGCGATTGCGATCTATGCGCCGGACGGGATGCGTGAGTTGAAGATGGAGCTGATTGCGTTTACGCAGTGAATTCTGGCTATTTGATCCGTCAACGCGCTTGGCGGCATCGTTCTTGAATGCGACAAACGTCGTGATCTGAAGCAGTCTAGCGATGTGGCGTAAGGACTGGCTGTCGGCTGCAGACAGCCAACGAAGTCGAGCTACACCCAAATCGCGGCCGTGCTCCCGGCGAGTGGTCGACGTGCATTCAACATAGTTGGGCTTGCCTCGGATCGCTTTGCTCTCCCGCGGTAGCGGAGTTGATGGGAGGCTCGGCATTCGAGGCACTTGACTCACCAAGGCTTTCTACTTTCCTATGAGGGCGGGGTCCTGCTTGTAGCGTGCGTTCTGGCTGATTACCGCCGTGTTCGCTGTTGCCTGACGCACGCGGACGATCGCGGCTCGCAGCAGCGTCTTTCAGTTCGACGATTCTCGCTTCCAGGTTGTCTTTCTGCGCCATCAATACGGCAGCCTCCAGCTCGGCACGAACGCGCCTTTCCCGCTCGGCCTCAATGCCGACGCGCAACTGCTGCAGCTCATGTTCTACCGGTACTTGTGCTTCGAGGCGGGACTGGATCCTGGTCAGTTCGTGTCGCGCCAGCTCCGCTTCGCCGCGCTCACGCACGGCCTCCTCACGGGCGCCCCTCAGCTCCTCAAGCAGTCTGCCCAGTTGGCCTTCCTGCTTGTCTTTGAGCGCGGCCTGGTTCCCCAGTTCCTCCCGTAGTTGGCTTACCAGCGTCGTTAGCGCCTCGTTGTCGTCGGCAATGTCGGCGGTATCGCGTTCCGCTTGCTCGACTTGCTGCCTGAGCTCGCCGTTAATCCTGGAAACTTCTTCGTCCAGGAATTTGAAGACGGCGCGCTGGACTTCTGGCGGCAGCATACGGGCTGCTGACTGTCCGCTCCCTTCCCTCGAGCGCCATTCGGTGAGGTGCTTTTGTATGGTGGCCAAGCTCCCAACGTTTCCCAACTTGGTTCGGACGAGTCTGGCCGTCGGCGTAAGCCCATCCGATTGAAGTTGCTCTGCCGCTGCCGCAACTTGTTCGTGGTTCACTGCTGCGTGTCGACCCATGGCATCCTCCGGTTACTGTCTTTCTTCATTACGGTACGATACGGTACGTTATCTCGACGTGAAGACTGGCGCCATGACCGGACGCAAGCCGGGGTGAGCAGTAGTTTTGGACCCTCCGCTCATCCCCGGCATCTGGAGCGCGGCTACGCCGGCTCATGGCGTTTTCTCAGGCTAGCTTAGGCGTCGTGGCGGCTCCGTTTGGGCCTACGTGCACCAAGGTAAGCGCCGGTTATCCGAGCCCGCCCGTGCCCTAGCTGACGCGCTACCTCCAAATATGCTGCCGTCATGCTGTTCGGGTCTAAGGCAGCCGCCCCGCCCTTGATCGGCGGAGGAACCTCGGCCAGTTCGAAGTACAAATCCGCACCGAACTCATGCCTCGCTCCATGTGGTGTTACGCCCAGCTCCCGTTGCGAAACGCCACAGCGGCGTAACACGTTGGAAAACCGATCCAGCGACTGTTTCAATGTGAGGCCGGGCTTGCCGATGTGCATGCCAGGACGTGGTGCCACCATCAGCGCCCGAGCCAACACCTGGCGCTGGTAGTCATTCCGGATGGCCGTGTACCTTAGCCTCCCGCCCTTGGTCCCTCGCTTGATCCGCAGGAACGCCAGGAAAGCTCCGGCCTCGACGCCATCTGGTAGCGCATGCGACGGTACATCAGCCAGCGCGGGCGAGAACATCACCGCTTCCTTTCTCCGCAGTCCAAAGGCCAGCATCACCTCCAGCTGCAGACCAACAGTTGGGTCCATCCTCGTGACGCGCGCGATTACCTCGTCGCGATCGACCTCGGCACCGGACCAGGTCCGGTCGCGAACGGCGTTGCTGGCGCGGCTCACCAGGCTTGGGTCGTCCACATAACGACGGCCAGGTAGCACGAGACCAGCCTTGCCTATCCAGGCGGCCAGCGATCGCAGGAAGGACAATTGCTGCTGGATGTACGCTGGGCTGAGCGGTGTAGTGCGTGGCTTCAAGGTACTGCCGCGCTTGCGCAGCTCATCGACGACCTGTTCATCGGCCGTCCAGTAGCGCATGAGGAACACAATGTGGCGTCCGCTGAGCTGCCACGGACCGATCTTGAAACCTGCTGCGCGCAGCAGCGCAAGGATGGCGAACAAGCGGTGAGCGCGCGCACTCTGCGTCTCGAACGCCACCACCTTACCGCGCAAGGCGTGGAGCCCGTTATTTCCGTTCAGCAAGAGCTGCAGCTCTCCCTTCCAATCTGAGTTGCTGGTATTTCCGTTCTTTGTGGACATGGCGGTCCTTTCGGCTCGTCGCCGACTTGTTGGTGGGCGCCAAGTTCTGGCGTTCTAAGCGCTGCCGGTCGGGCCAGGGCACAGCAGCGGGGCGGGATACTCCACGTGCGCTGCCCAGGTGCGCGTGGCGGGATAGTGGTGGCCAAGTGGCTTGGCCGAGGGTTCCGTAAAAATGTGCGTTTGATGTGGCAGCGGATTTCTCCTGCGGGCACACCCCCGGTGTAGACGGGTAGCCGCGCTGCGCGAAGCAACGCGGTGAACGGCGCATCTGCCGTTCGGTGGATAGTTAGTGCGCTTATCGCCGCTGTATCCATGACCCCACCCATCGGGGTCCAGCGGTTACGCAGCTGGACGACGCGCGACGGTCTCGTGGACCGAACACGCATCGCACCGCGAACGCGGTGACGCGCTGCGAAGTGATAAGCGTTCCTCAAGGGATGACAAGAATGCTGCCGGTCGAGCCGACAGGCGGCGGGGTCTAGCCCCACTCGCTGAGAAATGGTTGCGTCGGTTGGGCCGCGCAACCGCTGCAGTTCAACCCAATCGCCGGGCGAAAAGCAGGATCTGGAAGGGCATCGTTAGGCGATGCGGGACGCGCTGACCGGTCTTGCCGGTAAAGCGCAGACGCACCAGAGGCGGTGCGAGAGACAGGGACGGCGCGGGCTAGGCGTCGTCACCGGGACGGAACGGGTCGAGCCCGATTCCGCCACTTGGACGGGTCATACTTGGTGGGTGAAGCATCAGTAATCCCTGCGGGTTAGGACCGCAACCCCACTTTGAGCCAAAGGCCACGGGGACATGGAACCCCTACAACGAGTCTCAAGCATAGGCCGGAGTGCTGAGCTCGTCAAGCATGGCTAGCAAACGCCGAAACATTGTCATTTATCGCGATTTTATGTTGTACCCCCATCTTTTGGCTGATTTTTGCCTATGGAGGCGAAAAAGGGATGGCGGCCTCTGGTTGTCAGCGTCGTTGGTTGGAGCTCGGCTGGCCAGGCCGAACCGACGCTTGCTGATACTTGTAATGTTTCTTAATGGCATAGGCATCCTTAACAGAGTAGTGGAAATTGGTGAATTATCAGCAATATCAGATGTGCTACCGTGGGTTCCAAAAGGACTGCCTCCACCTTGAAACCTGATCGGGAGGCGAGCCACAAAAATGCTGGTTTTGCCAAACGGGGAAGAGCGTGGAACAACTGGAAGAACAATCCGTGGCGCCTGCCGCGGCAGTAGTCGAGTATGCAATTCGGATCGCGAACGCGAGCAAACTGAACCTGGCGGACTTTCAAAACTCCGTACCGCTGTTACGTGAGTTGGCCATTGTCAACGACAGCGAAAGTGGGCTCTCCCATCTACAGCTGCGCCTGGAGTCCTTCCCGCCCTTCCTGAAACCGAAGACGTGGACGATCGACGCCTGTGATGCAAGGTCGCACTACGTCATCAAGGATTGCGACGTGCAGCTCGACGGTTCCTTGCTCAGCAAGCTGACGGAGGCGGAAACCTCGACGCTGACGCTGACGCTGACCGAGAAGCCAGGAACCCAGGACGAATGCGTGCTCGCGACCGCAGAACGCAAGGTCGAGCTCTTGCCGCGCAACCAATGGGGCGGACTCGCCCATCTTCCGGACCTGATAGCCGCGTTCGTGCAACCCAACGAGCTGGCCGTCGACCGCCTGTTGAAGCAGACCGCGGAGGTTCTTCGCAAGGCCGGCAAAAACCCCGCGATCGACGGCTATGCTGGCGGTGCGAAGCGCGCGTGGGAACTCAGCTCGGCACTCTGGAGCGCCGTGGCCGCTCTTGGCCTTGACTACGCCCTGCCGCCCGCGAGTTTCGAGCACAGGGGCCAGAAGGTGCGTAGTCCCTCCCAAGTGCTGGACGCGCGCATCGGGACCTGTCTCGACCTGACCCTCCTGTTCTGCGCAGCGCTCGAACAGTCCGGGCTGAATCCTATCGTGGTGTTCACGAAGGGGCACGCTTTCGCCGGCGTCTGGCTTCGGCAGGAGGAGTTCTCGACCGTCGTGGTCGACGACGTCACAGGCATCCGCAAGCGCGTCCGGCTGAAGGAGCTGGTGCTCTTCGAAACAACCCTGATTACCCACCGTCCGGTACCTTCGTTCACCTACGCGACAGAACACGCCGCAGGCAAGATAGCCGAAGAGAAGGAAGAGGAGTTCGAGCTCGTCGTCGACATCCGGCGTGCCCGCATGCAGCGGATCAAGCCGCTTGCCAGCGGGGACAGCCAGGTCATCTCGCATCCGGCTGAAACCGTGACCGACGTCGCGGGGGTCTCCTTCGACGATGCGCCCGACCTTCCTGACGACGTCCACCTGGATACCGACGCCCCAGCGCTCGACCCGAAGGATCGGCTGGCGCGCTGGCAGCGCAAGCTGCTCGACCTTTCACTGCGGAATAATCTGCTGAACTTCCGCAGCGGCAAGAAGTCCTTGCGGCTCGATGCTCCAGAGCCAGGTGCGCTGGAAGATGTGCTGTCGGACGGCGCGCCGATCCGGTTGCTGCCGCGGCCCGACCTGATGGACGGCCGTGATCCTCGTAACCAGGCCATCCATGAGCAGCGCTCCCGCGAAGACGTGCGCCGCGAACATGCCCTCGATGCCCTCAAGCGGCGCGAAGTGTTCGTGAGCGTCGACGAAAAGGAGCTGGAAACGAGGCTGGTCGAGCTGTATCGCAACGCCAGGTCGACCATGCAGGAAGGCGGGGCCAACACGTTGTTCCTCGCGCTCGGCTTCCTCAACTGGACCCGTGACGACAAAGCAAGGCAGAAGTACAAGGCACCGCTAATCCTGATTCCGGTTTCGCTGCATCGCAAGAGCGTACGGTCCGGGTTCACCATCTGCCTGCACGAGGACGAGCCGCGCTTCAATCCCACGCTCGTCGAGATGCTGCGCCAGGACTTCAACCTCAACCTGGGTGTTGCCGACGGCGACCTGCCTCAGGACGATGCCGGCCTCGACGTGGCACTGATCTGGAAGATGGTGTCGCACGCAGTCCGCGACATCAAGGGGTGGGAGGTTTCGGACGAAGTCATGCTGTCGACGTTCTCGTTCGCAAAGTACTTGATGTGGGTTGACCTGACCCAGCGCACCGACCAATTGCGCCAGAGTCCGGTCGTCAGGCACCTGATCGATACGCCGCGTGAACCCTACGCATCTTCGGTCGCCTTCCCGGTGGCGAAGCAGCTGGACGCAGAGTTCTCGCCGGACACGACGTTCTGCCCGCTACCCGCGGACTCCTCGCAGCTTTCGGCGGTCATGGCGGCCGTCAAGGGCAAGGACTTCGTATTGGTCGGCCCGCCGGGCACCGGCAAGAGCCAGACGATCGCGAACCTGATCGCGCAATGCCTGGCCGAAGGGAAACGTGTGCTGTTCGTTTCCGAGAAGATCGCGGCCCTTGACGTCGTGTACCGGCGGCTGCGCGAAGTGGGGCTGGGTGAGTTCTGTCTTGAGCTGCACTCCAGCAAGGCCCGCAAGCTTGACGTGATCACGCAGCTGCAGAAGGCCTGGGAAGCCCAGGGCGAAGTCGATCCGGAGGAGTGGCGCGCGCAAGCGCTCAAGCTCAAGCGCTTGCGCGCCGATCTCAACCAATATGTCGAGCGGCTGCATCAACGCTACCGCAACGGCCTGACGATCTACAAAGCGATCGGCATCGTCGTCGATGGCGAGGATGTTCCGGTGATTGGCCTATCCTGGGCGTGCGCCGACGCACACGACTTCGGCCAGCTCGACGAATTGCGGGCAGTCGCCGAACGGCTGGAGGTGAATGCGGGAGCGGTCGGCGTTAGCCAGCTCGTGGGCGGGCCGCTGACAGCCGTTGGTTACGCGGACTGGACGCCGACATGGCAGGAGACCTTCATCGGCGCCGCACGGGCTGTCGTTTCCATCGCAGAGAATGTGAAGCGCACGATTTCCGGATTCGAGGACGTCACCGGGCTGGCCGGACTCCCGACCGGCCGCCGCGCCCGGCTCGCACTCGTCGACCTGGCGCGTAATCTGCCGGCGGCATCCGGTCAAAAGTGGGGCTTTGTCTTCCGCGCCGACGTCCGCGACCTGCTTGCCCGGCTTCGAGAGGGCATGCAGCTGGTTGTCCAGCATCGGGACTTGACTGGCCAGATCAGCCAGGCCTGGCCGGAGTCGGTCGTGGCTCGGTGCAAGAAAGGGCTTGCTTTGCTCGCCGAACGGGAGCGCGTACATGCGGAACTTGGCAAACCTTGGAGCCCGCATGTCGTGGAAGAGCTGAACAAGGGCCTGCGCCTGTTGGAGGAACTCGCGACTTCCGAGCAAAGCCTTTCTGTCCAGTACGGGGAGCAGGTGGAACAGCTCAACGTCCACCAACTCCAGCGCGGCTGGAAGGAGGCGGAGCAAAGTGCCTGGCCGATGTCTTGGCTGCGCAAGCGCCAGTTGCGCAAGACCTTGCAGGAGTGCGCGACCGGAGCAGGCGAGATCGATGTCGCCGCCGACCTGACGGCCTTGGTCAGGATCCGCGAACTCAAGGGAGAAGTCGGCAAACTCGAAATTGGACCGGTGGTGGACGGTGTCTGGGCTGGATTGAAGACACGTGCGGAATTCGTCCAGACGGCGCTGCGGTTCCAGGGTGCGCTGGAGAAGGCGCACCGTCGGGAAGACTGGGTCGACGAAGGCTTCGACACTATCGAGAGCGGACGATGCGGCGTCCGCCTGGCAGCGGAATTGAGCCGTGCCAGAACCCTCCGCGCTCTGGATAAGGAAATCGGCGACATGCAGTCGCTGTCGGCCGACACTGCCGGGCTCTGGTCGGGGCATACGACGAAGCAGAATCTTCTCGCGGCAGCCATGCGGTTTGCCAACGCACTCCGGGAGGTCCAGCAGTCGGGCGTCCTGCAAGGGGAGCACGACGAGGTCGCGTCTTCCGAATGCGGCTCCGCTTTGGCTGCGGCCTATCAGCGCTTGCGCCAACGCGCGGTGCTCGAGGAGACGCTTCGTGGCTTCGACGATCTTCGCACGGCAACCGGCGGGACCTGGGCAGGACTGCAGACCAGCCAGGACGCCATCGACCGCGTCACTTGGTTCCATTCCGTGGTCTCGGCGGCGATCGCCAATCTGGCCGAAAGCCCGGAAGACATCGCTGTCCTGCGCCAAGCATTCGAACAGATCGTCGTCGAGGGCAATGCCTTGCTGGATCCATCCGGTCCGTTTGCAGAGGCTGGTAAACACTATATAGATGCGCACGAGGCGCTGCAGCCAGCGCTGGACAGGCTCAGCACCACCGGGTCGTTCAGCGATGCGGCGGGGTCGACGTTCAACGACTTGCCGCTGGATGACATGGTGTCCCGCTGCAGGGAGATCGTATCCGTGGAGCCACGTGTCAGGGCGTGGTGCGCCTGGCGCAAGGTTCGCGGCGAAGCGGTGGCGCTTTCGCTGGCGCCGCTGGTGGAGGCGATGGAGACGGGCGCCGTGGCGCCGGCACAGGCGCTACGAACCTTCGAGACGAACTACAGCCGGTGGTGGCTGAACAAGGTCGTGGACAACGAACCGGTCATCCGCAACTTCGTCTCGGCGGAGCATGAGAAGCGGATCGGCGACTTCCGCGCTCTCGACAGGCAGTTTACCGATGTCACGCGCGCCTGGGTGAGGGCTTCGCTCTGCTCCGGCATGCCCAAAGCCGACACGGTAACCCGGAATTCCGATTGGGGCATCCTGCGGCACGAGATCAGCAAGAAGAAGCAGCACATGCCGCTGCGCGAGCTCATGAAGAGCATTCCTGGTGCACTGACCAAGCTCACGCCGTGCCTGTTGATGAGCCCCTTGTCGATCGCCCAGTACCTGGCTGCAGACGCCACCCCGTTCGACGTCGTCGTGTTCGACGAGGCATCGCAGATTCCGGTATGGGACGCGATCGGGGCGATGGCCCGCGGTAAGCAGGTCGTGATGGTCGGCGACCCCAAGCAGCTGCCGCCGACCGCATTCTTCGACCGCGCCGAATCGTCGCTGGACGACGAGGATGTCGAAGGTGACCTGGAAAGCATCCTGGACGAGTGCATGGGCGCAAACCTGCCAACCATGAACCTGGCCTGGCACTACCGCAGTCGCAGCGAGTCGCTGATTGCGTTCTCCAACCACCGCTACTACGGTGGCGGGCTGGTTACTTTCCCGTCGCCGGTCACCGAAGACCGCGCCGTCAGCTTCCACCACGTCAGTGGCGTCTACGAGAAGGGTGGGGCGCGCACCAACAAGGCGGAGGCGAAGGCGCTGGTGGCGGACATCGTCGCCAAGCTGAAGTCACCGGGCTTCAGCGAATCGAAGCTGACGATTGGCGTCGTCACGTTCAACACCGAGCAGATGAACCTGATCGAGGACCTTCTCGACGAAGAGCGCCGCAATGACCCGTCGCTGGAGCCGTACTTTTCGGAAATGGAGCTTGAGCCGCTGTTCGTCAAGAACCTCGAGTCGGTCCAAGGTGACGAGCGTGACATCATCTACTTCTCCATCACCTATGGCCCAGACCTGGCGGGGGCGGTGTCGATGAATTTCGGCCCGATGAACCGTGACGGCGGCGAGCGCCGCCTGAACGTTGCCATCACCAGGGCCAGGCATGAGCTGCGCGTCTTCTCGAGCTTGAAGGCGGAGCAATTCGACTTGTCGCGCACTCAGGCGGCCGGGGTCAGGGACCTGAAGCATTTCCTTGAGTTTGCCGAGCGTGGACCGCGGGCACTCACCGAGGCCACCAAAGGGAGCCTGGGCGGGTTCGATAGTCCGTTCGAAGAGGCTGTCGCAAGCGCTTTGGCTTCGAAAGGTTGGCAGGTGCATACGCAGGTTGGCGTATCGGCCTTCCGTATCGATCTCGGTGTGGTTCACCCCGACGCGCCCGGCACCTACCTGTGCGGCGTGGAGTGCGACGGCGCGACTTACCACCGCTCCGCCACTGCCCGTGACCGCGACATGCTGCGCGAGCAGGTGCTGCGCGGACTAGGTTGGGAGATCGTGCGGATCTGGTCGACCGACTGGTGGATCGACCGGGAGGGAACCCTGGACAAGGTGCATGCTGCGCTCGAAGAGTTGCTTCAGCAGAGCCGGGAGAAGCGAAGCAAACAAAGGGAGCGCGAGGCTGCCATGGCAGAGGCGGTCGAGGCCATTGCGAAGGCGCGGTCCGAAGCCGTTGACTCTCAAGTGACTGCAATCGAAGACAACGTGAAGATAGAAGAAGACGGGGAAAGTCGAGGGGAAACCGTTCCCGGCGAGGACCTGGGAACTAAGCACCAAACAACGTCGGAGATGGAGCCGATCTCCGACGCCGTCGATGCCGACGCATTCTACGACACCGCATACGACGAACGGCTACGTCAGATGGTCGAGCAAGTGACGGCAGTCGAGGGGCCGGTCCGCGATACCGTCCTGGCACGCCGCATCGCCCGCGCGCACGGCTGGCAAAGGACTGGGGCGCGTATCCTGGACCGCGTCTCTTCGATCGCGCGTGCATGCCTTCAGTCGACCGAAGAGGATGTCGGCGTGTTCTTCTGGGCGAACGACAGGGGGCCAGATGTCCCCCTTGTATTCCGTGGTGCTCCTGACGTTGAACGAAGCGTCGAAGAGATTTGCATGGCGGAGCTCGTGGCTCTGGCCAAGTTGGTCGCAATGGAGGGAAAGAGCGGTGATACCGCCGTTGTCGCGATGGCACACAGGCTCGGGCTGCATCGCGTCAGGGCGGCGAGCCGAAGCCGTTTCGAGAAAGCACTCGAGTTGGTGGGGCAGGTAGAGGGGAGTGCGGCGTAGGAGGCCCGTCCACGGACAACACTCGACTTTACTCGGCAAGCAGTCGACGCCGGATTCATCGAACTAAACCAGAGAGCTTGCCGGGTTTCTTCTTGAGTGTCCCCTACGCGATCATTCGGGCAGTAAAGTGCCCTGGTGCGCCGACGCGAGCAGGGCGAAATTGGCACCAGTTTTCCTCGGAGGCTCGCATCAGGACGAGTACCTCGGATACGAAGGAAAAGGGGCGGCACAGCCGATATCGCAATGTTGGGCAGGGGTATCGTTCAAGTATTGGCTTTGCACTTGGCGCCGGCACGCCAGTGCTGAGCATACTGGCTGGCAAAGGCGTACACGAATTCTTTCTCCCGGCGCGGCAGATCTTTGATTGCGCCAGCGAGCACTTCATCGCAAACATCGCTCTTGTCCGGGGCCGTAACCAGAATCGCCCCGCAATGAGGCAGGCGGACGATCTTCTAGTGAACCGACCAGTTGACGGCTCCAGGGCGCTTGAGGAGAAGCTGGCCGCGGCTTTGGTCGCGCATCCCTGGATGGTTTTCGAAGACGTATCGGAGACCGTCTCGAAAATCGCCAACGAGAACGCAAGTGTGAAGTCGAAACGACCGAAAGTGATCGCGATCGCGAACCGTATGACGGCTGCCCTCGCGCCTTACGTCGCGTGTAAATCGGGGTGCAGCGAGTGCTGCCGTATGAACACAGTGATTTACGAACACGAGGCGATCCGCCTGGCGGAGGTGTCTGGGCGGAAGATGTCCAGCCTCCCGTTCCGGCCACCTAGTGTCGTCCATGCCGAAGGTATGAAGTTCAACGGCAAGCCCTGCCCATTTCTGGTCGACAGCAAATGCTCCGTTTACGAGGACAGGCCCCTTCTGTGCCGGACGCACCATTCACTCCGGGAAAGTGCCGACGAGTGCTCCATGGATATCCCTGCGGCCGAGCAGGTGCGTCCGCCGATGTATGATCCCGACGTGCTAGAGGCGCCGTATCGGGCGATGAATGCTGCGTACAGGCCGATGGAGCCTTGCGGGAACATTGGCGAGTTTTTTCCCGATTGAGTCCAGCTGGGCAGATATCGGATTTGGTCACCCCGGGGCCAGTGCCGGCGATCAGGACCGCTCCAAGTCGAGTACGAAGATCGCGATCCGTCCCTCGCGTGCAGCCTCGCTGCCTGAGGCGAGCATGTCGCGTAACTGCTCGGGTGTGCTTGGGGCAGACATGCCACGTCTTGGGCGATAAAGGCTCTTATTGGTCGGGACTTTATCGCCAAACCAAAAGACAAGGTAGATGCCGCAGCCACTGGCCCGCCAGTCCTGCGCGTATAGCTTGTCCAACTGAGCATCGGCTGCCTGCCAGAGCTTCGGATGCCACTGTCCCTTGACCTCGATCGGCAGCCTGATGTGCCCGGCCGTGCACGTGATGTCAGCCTCCTTGTCGTCAGCCATATGCGCTTCAGGCTCAAGCGAAATGCCCGGCGAACCCTGTCGAAGCAATCCGAGCAGATGATCCCGGCAACGTTCCTCGCCGTAAGGCTCGTTCGTGTCATCGAAGAATCCTCGCCATGAATCCGTATCGTCACCTTTGATCTTGTCCTGCACAACGGCGAGCTCTTCAAGCATGAAGGCCTGCAGGTCGCGGAGGTCGGACGGCACGCCATCACGTGTGATCGCCGTGATGGCTGCCAGCGTCGGCGGCGTGTAAATCGATTCGACGCGCAGCCGCTCTTGTTCAGCTGCGACCGCGCGGATCGTCCGGGTATAACCGTCCGGTGTGGCGTCCGCCAAACTGCGCAATGCAGCGGCGGCGGTTTCTCGGGCAATCGTACCCAAGCGACGGATCAGGGTTTCGAGAAACTCGCTGGCATCCCAAGCGTTTGTATCTCCGTGCCTAACATGATTCGGGTAGCCCGTCATAGGCCACTGTGCCCGGAACGACGTGATGAGCCATTCAAGCTGCTCGGCGCCCAGTGTGCTCAGATGGTTTCGATGGCCCCCACTCGCGCGATCCCGAATATGCCACAGCAGTTCAGGTTCGACAGGTGCTGTGGCTAACTGCGCCACCATAACGTCGAAGTCGACGAGGAGTCCGACCGCGGTCCAGTTAAGGCGGCGCACACGATCTCTGGCCTGCTGCCGATTCCACAGACACCAAGTTAAGGTGGAAAATGGAGTCAGGAGGTATCAATGGCAGCAAGAAGGCAGTTCAGCCGCGAGTTCAAGCTTGAGGCTGTGAAGTTGGTTGAGGAGCGCGGGGTATCGGTACGCCAAGCGGCCCAGGATCTGGATGTGCACGAGAATGTGCTGCGCAAGTGGGTGCGTGAGCATCGCGAGCAACCCGAGGAAGCATTCCCAGGCAACGGCAAGATGACGCCACAGGACGCGGAGATAGCACGGCTGCGCAAGGAAGTCGCCAAGCTCAAGATGGAGCGCGATCTGCTGAAAAAAGCCGCGGCCTACTTCGCGAAGGAGTCGATTTGAAGTTCGGCTTCATTGCGAAGCACCGAGGAGTCTGGCCGGTCAATTTGATGTGCGAGGCGCTCGGTGTCTCGAGGGGCGGTTTCTATGCCTGGCTGACGCGTCCGCCAAGCCAGCGTAGTCGAAAAGACGAGCAGCTTGCTGCTCAGGTAAGGCAAAGCTTTGTGCGTAGTGATCGCACTTATGGAGCACGGCGGGTGTGGCACGACGTCCTTGAGCAAGGGCTGTCATGTGGCCTGCACCGCATCGAGCGTTTGATGCGCGAGCAGGCGTTACGCGCTCGTCCTCGACGCCGAGGCTTGCCCAAGGATCGCGGAGCACGTAGCACTGTGGCGGAGAACGTGCTCGATCGGCAGTTCCATGCCGAGGCGCCAAACCAGAAATGGGTGGCCGACTTCACCTATATCTGGACTGCCGAAGGATGGCTGTACGTCGCCGCTGAGCTGGACCTGTATTCGCGCCGTATCGTTGGCTGGTCGATGCAGGACAGCATGACATCACAGCTGGTTGTCGATGCACTGATGATGGGTGTCTGGCGTCGAGGTAAGCCTACTGCGTTGCTGCATCACTCGGACCAGGGCAGCCAATACACCAGCGAGCACTTCCAGCAACTACTCAAGGAACAGGGCATTACCTGCAGCATGAGCCGGGCTGGCGAAGTCTGGGACAACTCGGCAATGGAAAGCTTCTTCAGCTCGCTCAAGACCGAACGGACGGCACGCAAGGTCTACCGTACCCGCGCCCAGGCCCGCTCAGACGTGTTCGATTACATCGAGCGCTTCTATAATCCTACGCGCCGTCATTCGACGCTGGGGTATGTCAGTCCGGTACAGTTTGAAGAAGCTAGAAAAGCTTAAAGCGGTGTCATCCGAATCGGCAGCAGGCCACTTTGGGTTAAAAGCGGGCTGTGCCGTAAAAGCGAGGCGAGGAGGCGGTCGGGCTTTCTCGACCTTTCCTAAAAGCGTGCGTCTGATGGACTCATACGGCCTCCGGCTACTGCTCGGCCGAGCTGTATTACTTAGGCAACGCGAAGGGTGTCTGGCGGCCGTTGCCTGGTATGCACCCTGCTAGTTGCACTGGCTAGGTGACAGGGGGCGGGCAAGGGCGAGCACCCAATCATGCATCTGCGGGCCGCGGCATCGACCCTGGGACAACATTGCGACGGGGTCTAGCGCAGAAGTCGACTTGGCGATATTCCCCACTGTGCGACCCATCTTCCGACCTAATAGGCTTGCAAGCTGTTATCCGCTTTGATATAGTGCGCGTCCTGCTTCTGCAGCGCACGAAAAGTTTAATAGAATCAACGAATGAAACTTGTATAAACGGCCATGCCGGGTGCGCTGAAGAAAAACGAGGGGTTGACGAGTTAAGCGAATTGCTGCATAATCTCACTTCTCTGCTGCTGACGAACAAAACGATTCGCAGAACGCAGCAAGGCAGTACCGAATGCGATCTTTAACAATCAACAGTCGATAAGTGTGGGCGTTTGATGAAAGTGCCAGCAG
>Ga0308161_1000841_pt1 | contig 42014 bp, 40 predicted proteins | sample PhyFR2_FD_201034 | JGI IMG/M metagenome (GOLD analysis project Ga0308161, IMG submission 201034) | Phyllosphere microbial communities from UC Gill Tract Community Farm, Albany, California, United States - DLSLF.R2 | ecosystem: Host-associated > Plants > Phyllosphere > Unclassified | place: USA...
ACGCAGAACGGGCCCGCCGTCCGAAGACGACGAGCCCGTTCGAGCAGATGCGGTGATCAGCCGATGACGGTGATGTTCTCCGCCTGCGGGCCCTTGCGGCCCTCGGTGATCTCGAACTCCACCTTCTGGTTCTCCTCGAGCGACTTGTAGCCGTTGCCACCGATCGCGGAGAAGTGCGCGAAGACGTCGGCGCTGCCGTCGTCCGGAGCGATGAAGCCGAAGCCCTTTTCGTTGTTGAACCACTTGACGGTGCCAGTTGCCATGATGGCGTTTCCTTACTTTCTTGCCAGGCGAGATATCGCTGCCTGTCTTGCGAGGCGGCACGTACTGCCGCCGATCCACCGACGGATGTCGTAGATCGATGCGCCCCGCGGGCATGGGCCGGCGGAACGGGTTCGGGGCCAGGCGACCTGGGAAGGTCAGTGACCGTTGGCGCTCGAAGGTGCAGAGCACCAGAAGAACGATGGACTCCCGCCGGAGCGGTTGAGACCAACCTACAGTGCCGAGTGGCCTCTGCGGGAGTCCCCTGGCGAGATCCGTCCCGAGAATCTGACTTGCGTACCCTGTCCGACGTGGGAAGTGTGCTGCCGGGAGTGATCGCCTTCGTTGCCGGGACGGCCCTCGCGGTCGCCGCGCTCGTACCCTGGGCGGCGCTCGAGTACCGGCGCCACGGAGTCCTCGGGTTCCGGCGTGGCGTGGTCGCGTTCGGGACGCTCGTGTACGCGCTGGCACTCGTGACCTACACCCTCCTGCCGCTCCCCGACGACCCCGCATCCCTGTGCCCGAGCCCGTCCCCGCAGCTCGTGCCGTTCACCTTCCTGCAGGACATCGCCCGCGAGGGCGGCATCAGCGGCCCGCGGTCCCTGCTCGCCAACCCCGCCGCGGCACAGGTCCTGCTGAACGTGGTCCTGTTCGTGCCGCTCGGCGCGCTCGTCCGCCACGCGGTCCTGCGCCACCGCTGGTTCACCGGCCTCCTGGTCGGCGCGGCCGTCGGCTTCGTCGTGTCGCTGCTCGTCGAGACCACCCAGCTCACCGGCGACTGGTTCCTCTACGAGTGCGCCTACCGGCTGTTCGACGTCGACGACCTGCTCGCGAACACCACCGGAGCCGCACTCGGGACGTTCGCCGCGCCCCTCGTCGCGGTGCTCGCCGGTTCGGACCGCCCGTCCGACGCGTCCGCACCCAGACCGGTCACGTTCCTCCGGCGTGCGTTCGGCATGCTGGCGGACCTGCTGGCCGTCGTGTTCACGACCGGCCTGCTCTCCTCGGGTGCCGCGATCACACTCGCGCTCCTGGAGGTGGACGAGCGGTCGCTCCTGGCGACCGGCGCCGTCACCGCGGCGTCACTCGTCGCGCCCCTCGGCCAGCTCGTGGTCGTGCTGGTCACCGGCAGGACCCTCGGCGAACACGTCGTCCGGCTCCGACCGACCCCGGTGCCCGACCCCGGCCGCCGACTCGCGAGGTGGGCACTCGGATCCGGCGGCTGGTCGTTCGCCGGCGCCGTGACGTTCCCGTTCTCCGGCCTCGTCGGGACGGCCCTGGCCGTCGCCGCCGTCGTCGGCCTGATCGCGACGCGGGACCGCCGCGGCTTCGCGAACGCCGTCACCGGCCTCGGGGTCGAGGACGACCGGCTCCCGGCGTCCGGCCCGACTGTCCGCGCGGGCGGGCAAGATCTGGTGGACTAGGGGCGATGGCAGACAAGGAACAGCGCTTCCGGAGCGAGCAGCTCGAGGAGGCCCTCGCGAAGCAGGACGTGGCCGCGGTCGCGTTCGCCCTGCGCAACGACATCGTGATCGTCCCCCGGCTCGTCACGGGGAAGAAGGACATGCAGGTCCGGGTGTTCGGCCGTGAGGGGTCGGACAAGCGCATCCTGCTGCTGTTCTCGTCGGCGGACGCCTACACGGCGATGGTGCCCGACGAGAAGATCCGGCAGGTCATGGTCTACGACGCGCCGCGGCTCGAGGAGTTCCTCGCCGCGCACCTCGATTCGCTCGAGGGCGTGTTCTTCGACATCGCGGGGCCGCACACCATGCAGTCGTCGCCCGCCGACCTGTTGGCCGCGCTGCGCGCGTAGCCGGCCTGGAGGCGCGGCTCGCCTCCGCCCCGTGCGTCCGGCCCGCCACTGCGCGGATCGGGCCGGTCAGAACGCGCGGTCGAGTTCCCGCTCGCGCGCCGACTGGGTGAGCGAGAACGCGACGCGGAGCGCCTCGCGCAGGTGTTCGGAGCCCGCCCCGAGGACCGTCGTGAACCCGAGCCGAGCAGCCTCGCTCGCGCGTTGCTTCGCGCCGTTCGCGGGACGGATCTCGCCGGCGAGGCTGATCTCACCGATCGCCGCGAGGGTGTGCGGGTACGGGCGGTCTCGCGCCGCGCTGGCCAGCGCGAGGGCGATCGCGAGGTCGGCGCCGGGCTCGGTGAGCTTCATGCCGCCGACCGTCGAGACGTAGACGTCGGCGTCCGACAGCTTCAGGCCGGCACGGCGTTCGAGGACGGCGAGCAGCATCGCCACGCGCGAGGCATCGACACCGTTCACGACCCGGCGTGGCTGCGGTGCCGAACTCGGCACGACGAGGGCCTGCACCTCGACGGGCAGCGCACGGCGGCCCTCGAGCGCGACGGTCACGCACGTGCCGGACACGGGCGTGCCGTTGCGCGACATGAACAGGCCGCTGGGATCGGGCACCTCGTGGATACCGTCGCCGGCCATGTCGAAGCAGCCCACCTCGTCGGTCGGGCCGAATCGGTTCTTCAACGCGCGGACGAAGCGGAGGGCGGTCTGCCGGTCGCCCTCGAAGTGACACACGACGTCGACGAGGTGTTCGAGCAGCCGGGGCCCGGCGATCGTGCCGTCCTTGGTCACGTGGCCGACGATGAGGACCGGCAGCCCGCGGTCCTTCGCCACCCGGATGAGCGTCGAGGCGACCTCGCGGACCTGGGACGTGCCACCCGCGATGCCGTCCACCGAGCTCGACGAGATCGTCTGCACGGAGTCGGCGATCACGAGGTCGGGCTGCACCTGGTCGATCTGACCGAGGATGACGCCGAGGTCGACCTCGCTCGCCAGGTACAGCTGGTCGTGCATGGCGTTCGTGCGCACGGCACGGAGTCGCACCTGGTCGACGGACTCCTCGGCGCTGACGTAGAGGACGCGCTTGCCGCTCGCCGCCGCTCGCGAGGCGACCTCGAGCAGGAGGGTCGACTTGCCCACACCGGGTTCGCCGGAGAGCAGCACGGCCGCGCCGGGGACGATGCCGCCACCGAGCACGCGGTCGAACTCGCCGATGCCGGTGTTCCAGCGCTGGACCGCGGTGCCGCGCGCCTGGGTGATCGGACGGGCCGTACGGTCACCGGCGACCGCGACCGCCGCCGTACCGCGTGAGCTCGCCGCCGCCGCCGTGGTGTCCTCGACGGTGCCCCACGCCTGGCACTCGCCGCAGCGGCCGACCCACTTGATGCTGGTCCACCCGCACTCGGTGCAGCGGTAGAGGGACTGGGTGCGGGCCATGCGACGAGGCTAGGCGTCCCCGCCGACATCACCGGGACGCCGGTCCGTGGTGCTGCCGTCGGCGTCCTCGACGCGGGTCTGTTCGTCGACGTCGGTCTGTTCATCGTCGGTGGGTGCGGGTGCGGGTGCGACACCACCGTGGTGCGGCAGGGGGATCGATCCGGTCATGCGCTGCCGGAACCGTTCGGTACGGGTCGGACGGTCGGCGTGCTCGAGCGCCGCGGCGTGCTCCAACCCCGCCGCGTGCTCGTTGTCCTGGTCCGCGCGGGCGGCGGCGACCGCACCGGCCTCGGCGCCGAGGTCCTCGGCTTCCCGCGCGGAGAGGTAGTGCCGGATCGCCGACACCGTGTCGACCCGCGCGTCCACCGCCGGCTCGAACGCACTGGCCCAGATCTCGTACCCGCGGTCGTTCGGGTGGAACAGGTCCCCGTAGCTGTTGAAGAACGTGCGCCGCAGGCCGACCCGCTTCGTGATCACGTGCAGGGGCGCCACGGTCAACCCGTACTCCGCGGCGACGCGGTGCACGATCTCGTTCGCGACCGCCACTTTGCGCTCCCGGTCCGGCACCCACATGCACGGCAGCTCGGCGACGATCGCGTGCGACGGGACCGCGCTGTAGATCTCCCGGATGTTCCGCTCGAACTTGTCCGGGTGGAAGTCCGCGATGTCGTTCGCGCCGATCGACACGGTGCAGACGTCGGGCGTGTAGTTCCGCAGCTTCGGCAGTTGGTCCTGCTTCGCGCCCCACGTCGTCGACCCGGACACGCTGAGGTTCACGACGCGGACCGACATGCGGGACCGGTGGCGGATCCGTCGTGCGAGGAGCCCGACGTAGCCCCGTGCCGGAGCCGTCGCTCCGACTCCTTGGGCGGCGGAGTCACCGATCGCCAGGTAGGTCAGCTGGCCCTCGTGCTGCAGCCGCTCGCGCCACCAGTCGGCGTGGACCGGGAGCATGTCGACGACCCGCTGTGAGGCCGCGCGTTGCCCGCGGACGCCCGCCCGAGCACCGAACGCGCCGCCGCCGATGACGACGGCGCCGCCGAGGACCGAGGTGAGCAGTGCGACGAGGGTGCGGTTCTTCATGCCGAGGACGGTACGCGGACCGGCTCGTGCTCGGCCCTGCCCCGGCAGCCCTGTGGAGAGGAGAACGGACAGCACCACCTGTGGAGGGGAGGCCGACCCGCGGTGGTTCGCCGCGCCTCCCGGATGGTGTAAACTCTTTCCCGGTACCGTGTCCGAGCGGCCGAAGGATCATGTCTCGAAAACATGTGTGGGGGCAACTCCACCGTGGGTTCAAATCCCACCGGTACCGCCAACGCGAAGAGCCCCGGATGCCCGTATACACAGGGATCCGGGGCTCTCTTGTTCCACTCCGGCGGCGCCCGCGGTAACCAGGCGGTAACGGAGCTTCTCGCAGCAGATGTGAGCAACCGCACTTTCAGGCCGCTGTGAAGCTCTGCTCGTCGCGACGAATGATCCGACCGGTCCCGGCAAGCGAGCTGCCGGGCGGGCGTCAGACGTCGGCCCGCCCAGTCGCGCCCGAGGCTAGGTAGCTCCGATACGCTGCGTCGCGAGCCCGTGAACGGCATCTGAAGGGGGAGCGAGGTTGTACGGCGCTAGCCACCGTCGGCGTTAGCGGTTGAACCTCCTGGGTGGGTAGTTCGCAGCTTCTCGACGAGATGCGAGCCGCTGCCTCGTCGCCGGACGCGGTGTCGGCGGCGACCCGGCGGCCGAGCTCACGGGTTTGCTCGTCGGTGACCTGGTGCCCAGCGGCGCCTAGGACTACGTCCGCACGGGTGGCCGCGCGCTGGGGCTCGGCGTCCGTGCATCCCTGCGCGGGCTCGCGCTGCTCCGCGGAGCCTGACCCGCTGACGCTCTGCAGGTGGGTGACGTGGCGCACGAGGGCTCCGATCCGTGCGGGTCCGGTTTACCGGTGGGGCCTGGCGTTCTGTCTTGCTCTCTGCAGACTGACAACCGTGCCGACTTAGACGTTCAGATTTCTTTTCGCCGCAACCTTCTCCGAAAGCATCTTGAGCTTCCCGTCGGACAGCGACTTGTGCCAGATCGAGTTATTGACGTCTCGGAAGTAGACACTGACTTTCGCATAAGCAGGGAAGGAAGGTGGCGCAACTAGGGCGAAATGGTGCGAAACCTGTTTCTTTGAAGGGATTGATCGGTCGGCCGATCCCAGGACCGCCTTGAATGGCTTAGCGGAAGCTCCCGCTTCGCTCTTGACGGCCAATTCGCTTGTCATCCTGCGCTTGCGCTAAACGGATGCCACTTTGACCGATACTGCAGGAACTGGCGCGTCCGAATTATTGAATATGAAGATCTCGACCGCTTCAAGGACCTTCAAATCCTCGCTGAGTGTTCGTTCGCCACGGATAGCAAGTCCAAGTGCTTGCGCGTTCACGCGTCGGTTTCGCTCAATCCAGATGAGACGAAGCGTGACAAAGATCGACACCGCGCTGAGAATTGCAGCGACCCAAGCCGGGACAGCTCCCCAGTCGAGGTGGTCCCACCAGGGCTCAGACGGGTGCTTCGCGACTGCGTACCAAATCACCGGACGACACTAGCTGAGTTGGCTCACGCAGCGAGCCAAAGGCCTGGCGAGGGGGTACCCCTTGGGTAGAGTCAGAGAGTGACGACCACGGGGGAAGTGCTCTCGACGACGAGCATCCACGACATCCTTGCTGAGCTGCGTTCGGAGGCTTACGACGAGCACGACAAGGGCGATCGCTTCGAGCGCCTGATGCAGGCCTACCTGCGCACCGAGCCCCAGTACGCCGACCTCTACGACGAAGTGTGGCTGTGGATGGAGTACCCGCGCCGAGACGGCCGCAAGGACACCGGGATTGACGTCGTCGCCCGTGCGAGGGTAACCGGCGAGTACACGGCGATCCAGTGCAAGTTCTACGCGGAGACGACCCAGGTGACGAAGGGCATGCTCGACTCGTTCCTGTCGGCGTCCGGCAAGTACTACGAGGGTGAGCCCGAGTTCACGGGTCGCATCGTTATCTCGACGTCGGACAACTGGGGCAAGAACGCGGAAGAGGCGGTTGAGAACCAGAACCCGCCCGTCTCACGTCTGCGAGTGCAGGATCTCGACGAGTCGTCGATCGACTGGTCGCAGTTCTCTTTGGCCGCTCCCGGCGAGCTGGTCAAGAAGCAGCACAAGGAGCCGTACCCCCATCAGCAGACCGCCATCACCAAGGTCATCGAGGGGTTCGAGGAAGCCGACCGCGGCAAGCTGATCATGGCTTGTGGCACCGGTAAGACGTACACGAGCCTCCAGATCGTCGAGCAGCAGGTACCCAAGGGTGGCACCGTCCTCTTCCTCGTGCCGTCGATCGCGCTCCTGAGTCAGACCCTCAAGGAGTGGACCATTGAGGCGTCAGTGCCGCTTCGGTCCTTCGCCGTCTGCTCTGACGTGTCCGTTGGAAAGCGTAAGGACGATGAGGACACTGCCGTCGTCGACCTCGCCTACCCGGCCACAACGAACACCGCGAAGTTGATCGAGAAGTTTTCCGCTCCGATGAGCGACCCTGACGCAATCACAGTGATCTTCTCGACCTACCAGTCCATCGAAGTTGTCGCCGCCGCGCAGAAGGCAGGCATCCCCGAGTTCGATCTGATCGTGTGCGACGAAGCGCACCGGACAACTGGTGTCACGCTCGCGGGCGAAGACAGCAAGACCTCGCCCTTTGTCCGGGTGCACGACCAGTCCTTCATCCAGGGCAAGAAGCGCCTCTACATGACGGCTACGCCGCGGATCTATTCCGACGCTGCGATCTCCAAGGCCGAAGAGGCCGGCGCCGCTGCCATCGACATGAACGGTCCTGAGTTCGGGTCGGAGTTCCACCGCCTGAGCTTCGGCGAGGCGGTCTCGATCGGTCGGCTCACTGACTACAAGGTGCTCGTGCTGGCCGTTGACGAATCGTACGTGTCCAAGCGCTTCCAGCGACTCCTCGCTGACGAGCACAACGAGCTGACCCTTGACGACGCGGCCAAGATTGTCGGCTGTTGGAACGGACTCTCTAAGCGCGCACTGACGCCCGATGAGTTCAGCCTGGACCCCGATCCGATGAAGCGCGCTGTGGCATTCGCGCGCAACATCAAGGAGTCGCAGAAGATCGCGAACCTCTTCGAGCAGGTCGTCGCCGCCGAGATCGAGGCGATCGACCGTGAGACTGATCAGTCCGCGGATGACCTGCTCGAGGTCGAGGTGCACCACGTTGACGGCACCTTTAACGTGCTCAAGCGAAACGAAGAGCTCGATTGGCTCAAGCAGGATCCCGGGCAGGGACAGGCGCGCATCCTCACCAACGCGAAGTGCCTGTCCGAGGGCGTCGACGTTCCAGCTCTCGACTCCGTCATGTTCTTGAACCCCCGTGACTCCGTGGTCGACGTCGTCCAGTCGGTCGGCCGTGTCATGCGCAAGCTCCAGGGCAAGAACTACGGGTACGTCATCCTCCCGATCGGCGTGCCGGCTGATGTCGACCCCTCAGTCGCACTCAATGACAACAAGAAGTACAAGGTCGTCTGGCAGGTGCTCCAGGCGTTGCGCGCCCACGACGAGCGCTTCGACGCCGAGGTCAACAAGATCGACCTGACCAAGAGGACCGACAAGCTGCAGGTTGGCGTCATCGGCAAGGGTGGCGGCAGTCAGAATCGTGACGCCTCCGAGGCCGACTATGGCTCGGTGCAGCTCGATATACCTGAGATCGAGATCTGGCGTGACGCGATTCTGGCGAAGATCGTCGACAAGGTGGGCGAGCGTCGCTACTGGGAGTCGTGGGCGAAGGACGTCGCTGGGATCGCCGAGGACCACATCGCGCGCATCACCGCACTGGTGGAAGGCTCGGATGCCGCGCTGCGCGAGGAGTTCGCTCGATTCCTCAAGGGTCTCCAGGACAACCTGAACCCCTACATCAGCGAGCGTGACGCCGTCGAGATGCTGTCGCAGCACCTCATCACCAAGCCTGTGTTCGATGCGCTGTTCAAGGACTACGCGTTCTCCGAACACAACCCAGTCTCACTGGTCATGCAAGGCATGGTTGACGCTTTAGAGGGCCAAAACCTCGACAAGGAGACTGAGCGACTCGAAAAGTTCTACGACTCGGTGCGCCTCCGAGCTGCAGATATCGACGACGCGAGCGCCAAGCAGACGATCGTCAAGGAGCTGTACGAGAAGTTCTTCAGGACCGCGTTTTCCGGCACAAGTGCGCGACTTGGCATCGTCTATACACCGAACGAGATCGTCGACTTCATCATCAGGTCGGTGGACGACGCACTCAAGGCCGAGTTCGGAGCCAGCCTGTCCGACAAGGGCATCCATGTGCTTGACCCGTTCACCGGTACGGGCACCTTCATCGTGCGCCTCCTGCAATCTGGTCTGATCAGGCCTGACGACCTGGCGCGCAAGTATCGATACGAACTGCACGCCAACGAGTTGGTCCTGCTCGCCTACTACGTGGCGGCTATCAACATCGAAGAGACGTACCACGACCTGAGCGATGACGCCGATTACGAGCCCTTCGAGGGAATCGTCCTGACGGACACGTTCCAGAACAATGAAGCCGACGATGAACTCGACGACCTAGGAGTGTTCCCCGAGAACAACCAGCGCGTAGAGGCACAACGCGCCCTCGACATCCGCGTGATCGTCGGCAACCCGCCCTATTCAGTAGGACAGGACAGCGAGAACGACAACAGCGCGAACCTTAAGTACCCGACGCTCGACCGCGCGATCCTTGACACCTATGCCGCAAGATCGACGGCGAAGCAGAAGAAGTCGCTCTACGATTCCTACATCCGTGCGTTCCGGTGGGCGTCAACCCGCGTCGGCGAGGCGGGTATCGTGTGTTTCGTCAGCAACGGCGGCTTCATCGATTCCGCTTCCGCAGATGGCTTCCGGAAGACGCTAGTCAGTGAGTTCGACTCCGTCTACGTTTTCAACCTTCGCGGGAATGCTCTCGGCTCTGGCGATGAGCGCAAGCGTGAGGCCGGAAACGTCTTTGGCGGAGGAACACGCACGACGGTCGCCATCACGCTGCTGATCCGCAACCCCAGTGGTTCGGCAGAGAGAGCAGGCCGCCTCTTCTACCGCGATATTGGTGACAACCTCAGCCAAGAGGCCAAGCTGGCAACGATCGCTGATGCAGGCTCGTACTTGGGTGTCGACTGGGTGCAGACCATTCCTGACGCTGAAGGGTATTGGATCAATCAGCGTACGGAAGAGTTCAAAGCCCTGACGCCCATCTGGAGTGCAGGTGACGAAAAGGCCTACGGCTTCTTCCAGAACTCTTCATACGGACTGGTGACAAATCGCGACAGTTGGGCGTATAGCTTCACGAAGGAGCGACTTGCAACCCAAATGGGTCGCATGGTCGGTTCATACGATGACTACGTGCAGAAGTACTTGGCAGGCGACGTGACGAGCGAGAACGCGTTCACGGCTCCAGCTTCGGAAGTGGCGTGGACACGGAGCCTTAAGAAGAGCCTGACGCAGGGCAAGCGAGCCGAGTTCGACCCGGACAAGATCGTTCGTGCCACCTATCGGCCGTTCACTCGTCAATGGCTTTACTTCGACCGTCAGTTCAACGAGATGGTCTACCAGATGCCTCGACTATTCCCGGCGGGAGTCGACAACCTAGGCATCGTTGTCACAACGCCCTCGACACACTTCCCGTCGTTCGCTGCGCTTGCGGTCAACGCCCTTCCCGACTTGCACACGCTCGACACCGGTCAGTTCTTTCCGCGCTACCGCTTCGAGGCGCGAGATGTGGACGGGGACCTGCTTGACCGGCTCGACGATGACGGTTCGGCCTACAGGCGAATCGATAACATCACCGATGAGATCCTTGCGGAATATCAAGCGGACTTCGGCGCGCAGGTATCGAAGGACGACATCTTCTACTACGTGTACGGAGTACTCCACAGCCCTGACTACCGATCGCAATTTGCCGTTGACCTGAAGAAAGCGCTACCGCGGATTCCGAAGGTGACGACGTTCTGGGACTTCAGCGGCGCAGGGCGAGATCTCGCTGACCTGCACGTCAACTACGAGAGTATCGAGCCATTCGAGTTCGATGAGCGGGTCATTGAGGGCGCTTCGTACGCCGTCCAGAAGATGCGGTACGCGAAGAGCAAGGGCGTCGAGGACAAGTCGGTGATCCTTTACAACTCGGGAGTCACCTTGAGAGGTGTCCCGCTTGAAGCGCACGAGTACAAGCTCGGATCACGCTCCGCCGTTGACTGGATCCTCGAGCGTTGGCAGGTCCGACAGGACAAGAAGACCGGCACGCTCAGCGATCCGAATGAATGGATCGGCGAGCAGGGAAATCCGCGGTACCTCGTCGAGTTGCTTGGTCGCATCGTCACGATGAGTCTCGCAACAGTCGAGATCGTGAACAACCTGCCCGGACTGGAAGAGATCGGCGACTCGCCCTCGTAGGACATCGAACAGGCGAACCTCGACGTTGCGTGTCAGTACCGACAAGCAGGACGCGGAGGACCAACGTTTCGAGATCGAGCGTTACCTGAGACGGGAGAGGCTCTCGAACGACGGGTTCGTGCAGGAGACCGTGTCAGGACGTCCGACCTGCCGCGCGTGCGCCACAGGTTCTGTCCCATCGGGTCATCGTTGTCGGCCGAGATGAACCCGGAGTCGCCCCACTCCGGGACGGTCTTCGGGCCGGGCGCCTCGAGCAGCAGCAGGACCTGCGACCGGACGCCGGTCTCGGCGGGGTCGCCGTGCGGTAAGACGATGTCCGGCAGACGCGCGCGACGGCGATCCTCCACTTCGCGAGCCCACGCCTCGGGCGGGAGGGTGTCCTCGGCGGTGGCGAGCAGCTCGCGCCGCTCGGCCACGCGTGCCGTATCGAGGAGGCCGCGAGGTGCGCTGATGATCGGCTCCCGCATGCGGGTGTCGAGGTTGTGGCTATAGCGGCGATGAGCGACGGCGGATGTACTGCCCATCCCCGGTTCATGCCACTCGCTTAGGCGCGGCCCGGACGGTCTGACGACAGTCCGCAGCGGCCCAACCTCGTCTGCGGACGTACCGTTTGTACCAGTACCGAAGTGAAGAATGTTGTTTGACTGTGCGGCTGTCAGGAGAAAGAACGTGCACGGATGTGTATCGATGGCTGGGCAGCCTGATGGAACCGCCGCGCGGCCGCTCTCTCAGGACTTGAGCGTCATCGCGAGGTTGTGCACTAGCAGTCACGCGAGCGTCATCGCCATCTGCGGACGCATCGAGCATCGCGATCTCCCCCGCGGTGCACGGTCTTTCGGCCGGATTGTGTATGGGCGTGCATGAGCGCGTCTGACCGCGGCCTAGATCATCCCCGCTAGCCGCGCACTGTCCGATTCGCGCACCGCAGGTCGCTCGCTCGAGCATCGCAGCGGCGGCTAGGTGTGCCGGGGGTGCTCGTAAACGAGCAATCTTGTAAGAAAGGCCCGATCAGAAGCTTATTTGCTCGGTGCCGGGGTGTTGCTCTTCAGACGCGGATGAGACGAAGCTGGAGCCGTGGAAACCGATACCCTGCAGTACGTCACTGGGATGCCGAGGGCACGCGTGAAGGCAGCGCTGGCCGAGGATCGGCGCTTCATGTCGCCCGCTCCGGAGCAAGCTCGCCTCGAGAGCGCGATCTTCGACCGCCTCGGCTCACTCGCGTATGGACACACGCCAGGCAGTGTGGAATCGACCATTCGCTGGGTCGAGCCACGGAGCCGCTCCATCGTGATCCATACCGGAGAAGGGTTTGATCGCTACAAGATCGCCGCAGCGGTCACGCCCGAGTTCTGCGGCGGGACTTGGGCGAACGGAATCCCAGCCCTGCGCAGCGGGCCGAGCAATCGAGGAGTCGTCCTGTACCGCGACGGCATCGACGCTGCAGTGGTCCTAGCTGGCGTCTCGTACCGAGAGTGGTGCGATGCGGTCAAGGCGCTGGAGCCGCGATTCGACGGTTCGTATTACTTCACGTACGGCCGGGTGGGCGAGGAAGAGGCGACGGGGATCCCGGTGGAAGCCCGCTGGGTGAACGGATACGGCAGTGTGATGCTCCGGCACGTTGGGGCGCTTCAAGCACTCCCTCACACGAGCATCGACACCTACAGCAAGAGTCCAGGTCTCGTCGTAGAGATCGTGCAGCATGAGGTCGGCGAGGAAGCGCGGGGTCGGCTGGGGCAGATTCTCGACGAGGCCGGTCTCGCGTTTGACCCAGATCGCTCCTCGACGGGTGAGCAAGCGACGCTGATCTTCCAATCTGCCATCGAAGAGGAGCCGCTCCTTGTTCGGCTGGTGGTTCGGCCCGTGAAGTTCCCCGCGTGATTGCCGATGCGGTCGGGGCCGAGCAGCGCGCGGCGCGCAAGGGCGGTTCGCGACTTCGCTTGTCGACAGAGCGCCAGCGCCGACGTACCGAGGGGTGCAACTGTGATGAATGGGCGTGATCAGGCCTTCGCCTCGCTCGCCGGCGTCCTCGCGCACGGGTACGACTTCGGTCGGCCTGAGGAGCCGCAGTCGAGCCGCCGAGGACGAGAAATGGCTCCCGAGCAAGAGCGATTCCTGATCGACTCTGGGAGCTGGACCCGCGAGGAGTGCGAAGCGGAGAAGACTGCGGTCGCTCGTGGGGAACTGGAAGAGGCCGAGCAGCAGACCCTCGAGGAGATGCTCGTTGCGACGCTGGCAGCTGCAGAGGCCGCCGACTGGCTTGGCATCCGCGAGACGCAGCTACACGCGCTGCTCGCAGCCGGCGAAGTGGTCGCGTTCGTTTCCGACGGCGAGCTGCGGTACCCGGCGTGGCAGTTCACCGAGGACCCTGCCCAACCAGTGCTTCCGGGCATGGCACGACTGACACCGGCGTGGGGTGACGAGAAGCACCCCGCAACGATCTTGGGGTTCATGTACAACGCCTGCCTCGAGATCCCCGGTACCGACGACACCTTCACCCCCATCGAATGGCTCACGCTCGGCGGAGACGTGCAGGTCGTCCTTGACCATCTCGAAGCCGCGAGCTGGCGGTAGGAACACCTCGACGACCCACGACCAAACCGTTTCGAGTCGTGCCATCACCTACCACCATCCATCCCTGCAGGAGGCCTCGATGGCCACCTCAGAAGTCGACCGAGAAGAGACCACCTGATGGCGTCACGGCTACAGATCGCTCGCGCTCGCGCTCGTGTGGCTCTCGCCGGCCGGACCGGTGAGGACCTACCGGAGAGCGTCCGGAGGGCCGCGGCCATGGACTTCGCGGACGCCGACGACGCGGTCGCAGTAGACCGGGACCGCGAGCTCGACCCGCCCCGGCTACGTGGCGCCTTCAGACAATTCGTCGGCGTCCACGCCGGCGGTCACGACTTCGGGCCTCGTCACAACCCGCCGCGACCTCGAACCGGCCGAGATCTCAGCCCTGACGAGGAGGAGGCCCTGATCGAGGGCGCGTTCGGCACGCGGGAGCGGTACGAAGCGGCGAAGGCTGCTGTCGCGCGTGGAGAGCTCGACGCAATCGAACGTCGCTCATGGCAGCGCGGACTGAGCGCCGCACTCACCTTGGAAGAGGCCGCCGACTGGCTGGACACAGGAACCGGGCGGGTCCTCACGTACCTCGCGTTCGGCGACCTGTTCGCGTTCGTGTGCGACGACGATCTTCGGTTTCCGGCATGGCAGTTCACCGACGACCCGGACAACCCGGTACTGGACTACCTGTCGAGGCTGGCTAAGGCCTTCGATGACGACATGCACCCGACGTCGATCCTCGGGTTCATGACGACACCGCACTCGTACACGTCCACCGACGGCGAGCCGGTGACGCCCGTCGAGTGGCTCACCGCGGGCCGTGACGTGCAGCCGTTGCTGAAGCTGCTTGAGACCCGGCGCTTGAGGTGATCGCCGCCGACGTGCACGAAGCGCCTACCCCTCCGACGGTCACTTGAGGCGTGACGGGAGATACTCCAAGAAGACATGGGCGAACCTGTCCGCTGTGGTGACGAGCCATCGAGCGAGATCCGGCGCGGCGGACTCGTCACGCCAATCACCGTCGCGGCGCAGGATGATCTGGCTGGACTTGTTCTCGGGGAGGTCACGCCACTCGAGTTCGGCACCGAGTGCGGTCTCGATTTCGTATCGACGGTCGCGAAGGTAGGAGAACAGGGGCTTGTCGTCGCGAATGTACAAGACGCAGAAGACGGCTGCCAACTCGCGGGTGGATAGCTGGAGCGACACAATCGCTCCTGGAATGCCGACGTTGACGTCCATCCCATATTTGGTTGACGCGTTCGGCCACGACTCGATATTTGTCGGGAGGCTCTCACCGAGGTCGTGCACGCGCTGGAAAAATGTCTTCCTTTGCCCAAGAAGAGGCCGTGTTCTCGACTTGGGACGACGAGGCCTGTTGACCTCGAGGCCGGAGAGCTCGGCGAGCTCCTCGGCACTGACAAACTGCCCCTCATCAGCGCGGCCGTCGTCGTCGAAGGTGAGCCCCTCCGATTCGAGGAACTCGCGGGGGTCTTCGGTTCGATGCGGTTCCAGCCATCGGAAGCCGGGCGAGATGGTGCCGCCGGTCTGCAGCACGCGCCAGGCGGCTTGCATCGGGGTGCTCGAGATCACAGCGGCGACAGGTTGTGGGTATGACCCGGCAACCAGCGCGATCTCCCCGTAAGACGTCCAGCGGCCCGCGGGAATCTCGGCGACGATCGACGCGATCAGGCGCCTGGTCGCGGAGGGCTCCTCGGCATCCGCGCCGATCAGCGTCTCATCGGGGCCGGGCCACAGCTCGATGATCCTTTTGGCCAGTTCCGAGCCACGTTCGTAGATCTCGGCTGCTCCCCAAGCCTCATGGCTCGCGATCGCCTGGTTCATGCGCAGCCCGCTCTCGGCTAGCAGTCTCCTTTTCTCGCCAAAGGGACGGTTGCTCAGTTCGCTGTTATAGCCCGTCAACGTGAGGTTGCCGATGGTGTGAAGCAGCCGCTCGTGCTCACGGTCGACGTCGGACCCTTCCGGCAGGCTTAGAGCGAAGGCCTCTCGCGCTGCACCGCTGAGCGTCTGGGGCAGCACATGCTCGATCGAGAGGTTCGTCGGGTCCACCGCCTCCTTCGATCCGCATGACTCCTCAAGCCATTGCAGGATCAGCTTTTTCTGCGCAGCGCGCCCCTGCCAATAGAACGGAACATTCTGCGCGGCTTCGTGCACCTGCTTGTCGGTTCCGTAGTACTTGCGACCTCGCGACAGGTACTCGCGCAGGGCGACATCGATCTCGTCGGCGTCTCCGATCGCCGCGACCGCCTGAAGGAGTGTGCGGTTCAAACTGGCTGTCGCGCGTCCGATGACAATGCGACGAACGAAGTACGACTCCAAGTAGGTCAAGGCTCGAAGGACCTGCTCTGCGGTCGCGGTGCCGGATACACGTCGGTCGAGGATACGCATGACGACGGGGTACGCCGTCGTCGAGCCCCAGGCACGGATCCTGGTTAGGCGTCGCCGGATCTCAGGATCGGGCTCGAGAGCTGGTTCGAGGATCGTGTTGAGAACGTCGCCCAGCTTGGCGACGCGGATGACCTCGGCGGCGATTTCGGCTGGGCCCTTCAGCTTCTCCAGGCGCTTCTGCTGCTCCACGTACGTGTCGGACTGTTTGACGCGCTCGTCCGACTGGACGAGATCGAGCCAGAACAGTAGCTCCAGGTTCTCCGCGCTGAGCTTCTTCTCGAGGGGAAGCCACACGCTGTCGTATACGTCGTCGCCGTAGTCGCCGAGTCGCATGAACAGGTAGTTCTTGAGCAGGTCAGACTGGGTCAGCTGTAGGCCGGTGTTGTTCAGCGACTCGAAGATCCGATGCGCATTGTCTCGGGGTTCAGCCGTGACAACCACGAGGGCGAGGCCGCTCACGATGGCGTTCTCAATCTCCTCAAGATCGTGGGCGTCGTCTGGATCGTCCGCGGCGGCGATCTTTGACCGGAAGTGGTTATACGCTTCGCCGACGGTGTCACTGCCACCCGCATCGGGGGCGGATCGCATGACCGCGAGATACGCCGCCCGATCGGCTTGCGTGGGAAGCACCTTCGTTGGTTTGTCCTTGTCGTAGACGTTGATTAGGTACTGCGCCTGAATCCCCTGGGCGCGCTCCGTATCACTCGCTTCGATCAGGTGGTCGCGGAGTGCGGCGAGGAGGATCGTAAGTGTGGTGAGGCGCTGCTGGCCGTCGACGACGAGCAGCTTCGACACGCCCACCACCGAGTAGTCCGGGCTCTGAGCCAGCACCAGAGAGCCGATGAAGTGCGTGGCCGACGGGTCTTCGCGACGGGCGGCGGCGAGCTCGGCGATGTCATTCCACAGCTGGTCGAGTTGCGGCTTTCCCCACGAGTAAACCCGCTGGTAGAGGGGCACCTGATACTGCTTCTTGCCTTCCAGCACGCCGGCAAGATTCGTTTCCGTCGCTTTGACCATTCGTCCTCCAGTTGCGCTCGACTACCAGCCTGCGCGCTCAACGGCATCAGACGCCGTATTGCTAACGCCGCCACGGTCGGATCGACCATGCTGAGAGTGAGCTGAGAGTAAGGGAACCGGTTCGCGTCGGGAAGGCGTTGCAGGTTGCAGGTTGCAGGTTGCAGGTTCCGAATCCACTCATCGGCACTGCTGATTTCGTGACGAGCATAGGTGGTGCAGGCGAGGCGCAGGACCGTGCCGCGCGGCAGTTTGAGTTCTGTTGCTCTGCCACCCGCTCGGATATCGTCGTCTCCGTAGTGAGCGTGCCTCATCCAGGGGCTCGCCAGCCGAGTGGGGGATCAACAAATTGAGCGTGCTCTATCGCGCCGTGTGGTCCGTCGACACCTCGACGCCCGAAGTTTCTCTGCCGCAGTTCCTGGAGGGCATCGCCAGATGGGCACAGGAGACGCACGATCCGACGCCGCTTGCTGAAGGGACCACGTATCTCAAGGCGTCGCAACGGCGTGATCGAGAAGTCTCAGTCAGACGGGTAGGTGGTGAGGCGTTCGAGGTCGTGGTTATCGACCGCGCGCCGGCAGGCCGCACGGAATGGACGACCGTGGTCCGAGTAGTCGCAGAGGACGGCCAGACCCACTGCCTGGTGGAACTCGATATGTCATCCGACGACCTCGCACAACGCGTCAAGGTCGGCCGCCCGAGGGTTGTGCGCGAACTCCTAACAGTTGGCGCAAATCCTAGACTGGGACGCAGCCGGATCGTCAACAACCTCGCACCCATCCCTGCAAATGGCACGAGCATATTGACCGACCTCTTGGCAGACCCGGCCCGCACACTTCCTGTCGTCGTATGCGCGGAACCATCGGGCGTTCACGGGAACGGCTGGATCGCAGCAGCGGACGCCATCGCCACACGGGTGGAGGGTATCGCCACGGTCGTCACGCTTGACGAAGCGGGTGTCGATCTGTTTCGGCACGAGCTCGGTCAACTCGCGGTTTGGGATGGAGGCGTTCGCCTCTATGTTCCGGACGTGGTGACAGCGGCGGCCGATGGCTGGCGCCATCGCTACTACGTTCGTTCCCGATTTGAGGCTTCGCGAGACGCGACGATCGATCGAGTGGTGTACTCGCTCGCACAACTCTCCACCCGGCGTCGAATACCGGAACTCTTCCGCCGATTCGGCGCGAGAGTCGACCGAGCAATCAACACGTCTGACGACTCCGCCGACGGCTTGACGGGAACAGGAGGGGAGTCGGACTTCAACGAAGCTCGTGAGCGATGGGAATTCGAACTCGAGCTTGCCCACGACGAGCAAAGCTCGGTGGAACGCGAGCTTGCTAACGCAACTGGCCACCTCGCGCGACTCAAGGAAGCTCTCGTTTCCGAAGGTCGCGCCGACTTACTCTGGGGTACTCAGCACCCAACCGGCGACTCAATCCCCGACGAGGTGCAGGATGCCTCCGAAGCCGTGTTGGCTGCGCAGGTGTATCTCTCTGACTGGCTAGTGCTTCCCGACACCGCAGTGCGAGATCTCGCCGGCATCGACAGTGCGCCGGAAGCGTACAACTGGGGAAACAAGATCTGGCGGGGGCTCCGCGCACTTGCTGCCTACGCTGAAGACCGCGACGGCGGTTGGGATCGAGGCGGTTTTTGGGAGTGGTGCGCATCCGGGCCCTTGCTGGGCTGGCCGGCGACGAGCAAGAAACTGTCGATGACCGAGAGCGAAACCGTCCGAAACAGCGACAAGCTCAGTCGATCGCGGGTGTTCAGCATCGCCACGGATGTGGATGAGTCCGGAGAAATAACGATGCTCGCGCACCTCAAGATCTCGGAGGGAGGCGGCAATCTTGCCCCACGCGTTTACTTCTACGACGATTCGGCCGGCGCCACCAAGAAGATCCACGTCGGCCTGATCGGTCCGCACTATCTCGTCCCCAATAAGTCAACCAACTGATCGCGCCAAGAGTCCGGCCACTCTTATGAGCCACCAAGCCCTGCAGTAGACCGAAAGGGTCGGGGTCGGCCTACGTCGTCGATTGTCCGGTCAACTGCTGCCAGTCAACTGCAGCAGCAATCTGGGGTTCGGTGACGGTGGTGTATCGCCAGGCGCCATAAAGCAGCGAGTCGATCGAGTCGGGCTCGTGGTGGATCAACGAGTACCACGCCAGGACCCCGCCGTAGCTATCGGCTGCATCGAGCAGCTCATCGACAAGATTCGCTAACAGTCGTGACCAGCCCTCGCTGCACGCTCTTCGTCGGGCAATTCCGGCCGGTCGCGCACGGGCGGTTACCAGTTTGGGATACGCCAGGGGAGCGGAGGACGAGCTTCCCCATTAGCCGCGAGCTGAGCCGCGTGTGCTCGGGCGCCCACGGCGTTCGCGACGGTAGCCGGACGCTCGGCTGCGGCGGACGCCTCGTGGATCCGCGACAGGAGGATCCCTGCATCCTCGGCGAGTCCCCGGAGCTTCGCGAGCACCTTGCCGGGCGGTGCGTCCTCCCACCTCGCCGTCTCGGAGAACCCGAACTGCGGAAGGTCTCCTGCGCCGTACGCAGGCAGCGCGCCGAGCTCGTCGCGCCACCACGAGATGATCGCCTGCTCGAGTGTGTACGCGTCGTCACCGGTGCCGACGTCGACCGTCCATGCGAGCGTCCACCCGAACCGGCGATGGTCCGCCAGGCGTCGAAGATGCGGGCTGGCGATGCCGATCTTCACAGCGCTCCGGTCCGCGATGAGGTAGAGCGTGGCTGGTCCGTCGAACGGGAAGTCGCTGTTGCAGTACCGGCAGATGCCCTTCCCGACTCTGACGTTCGAAAGTGTCGGGCTGACGACCCGGCCGCAGGTGTGCCGCGATGGCCACGGCTTCCCGCTGCCTGGATACGCTTCGATCGGGTCGAGCCCCTTCTCCAGCATGATCGCGCGCGCGTCCGCCTCTGGCATCCGGAGCTGGTCCGCGAGGTCTCGCCTGAAGCAGGCGTTGCACCCGCGGCTCCCCGCCTTGACGTTCGTGTACGTCGGCGACGTCTCTCCGCCGCATCGCAGATGCAGGCTCCGCCAGGGCGCGTCGACCCCTGGGTACGGTTCGAGGGGCTCCAGCCCCGCGGCCAAGAACAGAGCAGCTGCCCGATCGTGATCCAGGCGCAAGGCCGCGTGCGACGCTTCTTGTCCGCACTCTCGGCACGGACCCTGTCCTGCCGCCACGTTGCCGAGCCGCGGCGACACGATCCGACCGCACTCCACGTGCCGCGCGCGCCAGGGCTTTGACGACGATCCGGGCCAGGGCTCCAGCGGTTCCAAGCCGCGATCGCGGAACGTGGCTTCTGCGGTCTCGGCGGTCCACACGACTCGGCCGGCCGTACGCGCCGAGCACTCGCGGCAGGCGGTCCCGTTCGCACGGACGGTGTTCAGCGACGGAGTGAGCTCCCGGCCGCACGGCTCATGGCGACAGCGCCACGGCTTCTCGGCTCCCGGGTAGTCCTCCATCGGCTCGAAGCCGGCGGCCCGCATCTCCGCGACCGCGCCGGCCGCGAGACCCGCGCGTCGCTTCGCGCCTCGAGCGTCCGCTGCGCAGTGCTTGCACGCCCGGCCTCGCTTCCGGACGTTCGCGTAGTTCGGGGCGATCGCTCGCCCGCAGGGCTCGTGGACGCTCGGCCACGGAACGGCGCTGCCCGGGTACGGCACAAGGGGAGTGCAGCCGGCCTCGCGCATGATGCGCACCGCGTCCTCGGGGTCGACCTTGATGCTCACGAGTCGGATCGTATGAAGACCCACCGACGTTTCCTCATGAATGCACGCTCCCTTGATTGCTCGCCGGGAGCTCGGTGTCACGGCGCAGCAACTCCAACTAGCCGCCCAACGCCGAGCGGTGACCGCGCTGGTGCAGCCCGATGGAACTACGCGCAGCGATCAGATTTGGCGAAGACCGTTGAGCCCTTGAGCGGGCGGTGTTACCGGTGCGGTATGTGACCGTCTACTGGTCATCAGGGGCCCAATGAGGACCATTGATTGGCCAGTTGTTGCCCCAAAACTACGCCGCAAGAGCGCTGAAGGACGAGCGGCCAGCTAATGACCAAATTGTGGCCCTCATCCGGCCAAAGGTGGGCAGCAGCTGACCTCCCGCTGCCCACCCTTTGTGGAATTCTGGCCAGTGACCGGCAACTGACCAGAGTGTGACCTGCTACTGGTCAGAGGCTGGCCTCGGGACGTGAACGTCGCGGCTGACTCGGGCCGCCATCAGCGAGTCGCTGCACTTCTGCCCGGGCGGCACGCCGCCGAGCCATATCTGCCTGATACAAGGCGCGCAACGGCTCACCGTTGCTCGTCCTTCTGTCGAGCCAGGTCTCGAACTCCGGAGGCACGTGCTGCAGCCGCTCGTTCGTTGCGCGCAGTTGGTCTCGCTCCTGTTCTGCTTCCTCCCGGGCACGCTGCGCAGCCGCCTGGACCGTCGTCGCGGCGCGGCGGGCCTCTTCAGCAGCCTCGCGCTCGCGCTGAACCTGTGCCCGGACGGCGGCAAGTTCCGTCTCCCGGGTGCTGAGGCTCACTTGTCGCTGATCGAGGTTCTTCGATCGGTTCGTGAGGCTGACGAGCATCGTCTCGTAGGTGGCTTTCTCTGCTTCGGTGTCTGCGGTGGCATCGCGCAACCGGTCCGCCTTTGCCTGGAACTCGCTGCTACTAAGATGCTCGCGTGATCGCTCGGTGACGCGATCCTCCACGTCGTAGCCGGCCGCCGCCATGTGCTCGCGGAGGTCCTTATGCTGGCGGCGGAGGTCGCCTGGGCCTTTGAAGAAGTCCTTTTGGGACAGGCGCCCATCAGGAGTTACCGGCGTGATGAGGACCTGCAGCTGCGGGTTGTACTCGTCGAGGTGCAGTGAGAAGCCGAGCACGTTCTCCTGCCCGAACTCCTTTGTCGCCCAGTCGAATGAGGCGCCCATGTAGTCGACGGCCTCCTCGTTAGGTCCGTGCGTGCGCCAGTTGGGGTTGAACTCGTCGAACCACTTCGGATCGAGCTGAAGGATGAGGCCGCGAACCAGGATCGCGTCCTTGCGCAAGGGGCGCTTGACGGTCTCGAGACGGCTGTTGAGGTAGGTCTGGAACTCGTTTGACGGCGGCTTCCCGTCCACAGACTTGAGCTTGCGGAAGTCTCCAGCGCCGTCGTTGATCAGGGTGCGGTTGTTGTGTGTCCGCTCCGGCACAATGTTCTTGTTCGCCTGCGCGAAGTGGAAGCCCGCTTGCTGGTCGGCCTCCCGCGCGATGTGGCGGAAGAAGCGCTGCGCGTGCCCGCCGCGTCCCACCTTGTGAGAGGCGTCGAACGTCATCGTGTAGCTCATGCTTCGCCACCCTCGACGCTGATCGAGGGGTGCACCGACTTCGTCGTTGCACCCCTCGATGCCTTCGGCGACTCTCCCGAGGGGCTTCTCCTGCCGCGACTCCGACCACCACCCCAGAGCACCTTCGGGAGGGCGGTCGTCTCCTTCACGGCAGAAGAAGGTGTAGCCCCATACACATTGGCGTCGCTCCGCTCGCCAATGTCCTTGGGGCCTTGCGGGGCGCCGACGCGCGGAGCGCATCGAGAGCAGCCATCGGGCTGCTCCACGGACCCGACTCGCTGGTCGCTCCTCGGGGCTGTGGCCGACGGACGCTCCGCACCGGTTGCACGGCCACGCGAAGGCACAGCCTTCGCAGGGAAGACGCGCGCGCTCCGGGCGTTACCCGGTACCTCACAAAGCGTCTCTGTTCCTTCGGCGTCGGAAGTCCGTGCGCTACGGATGCATCCGGTGCACGACGCTCCTTGTGCGGTGCCGACCTCATCGCTGAAGACGGCCTCGAGATGAGAGGAGGCGTACGCCTCGGCGACGAGGGATGCGCCATGCTCGACCGATCGGACAGCCTTCCGTCGGAGCAGTCTCACCTTGCGTTCGGAGTCGCTCAGCGGCCGTTTCGGAGGTGTCGGCAGCGTTCGCGCGGCGGTCCAGACGCAGTCAGGGCTCAGGGAAGGGCTTGCGGTGGACACCGTCGAGTCGCAGCCGCGACGGAGGGCCGTGACCCGCCCGGCTGGGCGAGGATCTGGCGTGGGGGTGGAGGCGCTCGATGCTCGCGCAGGCGAATCGTTTCGGAAATCATTCACGCAATCATTTGCCGAGGAGCCAGCGGAGGCAGCTCCTCGCTCGACGCTGCCTGTCACTGCGCGTCTCGCATCCGCTGCTTGCGTTCCGCCACTCGAGCAGCACGAAGTTCGGGACTCGCGTACTCGCGCACCGCCATCTCGTCGAGTCGCTCGAACTCCAAGAGGTGGCGGACGAAGATCTGCGGGTACTCCTCAAGCACGCTGCGCGCGCTTCGTTCCCCTCTCAGCACCTCCAGTCGGAGACGATCGAGAAGCGGAGGGATGTTGCCCTCACTCGCACGAAGAGCGTCGACTTCGGCTCGCCAGTCGTAGCCCGGCGATGCGAAGACTTCACCGTCTGGGTAGAGGTGCTTGCCCTTTGCCTGCTCGGTCGGCGACTCGTGGGTTAGGTAGCGAACCGCGCGAGCAAAGGAGTGAGGATCCCCGCGCTGGCCGACCACCGGTCGCACAAGTTCGAGCGGGACCTGCAGCATGTTGGCCACGGTGTCGTAGCTGCGCGCATCCCTCAGCGCGAAGATGACGTGCACGTGCTTGCGGACATCGTGGTCCTTGTCATGCACGATCCCGGCGTATCGCTCGACGTTCGGTCGGTCGAGCGCGTGGACGACGGCATCTCGCGTGAGAGTCTGCGACACGACCCGGAAGCGACGCACGCGCTTCACCTCACCCGTGACGACCGTCGGGGAAGGGTTCGTGGTTGGCTCGGGAGAGCTCATCGGCGCCCCTCCTCGGAGGTGCTGCCGAACTCCTGCGACAGGAGCCAGGCATCGACCGCTTCTGGGCGGTACCGGACTGACTTACCGAGGCGAATGAAGGCTGGTCCGGTGCCGGTGATGCGCTTCTCGCTCAGAGTGCGCTGCGACAAGCCAAGACGCTCAGACAGGGTCGCCGGCGTGATCAGGGCATCGAGGAGTGGGGTGCTAACTGCAGAGGTGACGGGCATGGAGGGTCCTAGAGGACCCTCGGATCGCGCTAGCTCTATCCCCGAGGAGGGTGGTCCGACGGTGATCTGTCGGTGGGAGGTCCTTCTCCCTGCGGCGCTCACTTCCCCGACTGTCACTTACATCGGTAACGGTGCTTGCTTCGCCGCGTTCGTCAATCGCGGAGTTCAGTTTACACGTTTGTGCACGTTCTTGCGGCCGCATTCGGAATCCGCCAAGATCCTCGATGCAGAGCTTCGGTAGTGACAAGGAACTGATGGGCAGCGTCTACAAGTACGACACCAAGCAGGGCTGGCGCTTCGAAGCCCGTTACCGCCGACCGGACGGCAAGACCGCTCGGAAGGGCGGGTTCAAGCTCAAGCGCGATGCGGAGAACTACCTGACAACGGTGGAGGCCGCCAAGCTCGACGGTTCGTACATCGCCCCCAGCGACAGTCGCCTCACCGTGGGCGTACTTGGTACCGACTGGATCGCGTCGCATCGGGCGTGGGTCAAGCCATCCACTTTCCACTCCGACGAGTCAGCGTGGAGGGTGCACGTTGAACCGAAGTGGGGGACTCGTGCCCTCGGATCCATTCGGCACACCGAGGTCCAAGCGTGGATCAGCGAGATCGCAGAGACGCGAAGCCCGACTACCGTCGCCCGCGCTCATGGCGTGCTCGCCGCGATCATCGACGGAGCGGTGAAGGACAAGCGGCTGACCTCGAACCCGGCGCGCGACATCAAGCTTCCTCGCAAGACGAAGGGCCGGCGCGCCTACCTCACGCACGAGCAGGTAGAGCGTCTTGCTGTCGCGTCCAAGTACCCCGACTTCGTCCGTTTCCTCGCCTACACAGGGCTCAGGTGGGGCGAGGCAACCGGGCTTCGCGTTCGCCACGTTGACCGGGCGGCTCGGAGAGTCAGCATCGAGGAGAACGCGGTCAACGTCAACGGGACGGTGATCGTCGGAACGCCGAAGACGCACGAGCGGCGCTCGGTCGTCTACCCGGCGTTCCTTGACGCCGCGATTGAGGCCGCGTGCGGCAGGAAGTCCGCCGATGACCTTCTCTGGGGCGCCGGACTCGAGCACCTGCGACCCGGTGACTCTCGGAAGGGCTGGTTCGTCGGCGCAGTGGGGCGCGTTCGGGCTGCAGACGAGGAAGCCGCCGTCGAAGCACGCAAGCGTGGCGAGAAGGTGCCGCCGGTAATGCCCGTCGTCACTCCTCACGATCTCCGGCACACGGCGGCGTCGCTGGCCATCAGCGCCGGCGCGAACGTGAAGGCCGTGCAGCGGATGCTCGGTCACTCGTCAGCGGCGATGACGCTCGATCGTTACGCCGATCTGTTCGAGGACGATCTGGACTCCGTGGCTAATGCGCTCGATGCCGCACGAAACGCCCGCTTGCTGAAAGAAACTCCGCGTACCTAAACGCCGACGACACTTCCAAATCTCGGTTCCGAGAATGACTATTATCGGAACCGACACGGCGACCGCTCGGAGTTGCCCTCACGCGGGGGAGTGCGCACATGGCAGACGGATTTACGGTGCTCGAGGGCGTGGTGACGATCCTTGGGACGCTCGGCGGCATCGTGACGACAGTCGCCGCGCTCCGCGCTTCGGGCGCGCGGCGCCATATTGAGCGAGCGCAAGGTGCATCCGCGATGCTGTCCGCGCTCGCTCAGCTCTCGCAGCAGAACGGCACCCGATTGGTCACCGCCGGCCAAGACGACGAGCTGAGCGCCGAACTCAGTCGCATCGTCCGCGAGAACGCCGCTTCTTACGCCAAACGGAACCCGACCCCGGTCGGCTTCGACTTCCCACGGGTGCTCATGCCCGCCTACGTAGCGTTCTTCGCGATCGTCAGCATCGCGGCTTTCATCCGCGCGGCGACCGGCGGCAACTGGGGCGACACGGCCGCCGGATTCATCTTCGCTGCCGCTGTGGTGGGGTCGCTGCTCGTCATAGCGGTCCTCACCGAGCGCCTAGCGCACCGCAACGATGCCCGACGGCTCGCTGGCACTCCTGGGCGCGAGGACTACTTCGGCCCACTGACCGACATCTGCCGAACCATCAGCGGCGCCATCCGGAAGCGACGAGCTCAACGGAGAGCGAGGACCATGCTGTGAAGGAGGAACGGGTCCGTCATGCACGCATGAAAGAAGCGAGGCGCTCATGAGCCATGCTGCCGTTGATCGCTCGGCGTCGTGGGAGCGGCGTGATGCCGCCGAGCGGTCCCGCACCGCTGTCGCCCGACAGCGGCAAGCAGAGGGTGAACAGAGCGCGGCCTCGGCGGTGCACGTCCCCGCCGATTCGTCTCCGCAGGTGTTCGCAGAGGCGTCCCTGTCGCCGAACACGATCCGGGCGTACCGGTCGGACCTGCGACAGTTCGCCCGCTGGCGTGCCGGGTTCCTCGACCACGAAATCTCCGAACCGCACGAGCTCGAGCAGATCAGTACGGCGCCGGTCGACCCGACCGAGGTTGCAGCGTTTCTCGCGGACAAGGCCAACGCCGCCCTGCCCGATGGCGGCCAGCGGTACGCGCCGGCGACGATCAGTCGCTACGTCGCCGCCATCGACTGGGAGCATGCCCGCCGCGGCCACACCCCACCCGGCTCCACCCCGATCGTCCGCGATGTCCTCAAGGGGATCCGCCGCACCCGATCCGTGCCCGTGCGACGGGCGAAGCCGATGACGCTGAAGGCGCTACAGACGACGCTGCTCAAGATCGACGTCGCCGACCTGCAGACCGGCGCGCTCGGAACACGCGATCAGGCGTTGCTGCTGTTCGGATTCGTCGGCGCGTTCCGCGAGTCCGAACTCACAGCGCTCACTGTTGCGGACCTTCGCCTCGTCGACGGCGAAGGTGTCTACGCCCGCGTGCGGAAGTCCAAGACCGACCAGGACGGCGCCGGCCGGATCAAGGTGCTGCAGCAGGGCGCAAATCCGGTCACCTGCGCTCCGTGCGCGTACGTTCGCCTCTCCCGGCTGATGGCTGCGCAGGATGCCCGCGGGGAAGCGGGCCTCTTCGCCGCGCTCACTGGTGCGAGTCTCGCCGTGCACGTCTGCACGGACGGGCTCGGCGCGGATCGGTTGCCGGCGTCGATGCCGTTCTTTCGCGCTGTGTCGAAGTGGGGGCTGTTCCGCACCACCGGGATCAGCCCGACCGCGGTCGGGAAGGCCGTCGCCCGCCGCGCGCACGCCGCGGGGCTCGGGGAGGACGGCTGGTCCGGGCACTCTCTCCGTGCCGGGTTCGTCACCGAAGCACGCAACGCCGGCGCGACTGACGTGGAGATCATGAACCAGACCCACCACACCAACGCCGCCACCCTGCAGATCTACGACCGCGAATACGCACCCCTGGTCCGCAACGCCGTCACCCGGATGCGCTTGTGACCCCCCAAACTTCCCCCAAACTCGGCCCCAAACTCGGGCCCGACAGCGAGGCTCTGCTCGAGGCGCACTGGGGTCGGTTCGTCGCGTGGTGCGAGGCGGCAGGTCACGCGTCGCTCCCGGCGACGGCAGCAACGATCGAACAGTTCCTGACGCTGTTCCCCGGCAGCGCGTCGACGCAGCGGCTCCGCCGGCGCACGATCCGCGCACACCACCTTGAAGCCGGCCTCCCGGACCCGATACCCACGGTGGAGGCGCGGGTGTGGCCGCGACCAGAAGCCCCCACACCCGACCAGACGGCCGTCGGAGAGGTACTCGCGGCGATCCCCAAGTACCGGTACCCGATCGGGCTCCGCGGCCGCCGCGACGCGTTCCTCATCGTCCTCCTCGGCGTCCTCCACCTGACCCGCGAACAAGCCCGCACCATCACCCCTGCCGACGTCGCGGTGACGAGCATCGTCCGGATCCGCGGCCAAGTCGTACCCTCATCCGACGAACCTGCATCCTGCGCCGCCTGCGCGGTGACCCGGTGGCTACGCATCGTCGGACCGGTCTGGACCGGTTTCCGCGGCGACGTCATTCGCCTGTTGGATCCGACGAAAGGGACCCTTGACCGGCATGACTGCGAGCAGCCGATATCGAGGGAGTGGCGACGCGCAGAGCAGCTGCTGTTACCGTTAGACGTCTATGGATGGGCGCGCACCGGTATTACTTTGTCGGGCCGGTCGATGACGAGCATCATCCCAAGTCGACGTGCAGCAGCAGCGGATGGCTCGACCCCGAAGGAGGTCCTCGGCACAGTTGCGCGGCGACCGTCACGGTTTGACGAGCTCACACTGCAGGAGACATACGCCGAACTTGGGGAAACAGACGCAGCCGTTGATGCCGCCGTGGCGCGGATGAAAGCCCTCTACGACGACGCAACCGGGCTAGGACGCGCACTCAACCACGCTACTGCTGCGACTCTGCCAGATCGCTAGCGGCTTCAGGCTGCACTGTCGGAGCAGCGACGTACCCTGTGCCTTATCGCAGCCAGCGATAGCGAGGCCGAATCCTGGGTCGGCCGATGACAAAGGAGTCAACTATGTCCCTGCAAGTGACGCGCAGCCAAAAGAACAGCGATGGAGACATCACCGGTCTCTGCGGTAGTGGATGGACCCACAGCAAGTCGCAGGCCATCCGCAATATCACCGCGGATTCCTCGGCCTACTACGTGTCGGTCGCGGGCCGAACGGTCTACGTCCGCGTTCGGACCCGCAACGGGGCCGACTACCTCACCACCAGCGCGGACGGTTACGCGCCGAACAACCTCGACGATCTCCCCGACTGCTGAAAGTGACGGCGACTGCTCCGGCCGATCCATGGAGCAGTCGCCGTAACACCGACTGCGGCGCCCGGGAGCAGACCCCCGATGGCAGCTACTAGCAGGTGCTGGCGCCGTCCCCGCCGCTCCACCTCTAGACCCACACGCACATGTGTCGCACAAGAAGCGCCAGCACCCCAGAGCCACAGCATCCTGCCGCGCACGAGGCGCGGTGATAGGGCATATCCCACAACCGCAATAGACGCGTGCCTGAGTAGACCCCGCCCGTAGTCCCCTGTCGACAGATGGTCGGGGCAGGTTCGGAGCGAGGTGGATGGCAAGCGCTCGTCGCGGGCGGCGCATCACTCGCTTGCAAACGCGCCACAAGGTGGCATCATCAGACAATGACTCACTTTGCGCCTCACCCTTCCCATGCGCTTCTCTGAGGCTTTCGCTGTCGAGAGGACAGAAGCGGACGACTGGTTCGACCCGCATCTCACAATCGACACCAGGCTTTTCATCGACCCGCTCCTTCTACTCGAGGCGGGCGGTGAGTGGCAGGAGGCCCACGGCGAGCTCATTGGTCATTTCGTTCACTGCTACGGCTTGGTTGCGAGGGCCACGGGTAAGCAGTCGCTCTCAGCTGTCGCCGCTCGGCGGCTTCTGACATTCCCGGAGCCCGGGGAAATTGGGCTCGGCTACACGGCAGCAGGAACCGACGGGGCTGGGGGAGGCGCGCAGTTCGCCGAACGGATGGTTGACGGTATCGCCGTAGCTATCAAGGCGGGCCTGGCGCAACCCGAGCACATCGAGGAAATTGGTATCCTCAATGCAGGGATCGGTGCTGACCGGATCTCAGACGCGGCGGGCAACGTGCTGAAGCATCGATTTATCAGGTACACGCAGGAGGTGGCCCGGAGGCACTCATTGCCGGTAACGGCGCATAAAGTACGCCATGCGCGGTGCGTGCTTCAATCCGCTAGATGGGTGGACGAATTGGTGGATTTGCCGACAAATCCAGAAACCGGCAAGCCCATTATATTGGTCCCACGTCAAATTCTCAACGACCTTCCCGTGCTAAACGCCGAGGACTGGTTTGACTCTAGTCTCAACGCGGACGTGCGCATGGAGATGAACATCAACATCGGCTCACGAGTGCGCAAGGAAGACATCGTTGCCTGGGCGCGACAACATCCCGAACGCGTTCGGGAGTGGGCCGCAGAACAGACTTCGCGAGACGACCTCAAAGGCTACGACTTCGAGGGTGATCCGAACGGTGTCGTGCAGTGGGATGGTGAGCCGGTCAGATGGGCTTCCGGAAATCCAATCGAGATGCAGTCGGTCGAAACTCAATCACAACTTCGGCTGCTCATTCAACGTCTTCTCGGGCAGTTCAAGCACTTCATCGAGGATCAGCGCGGATGGTCGCTCTTGCAGAATAAGGACGGGTCGGATAAAAGCGAACTGGCGGCACAACTGGTGTTCCTCGGCATGGCTCAGCACTACCTCCGATTGTTTGGCATTGAGATCGACCGAGAAGTCGAGCTGGGTAAGGGACCGGTCGACTTCAAGGCTTCGTCGGGCTCTTCTATCAAGGCTCTAATTGAGGTGAAGAAGGAGCACAACGGCAAATTCTGGAACGGGCTGGAGGCTCAACTTCCCAGCTATCTGGAATCGGATGAGTGCGATGAAGGTTGGTACGTGGTGCTGCGATACAGAAGCAATCGCCCGTCTGATCAACGGCTGCGTCGTCTTCCAGGCATCGTCAAAGCAGTGGCTCAAGCCACCGGGAAGACGCTCCACTACACGGTCGTGGATGCTCGACCTAAGGTCTCGGCGTCGAATCTCGAGACGATCGACAGCTGAGACGCCAGCGAGTTCCGACGAATCGGATTGGCTAAGCGCCTAATGTCGTGACCGTTGAACCGGAACGTTCGGGGTTCTAAGCGCAGCCTAGTGGGCACCCAAACTATGCTCAGGCGAATGCCGCCAACAGATCAAGTTCGATAGCCGGCCCAGCGACAAAGTTCTTCTCTTGGTCCGGAGCCGGGACTTCGCGTGCTTGCGCCCGTCGCTGCTCCCGCGACCCAAAGTTCGATCCTGGCAGGCTGAGGAGCGGGTGCCAGCTCCCCAGAGGAATGACTCGGCGCACCTTCCCAACGACTTGGAGGGCTCCATCCAGCGGTTCTAGCTGGAAAGCCGGGTCGACTTTGGCAAAAATCTTCCAGTTGGTATCGTCCCGGTCACCAACGATGATCGGGTCGATCTGGATCGCGTCCAGCATCCCGCTCATCGACTTGAGAGCGTCCGTGTCCGGTAGACCCTCCGTGTCGAGCCCGTACGTCTTGGCCGCGGGAATAACATCCGTCATCGTGCGCAGAAGGTCTCGGGTCTGACTGTTGGCGCCGAACATTTGGACAATCTCTGGAACGAAGACCTCGCAGTCCCATGAGACCATGGTGCCGCGTCCGGCTTGTTGAAGTTCCAGGTCGGGCTGAGTGACGTCGAGCCAACCCAATGCGTCCGGGTCATCCGACGCAGCCTGCATCAGGCGGTCGAACTGCGCTGGCGGAGTGTCCAGAAGTTCACGCTGGGACTCCTGCTCCGATTCTCGACCGCCTTCGGCGCCTGCGATGCGCAGGTTGGCGTTGACGCTGCCCTTGCGGGTTGCCATATCGCGGTGCGACTGCGCTGTGATCTGACCGCCATCCAGCGCACTGGTGAACTGCGCGAGCAGAGCTGTGTTGAGGTAACTGAATTGTCTGAGCATGTGACCAAGATACGGATGAGTGCCGACAGTGTGCCCTGGACTGACATTAGAGCCCGCTATCGGCGGCACAACGAGAGCGGCCGGACCGTCAGTGTCGTGACGGTCCGGCCGGAGCTCCGGGCGAGCGGTGCTCGAGTCGAGCCTAGCCCGGGGATGTGTGCTCTGAGCTAGTGCGCGGCGTCGTATGCGTCGCGGACTGCCTGGCTGATGCGGCCGCGGCTCGAGACTTCGTGCCCGTTCGCGTTCGCCCATGCGCGGATCTTCGCGAGCTCGTCGGAGTTGCTGCGCTTGGCGGTGCTGCCGCCGGGGCTGCGTGCCTGACGGCCGCCGCTGACCTTCCGGGCAGCGGCGACGTAGTCGGAGAACGCTTCGCGGAGCGCGTCAGCGTTGTCGTCGGAGAGGTCGATCTCGTAGTGGCTGCCATCGAACGAGAAGGACACGGTGCGACCCTTGCCCTCGTCGATGGTGTCGCCGGTCAGGTCATCGACCAGGGTGGTGGTGACTTTCTGCGCCATAGGAACGCCGCCTTTCATTCGAGGGATTGCGCTCCTACTGTGGCACAAAAAGCTTCCCGAGCTCTGCACCATGACGGCGGCAGCCGAATGTGGTTCCGCACGGCAGAATGGATGCGATGACCGAGTCCACGCCCATCCCGTCCGGGTACGCCGCCACCCTCGCTGAACTCAAGCAGCAGGTGAGGAATGCCCGGTTCACCGCGCAACGGCGCGTCAACACCGAACTCGTGCGCTTGTACTGGGGAATCGGCGCCACCATCCTGCAGCGCCAGGAGACAGAAGGGTGGGGAAGCAACGTCATCGGCCGGCTCGCAACCGACCTGCGGGCAGAGTTCCCCGACATGAAGGGTTTCTCCCGAGCGAACCTGTTCTACATGCGTCGCCTGGCGGGGGAGTGGTCAGCGGACGCGATTGTCCAACAGGCTGTTGGACAACTGCCCTGGGGGCACATCACCGTGCTCCTGGACCGGCTTGATGACCACCACCTCCGCGACTGGTATGCCCACGAAGCGGCGGCACATGGCTGGTCGCGGAACGTGCTCGAGCACCAGATCAAGACCAGCACCCACACCCGGCTGCAGGCGGCACCGTCGAACTTCCCTGCGACCCTGCCGGCGGGGGACTCTGACCTTGCGCAGCAGCTGACCAAGGATCCGTACGTGCTGGACTTCCTCGCCCTCGACGGCGACGCGAAGGAACGCCACCTCGAGCAGGCCCTGGTCGACCGGATCATCGACACGCTCCGTGAGCTCGGTGAAGGGTTCGCGTTTGTGGGCAGGCAGGTGCACTTCGACGTCGACGGCGACGACTTCTACGTCGACCTGCTCTTCTTCCACGTCGAGCAGCTCCGCTACGTCGTCATCGAGCTCAAGACCGGGAAGTTCAAGCCTGAGTACCTCGGGCAGCTCGGCTTCTACGTCGCCCTCGTCGACGATCGGCTCCGCCGCACCCAGCATGCCGACACGGTCGGGCTGCTCCTGGTCGCGGACAAGAACGACGCGGTCGTGCGGTACTCCCTCGCCGGGCAGCAGACCCCGATCGGTGTCGCCAGCTACGACCTCCTGCCCCCGTCGGTGCGGGCAGCACTGCCGTCCGAGGCGGACCTCACCAACCTGCTTCACGACGCCCGAAACGACAACAGCGGCACCGGTAACTGACCCGGCATGTAGGAACTAGGCGCGGCAGCCCACAGCGGACACCTTCTCTCGGGACAAGCGCTAGCCTTCCGCGCGACCTGTGCAGATGGGACCGCTCGCTCTGCACGGGCGCCGGCGTGGGGCTGTGGACGACAAGTCCGAACCGACGGGTGGCGAAGCTCCATAGAGGTGATGCCGCAACCCTGGTGACTGGGCCGGTAGTGAGAACGACTGTTCTCCCCACGTTGGGGGCGTATCCGGACCGCGGGGTACATGGTTGAATCGTGAGTGGCGCCTGGCCCGGTCGAAACGATCGCGCAGCCGGAAGTCGCACCGATGTGGGTGTCTGGCCGCATTCGGGTTGTGGCCAGGCCCCTCATCGGGGTCCCGCACGAACGGGCGCGGTGGATCGCCGGGAAGGTGCGAGCGGGCCTGTTGCACGCCCGACCGGGGAGCAGCTCCTGCCGAAGCCGCTGTGGCGCTATGGCGGGGATCCGTGGGGACCGCGACGAGTGGTCCGATCCCTGTTCGGTATGGACCGCTTCCGCGGCGGCCTTCACTGGGACAGTGGCGTGGTGTCCCGGCTAGTGGGAGGGTCCCGGTGCCAGGACTCTTCCGGATGACCAGCTGGGAAGACCCACCATGCAGCGCTGACTGCCAGTTGGTGTCCCCTTTTTGGCCGTCTTGCGACGCCTGAGGAAGTGCAACAAGGTTGATGACGCTTGACCAGTTCGGGTCTGATCAAGCACCTCGGGATGCCGGCTTCTAGTGCAGAGCCGGCATCCCGTGCTTACCCAAGCCAATGAGGCTCGCACAACGCGAGACCCTTGCCGTTCACTCGGTGTCCCTGGGGCCGGGCCGAGGCGGAGGGGCTTTCCAATGGCCGGCGCCGCGGTTTCCGGAGAGGCGGTCGTGGAAAGCTTCGCTGGTGTTCTTCATGCCGCGGATCTCGAGCCACTTGCTGTGCTGGTAAAACGTCGTCTCGAGCGCGGCGCCTGTGGAGGCCTCCCAGGCGTGCGACTTCGTCATGTCGATGGCGACGAGCTCCGGGCCGTCGACTTCGTCGAACCGGGGTGTGAGGCCGTTCGGGGAGGCGAAGAGCAGCGCGCCTCGACCGTGTAGAGCACATCGCGGACCACGGTGTCGCGTTCCCCAGCACTCGCGCGGAACACCGCTGGTACGTCGCTGTCACTCAGCGGAAACATGCTGTCGGTGTGCTGGAGGCATGGAACTCGCTGCGTCGAACCGAACCCCCACACGCTGGTACCGCTCACTGTTCGTGCAGATCGCAGTCGCCGTCGTGGCGGGGATCGCCGTCGGTGTCTGCGCGCCTGCCGCTGCGCCAGCCTTGAACGTGGTGGGGCAGGGCTTCATCCGCCTGATCGAGATGGTGATCGCACCACTGGTCTTCATCGTGGTCATCACCGGCATTGTGCACGTCGGCAACCTTCGTGCAGTCGGTGCGGTCGCCGGTAAAGCGATGCTGTACTTCGTCCTCGCGTCCTCCGCAGCGCTGGTGTTCGGCCTCGTCGTCGGCAATCTCGTCGCCCCGGGCAGCGGGCTACGAATCGACCCGTCCACACTCGACGAATCCGCCGTCACGGCGAAGACGGGAAACGCTGCTGCACCGAGCCCGGGGGAGTTCGTTCTCGGTCTCATTCCCTCGAGCGTGATCAACGCGTTCGCGACCAACGACATCCTGCAGGTGCTGGTCGCGGCAGTGTTCGTCGGCGCGGCGATCGCTGCGATCGGCCCGGAACGCACCGCTCCGCTCATTCGCGGGCTCGACCTCTGCCTCGAGGTCGTCTACCGAATCCTCGGTTGGGTGATGCGTCTCGCGCCGCTGGGTGCGTTCGGCGCGATGGCGTACGTAGTGGGACAGTACGGGCTCGCCACGCTCAGCTCCTACGGGTGGCTCATCGCCGCCTGCTACGGCGCCGCGGCCGTGTTCATCCTCCTGCTGCTGGTCGTCGGACAGGTCCTGTCCGGCGTGCCTATCTGGCGGTTCGTCTGGCACACTCGCGCCGAGTTCGGACTCGCACTCGGGACAGCGTCAACCGAGGCGGTCCTGCCACGGATGATCACCCGGCTGACCGAGGTCGGCGTATCCCGCAGTGTCGCGGGGCTCGTGGTGCCAACGGGCTACTCCTTCAACCTCGACGGCGCCGCGATCTACCTCTCCATCTCGCTGCTGTTCCTCACGCAGGCGTTCGGGATCCCGCTGACGCTGGAACAGCAGGTCGCAGCCCTCGGGGTGCTGCTGCTGACGTCGAAGGGGATGGCCGGTGTGCCCGGCTCGTCGTTCCTGGCGCTGTCAGCGACGGCGACGACACTCGGCCTCTTCCCGGTCGCGGGCGTTGCGCTGCTGTTGGGGGCTGACCGAATCATGGACTCGATGCGGGTAAGCGTGAACCTGCTCGGCAACTGCGTCGCCGCACTCGTCGTCGCGCGGTGGCAAGGAGAACTTGACCACGTCGCGGCATCCGAAGCGCTCCACCCAGCCCAGCGTCCCCTCGCCGCAGCAGGCGCGCGGCAGCAGTAGGCAACAGGAGCAGAGGCAGGACCAGGAGCGGCGGTGTGCCGGTCTGAGTTCCGTGGGCCCCCGCATCTGCGGTGTGGCCGGCGAGCTCGAGATAGAGGAGGGGTGTCGGCCCTGATCGTTTCCGGCCCCCCCCGCCAGGACAAGACCCGAACAAGTCCCGACAAGTCGAGTTTCACTCCTCTTTTGGCGTTCGGCATCCCACAAGCCAGGATCCGTTGTGAGCTTGCATACTGTGCGTAGCCGCGGATGGTTACCGGGGCAGAACGCCATCGGGATCCTGATCAACGATGCTGCTCGGGTGACGTCCGGGCGCCTGAAGGGCCGGACGCCATTCTTCGTCGACTGCAGCCGTTCGCCTCCGCGAAGGGCTGCGCGCCACATGAGCGGTCAGCGCTTCAGCCGAGTCAGCGCACCGAACGTCACGACGATGCCGGACGCGACGCCAACGATGCTTCAGCGTCACGAACGAAGGAACACGGGCGGCGTGGCGGTCGGTCTAGAGCGGCCGATGGTACTCCTGACTCAGCTGCGTGGGGAGTTGTCGGTCAGCAGCTGAGACGATTCACTTGCAGCACATCACGCCACGGCAGGGAGAGCAACGCTGATGCGTTCGATCGTTTACACCAGCACCCAGACCCGTCCGATCACGGACATTGAGCTCGCGCAGATCCTCGCGGTCGGTCGGGAACGGAACACCAGCCTCGGCGTCACGGGAATACTGGCGCACAAGGGCGATAACTGTCTGGGGATCCTCGAGGGAGATGACGCTGTCGTCGGAGCACGGTTCGAGCAGGTCCGCGCCGACCCCCGGCACACCAATGTCCGCGTCCTGATGGATGAGCAGATCGCGGCGCGCTCATTCCCGGATTGGTCGATGGCGTTCCAACCCATCGACCCGCTGATGGAACAGGTTTCGGGCTTCACCGACCTCTTTGTGCCCGGACGGCAGATTGAAGCAACAGCAGCCCGCAGTCGCGTGCGCGGGCTGCTGGAGTGGTTCCGGAAACACCCGCTGGCCCCGCTGACCAGCCGCACAGCAGACGAGGACGAAACGCCACGGACACGCGTGATCAACGGCGCGATCCTGGCGCTGCACGATGACGGCGTCTCGCGGTTCAGCATTGATGTCGCCGCCGCGCACGCGGCAATGTCGCCAGCGCAGGTCCGGGAGCTGTTTCCCACGGAGCAGGCCCTGCTCGCAGCGACGGTTGAACGGTGGTCGCAGGCGATCGCGGCGCCGCTTGTGCCGCTGATGGCTGAGAAGGGCACAGTCGCGTTCCTGCATGCGCTTCTGGCCGCGCAGGCTGAGGAGACCGGCCTCGTCGCGCTCCTGGCGCATAGCCTCGTGTCCGCGGCAGACCCGACAGTCGATGGGGCGGACTACTACCGTTCGATCTACCGGCGCTTCCGAGAGTCGATCCGTGATGGCCTGACAGCGGATGTTCTCGCTGGCCGGGAGCCCGAGACGATGGAACCGGTCCGTGGCGCACAGCAGCTCCTCGCGCTCTACGACGGCTTACGGTTGCAGGCGATGCTGACAGCGGACACGGACCTCGTTGACGCGTTCGATCGCGCAGCAAGCCGGATGCGACGCGGCTGGTCCGAGCAGTACGAGCAGCCCACCTACTGGGACATCCCCGTCGCTGAACCCCGCTAGCGGAAAAGGGCCACCCGTACCGCAGACCGGAGTCAGAGGAACCGTCGGTGCGTCACTGGGGCGTCGGGCGGCACGAGCGGACCTGCATCTGCTCCCCGACTGTTAGCAGATAGTCCACTTTGTGACGCATCCTCGACGTCGGGTGTGCGAATCAGTAGCGTGACCAGCGGACGGTTCTGGACCACGCCATGCGCGGTGCCAGCTCGTCCGGGAGCAAGGGTGTGCCGGCTGTACTGCGTCTGCATGGAGTGGTGTCAGGGGACGGGAAGCACTTGCGCTGAGGGACGCGGAGTGACCCGAACACTTCTCGTCCCTCAGCAAACACCGGGCCGAACCTCATGACGCCGCGCGTCCGTCTGCCCCCTCCCGCGGGAAATACCACCAGGGTAGGAAGAATCGGCACGCGGAACGTCGGCACGGAGTGTGCAGCAGCAGAGCAGCGTCGTCCATGCCGCCGGCCGCGTCGATGAGGTGGAATCGCCCTCAGTGCCGGCCGGTCAGTGCTCCCCACGCGCGGGCGAAGGGGTTCTTCCGACGCTGCCAGCCGTGGTCGGCGAGGACCTGCTTCATCGGGTCGGCAACCCATGAGGACTTGAAGGTGAAGTACCCGCCGTCGTCGGGCCAGTTCCTCGAGCTCATCGACGCCTTGTGCAGACCCCCGTCGAGGAGTGTGACGTGCCAGCTCCAGGTGGCGTTGCCGAGGAAGGTGAGGCCACCGTCGCCGGCGGGCTGCCCCGACAGGTTCGTCGACCAGGTGCCCGTGATGCGGTCGCCATCTGCGGTCATGGCAATCGGGTGCGCTCCCTGCCCGGTGAGGTCGAGGAGTGCTGCGATGACGTCGGTTTTCGGTGTGGGCTGCACGAAACTCAGTCTGCCCGCAGCGTGACGGAGCTGTCCCACCGTGATCGGCTACGCAACCGATCGACATCGAAGTGTCGTCACAGTCTCCGGGATCCGGGCTGGTATGCAGATACATCGCTCGACGCCCGTCCAACAGGGGGTGGCTATCGAGACGGTGATGGAAGCCGTTGGCTTGGGACCGTAGCTGGGCGACTCCCCGGTCTTCCGCGGACTCGATCAAGAGGGTCACATCACCAACAGCTTCTTCATCACAACGAGTCGCCATCAAGACCGCTAGCAGTACCGTCACAGGATGGAGTACTCGTTCTCGCCGCCGACCGCCTCGGAGTTCAAGACGCTCTACGACGAAACCGGGTGGGCGGACTGGGATCTCGGGCTGTTCGAGCGAGCGCTGGCGGGCAGCTGGGTGGTCTGCGCGGTGCGTGACGGCGCCGGATCGCTCGTCGGTATCGGCCGGCTCATCAGCGACGGAGCACTGCACGCGTTCGTCACCGAGATGATCGTCACCGAGCGGGCCCGCGGGGCAGGGGTCGGCGGAGCGATCCTCGCGCACCTCGTCGACGAGGCACGGCGCCGCGGTGTCGATGACGTCCAGCTCTTCGCCGCCCGCGGTCGGGCGCGCTTCTATGAGCGCCACGGCTTCGAACGTCGCCCAGAGTCCGGGCCGGGCATGGACCTCTCCGACGCCCGGTAGTCGATCCCACGCGAGGCCGGACGTGGTCGGTTTCCTCCTGCTGCGATGCGGCTTGGTGAGCTCCCCGCGCCCTGACAGGCGTCACACGGATGGTGCTCGGTCTGCGCTCGGCTCAGGCGCCGCGGCCTACAGTGCAGTAGAGAGTCAGCCACACCGGAACCTCCGGAGCAGCCACTGGCTGGTCAGGACCACTCATGCGGCACCTCATCTACGGGTATACCTCCGTTTTAGTCAGTGATCCCGTCGCGGACGCAATCCTGGAGTACGCGGCTGCGCTCAGCCAGAGTCGGCTCAGCGACGTCGTGACTGTCCCCACATCGGACTACAGCGGCTTGTCCTCATCGGTCCGGATCCTGCTGGCTTCTGGCATCGCGCTCATGAGCGAACCGGCGCCCGACGATCTGCTGGAAACCGAGGATCGAGCATTCGTCGCTGAGCTACGTACCCGGATCGTCGCCGTCCTCGCAGAGGCTGTCGTCCCGCGCTCTCGGCCGCCGATGTGACGCTCCGGGATGACGATGACGATGACGAAACGATGACGGATGGGGAGCGTCGGCATCGCGTGGAGGACGAGCTGACCTTTCTGGAGGTTGCGCTGCGAGGGCAAGGGGCGGGTGTTGCAGCGGATGCCTTCACACGGGCGCGCCGAGTACTTGACGGGACACTGACGCCGGATGAGGCTCGTGCGCAGATCGCCGCGAAGTACGACCGCGACCTCCCCGACGACGACTAGCGCGGAGTCCGCCCTTCGGCGCGGTCCGCGCGAACCAAGGGGGAGCCGTAACGCTGTGCGGCTAGTGGGCCCGCCGACGGTTGAGGTGCGTCAGATCCCAACGTACTTTGGATAGGCCGGGTCGGGTTGGGATCCCGTCGTCACGATGGCCTCCGCGGTATGCGGAGCGCTGGCGCAACGGGACGGCTCGGTAGCGAGGAGGCGTTTAAAGCCTCACGGAAGGCCGGTCTTCAGGTGGCCGCCACAAGACTCTTTTACCCCTCCGTGCGCGAACTCGAGGGGACACCCCGCACCCCGTTTGCGCTGCGGTTCGGCGGCTGCCGCGCTCATGATGCCCTGCCCTCCGGCCAGGAGCAGATGTGACGCTCGAGCAGTCGGAGAGTGCACCACGTCCGACGGGAGCAGCCATGACGAACGAACGCCCGGCTGCTGGGCTGCGTCCGTTGGTGGCGGTCGCGGGTTCGGATACCGGCCGCGCGATCGATGACCTCGCCGGAATGTACGCCGGTCGCACCTGGCACGCAGCTCCCGTCGATTCGAACTACTGGTACAAGTACGTCGCGGTGGGCGATGACCAGATGAGCATCCGCCGCTCCCAAATGCATGGCACCCTCCGCGGCGATGTCGCGGTCGAGGGTGAAGTGGTCGTGCAGTGGATCGACTCGGGAAGCGCCCGCGTGGACGTTGGCCGGGACGAGATGCGCATGCAACCCGGGGTTCCGGTCCTGTTCCCCATCGAGCAGCGATTCGAGATGGAGTACGAGGACTGGGACCAGCGGATCGTGCACCTGAACCGCAATCTCGTCCTCGACGTCGCCGCCGAACGGTACCTTGTCGATGGAACGTTCGCGTTCGACCGGAAAACAGCGCCAACCGACGCCGCTGTGGCGCTGTGGCGGGAATCCGTGGCGACCGCGATGGGGGTCCTTCGCACTGAGGGGGCGCAGTCACTTGCCTGGCATGAGGCGCAACGGAGCGTGGTGCGATCCCTATTCGGCATGTACCGCTTCCACGGCGAGTACGTACCGGCCGGATACGGAGAGGCACGAAGCGCTCGGCTCCGAGCCGCAGTCGACGTGATCCATGCGGATGCCGGCAAGCCGCTCTCGGTCGGTGACATCGCCGAAGCTGCCGGCCTCAGTGCACGCGGACTCCAAGAAACCTTCCAACGAAACCTCGGTCGCACGCCCATGGCGTACCTCCGCGAAGTCCGGCTTCGCCGCGTCCAGGAAGAGCTTCTCCGATCCGAACCGGCTGCAACATCGGTCGCGGTAGTCGCGAGCCGATGGGGTTTCGCACACATGGGACGTTTCTCCGGCGAGTACCTGCGTCGCTTCGGGGAGTACCCCCGCGACACGCTCCGGCGCTAGTCCGGCCAGGCACCCGCTGGAATCGCGACACGTCGGCTCCGCCGGCGGGCTATTCATGCGCGATAGAGACGCAGTCAGGGACGAGACGTTACCCGACTGGCCGGACTCTCGCAGCAAGACTGTCTCGCGAGTGCTCACCGGTCGGACAGCGCACGACGGGGCAAAGCCGATGCTCTCGACCCACTTGCCCAATTTGGGATCGCTGCATGAGGAAACGGTCCCGGCCGCGAGGGCCGGGACCGTTCACTCAGCGATGCGTGATCATCCGTAGACGGATGCGCTGCTCCCGCTGACGCGCAGTCCGAATGCGCCGGAGGCGACGTTGCCGATCGGGCCGATGCCAGCCTTGAAGGTCAGCTCCGCCCATGCCGGGCCCGCCGATGATGCAGTTGCACGACGCAGCTTGGCCGAGCACGAGGCGTCGCCGACCGAGTTGTTGCAGTACGCTCCGCGGACGTCGCGGATCTTGTTGGTCGTGTAGTCGAGGTAGAAGCCGGCATTGCTGACGAAGTCGGAGATCCCGATCTTGCAGTTGGTGTTCCAGCCGCCGGAGGACTTGCACCCCGTCTTCGACGGGTTGAGCCCCAGCGTTGTGACACCGCCCGGCCTCCCGGTCGACGCGGGTGCCACTGCGTCGGACTCGACCCACCGCTGCGATCCGTCGGCGAACACCTCGACCGACCGGGTGCCTCCCTCGCGGAGGCTCTCGCTCTTCGTGCTGACAGGCGTCGCATCGGTTTGCGAGTCCAGTGGCTGGCCGGCGTTGAGCTTGGCGATGAGGCGGTCCTGCACGTCAGCGCTGACGTTCGCACCGTTCATCGTCGCCCTGACGGTCGCCTCCTGCGACGCCGTCAGGAGCTTCGTCTCGGAGGCACTCGCGGGTGCGACGCCCATGAGCACGGAGCCCAGCAGTGCGCCCCCGGCTACCGCCGCGCAGACCAGACTCTTGAATTGAGCAATTTGTGGCATGAAACCCCTCCTGAGGAATAATCCGTTTCAGCCATGGACGTGTTATTCGTTCACGTGCGAATCAAGCGAGCGACGTCGACGAGCGACAAGC
>Ga0308161_1000842_pt1 | contig 42006 bp, 57 predicted proteins | sample PhyFR2_FD_201034 | JGI IMG/M metagenome (GOLD analysis project Ga0308161, IMG submission 201034) | Phyllosphere microbial communities from UC Gill Tract Community Farm, Albany, California, United States - DLSLF.R2 | ecosystem: Host-associated > Plants > Phyllosphere > Unclassified | place: USA...
AGAGGGATATGAAAACGCTTTTAGTCGCTGTAGATAATTCAGTTATTGCACGTAAAGTGGTGGCGCTGGCCACCGAACAGGCGCTGGCTTTACAGGCGGAAGTGGTGGTGGTGTGCTGTGTTGATGCAAGCTACTCTGCTTCCGGGGCGTTTGATATTGAAGCCGGGGAGGACCCGGGTGATTTCGGCCTGGCGCTCGATGAGCAAAATACCGCTGAAGCCGTAGTGCGCATGGCGCTGGCCGAACTGCAACGCGCGGGTGTTAAGGCGCGCGGCAAGGTGGTTCCCGGCGAGTCGGCACAAAGTATTGTCGCCCAGGCCAACGAGCTGAACGCCGCGATGATCATCATGGGCCGCCGCCATCTCTCCTCGTTCAACCGCCTGCTGAAAGGATCGTGCAGCGCCGCCGTGATTGAACGCGCCAGCTGCCCGGTGCTGATTGACGTCCGCGCTGATTAACCCACCGACGAACCTTAGACAGGCCGGCAACCCGGCCTGATGATTTCAGGAACCTGTTTTGAACTCTCACGCAATTCTCGCCTCGCTGTTCTCCGCTCTGGTCTGGCTGCTGGTTATCGGCTGGCTGCTAAAACGCCAAAAATTGTCGAAACTAACCGGCGCGCTGCTGTTTGTACTGCCGCTGCTGTTGGGGAATCTCTACTACTACGGCTGGATAGCCCCGCGTCAGCAGCAGGAAGCGGCTCTGGCTGCCGCGCAGGACAGTCTGGCGGTGCAGCCCGTCTGGCGCACCATCAAAGAGCAGCAGCCCACGCTCTACCGTCAGGCAAACGATCGGCTGCTCAGCAGCCTTGAGGCGGGCGTACCCTTACAGCAGGCGATTGACCGCCTGCGCCCGCTGGCTGCCGATCTGCTAAATCAGCGCATCAACGCCGCGCGCGATGAAGATCTTATCCGCTATATGCAGATTTCCCTTGAGGAGATGAAAGCGATGCGTGAAAGAGGTGCCGCTGAATGTTTCCGCTTTCTGTTCCCGCAGGTGAAGGGGGGGATCAACATCAGCGATGTGCTGCCCAAGCCGCTGACCGACAGCGAACTGCTGGCGATGGATACGCTGTTTAAGCACAGCAATGGTGCTGACCAACCGGTTGATTTACAGCAGGGAAGAGTAAAATTGCAGGGGGTGGTGCGCACGCTGTACGCGAAGTGGGGCAGTGACTTACAAACCCTCAATACGCCTGCTGAAGCGGGCGTTGACGAAGCGAAGCTGTGCGATATGACCATTGATCTTTATCAGTCGGTTCTGGCACTTACTGATAAGGATTCGGCAAACGTCTTACGTATAATTATTAGCGGAACAGGTAACTGACCTGCAAAAAAAAGCCCGCTCGCCGCGGGCATAAAATATTGTAATTATTAATAAAAATCCTGGTGTTGTGCAGACATGTCGCGATGTCTGTAAAGCATATTCGCACCTAACAGCAGATAACGCTAAGCGTCTTCCTGAATCGATTCAATCGGTAGAACATTGCATAACGTAAGTAAAATTATGCAAATGCGCCGGAATCCGATAGTCACGGAGGGGGAGCTTGTTATTATGCGGCACCGGAAGAGGGGAATCAGAATGAAAACGAAACTGTTCGGCGCTCTGGCGCTGTTATTGCTGGCGGGCTGTACTTCCAGCAAACCAGGGGCTTTTGAGAAAGTCGATGAAGATCCGGCGGTGAATACCGTGCAATATCGCTTTAACCCGACAAGCGTGGATAAGACCGCCATGTTGGAAGATGTTGAGCGCTACTGTAATGAGCGCGGGTTCGATAAGGTAGAAGCGCTTGACCCGCAGGACAGCCACGTCCCGGGACTGAAGAAAGCCTGGTATCAGTGTAATTTCAGCGTTAAAAGCTAAAAGCAAAAAATAAGGGCGGGGAAATCCCCGCCCAATTTATTTCAACTTCTCTGTTTTTATTATCTTGCTGTGTGCAGGCTTTGCCCGCGAAGGTGAGAAAACCTCACCTGACTTCCTTACCAGCCACGGTGTCTGCCGTGGTCATGATGATACCCTCCGCCGCCGTGATATCCGCCGCCGCCGTGATAAGGTCGGCCAACGATACAACCACTCAGCATGACAATCAGTGCGGCTACGGTCGCTGCTTTAATTATGTTTTTCATTATGTCTCTCCTTCCCTTTTCTATAGCTACAACTCTACGTGGGAAAAGTGGAGGAATAATGCGTCGATTGTAGATTTATTTAATAAGGTATTTCAAAATAATTCCAATAGCAGAGTTATTTATTAAGCTGCTATTTATTAAATAAGATATAGCCTAAAAAAAGGCCTTTCGATTGGGAATTGTCTCAAACATTAAATGAGGTAGGGAATTTTGCCTGCGATGCCGCGGATAAAATCACGTACACTTAAGGTAAATAACCGTGCAAGGAGCTGAGATGAATTATCAGGTGAGCAACGTATTACCGGTACAGGCGGAGCTGGGTGAGTGCCCACTGTGGTGCAGCGAGCAGCAGGTGCTGTGGTTTGTCGATATCCTCGCGCCAGCATTGCACCGCTTTGACCCGGCCACAGGCGAGCATCAGCGCTGGCCGGTGGCGGAAGATATTGGCTGCATCGGCCTGCGCGCAGAGGGCGGGTTGATAGCCGCACTGCGCAGCGGCGTCTGCTTCCTTAATGAGCAGGGGCAAATTACCCAGCGTATCGCGGATAATCCCGGTGATGCGCCGCGCAGCCGCTTTAACGACGGCCGCGTCGATCCTTTTGGGCGCTTCTGGTGCGGCACGCTGTGGGAACCGCAGGATCGCAACGGCGCGGCGCTTTACCGCGTCGATAATCAGCTGAACCTTAGCATGCAGGCTGACGATATTAAGATTTCCAACGGGCTGGCATTTTCTCCCGATCGCCGCTGGATGTACCACACCGACACGCCAAACGGCGTGATGTACCGCTACCCGCTTGACCCCCACAGCGGGGAGATCGGTAAGCGCCAGGTAGTGCGCCGCTTTATTCAGCAGCAGGGGGGGATCCCCGACGGCGCGGCGGTCGACAGCGAAGGCTATTACTGGTCGGCGATGTTCGACGGCGCCCGAGTCATTCGCCTTGATCCGCACAGCGGGGAAATTGTCGATGAGATCCCGCTGCCGGTACGCTGGCCGACCATGGTGGCATTTGGCGGGCCGGATCTGAAAACGCTGTATATCACCAGCTCACGCGAAAATCGTAGCGCTGAGGAGCTGGCGCAATATCCGCAGTGCGGTGACCTGTTTGCGGTGCGCGTGGCGGTGGCGGGCCTGCCGGAGCCGAAGTTTCGCCATCAACAGGCATAAAAAAAGCCCGCTGTGTTCAGCAGCGGGCCACTCTTGCGTGCCGTCAGGCGTGCTGCAGCGTCTCTTTGCGCGCTGCCGGCTTGTGCGGCATGCGGATGGTGGCGGAGAGCAGCAGGGAGATAACCAGCAGCGCCATAATCAGGCTGAAGGTGATGGTAAAGCCGCCAAACAGTGAGGCGATCAGTGAACCCATCACGCTGCCGATACCAAAGCCGAGATAAATCACGCCGTAGTTTTTTGTCAGGTTGTTCAGGCCGAAGAAATCACTGACCAGCGACGGATAAACGGTAATGGTGCCGCCGAAGCTGAAGGCGACGCAGGCAATGGCAATAAAGAAGCTGCTTTCACTCATATGGCTGAACAGCAGAATGCTCATGCCGACCAGCGACACCACCTGCGCCAGGGTGATCACCCGAATACGCGCCACTTTATCCGACAGCACGCCAAGCACCAGGCGACCGCTGAGGTTGGCAATCGCAATGATAGTCACTGCATTCGCCGCCGTCTGCGCGCTCAAATGTACCATGCTCTCGCCGATATCCTTCGCCACGCCAATCACGTACAGGCCGCTCATGCAGGCGGTCAAAAACATCAGCGCCAGCATCCAGTACTGCGGCATGCGCATCGATTCGCCCAGCGAATAGTCACGCGCCTGGCTCGCCATTTTGTTACCCGCCGCCTGCTGTTTAGGGGCATCTTTCATCATCAGCGCGCCGAGGATCATCGTGGTCATTGCCACGCCGCCCCAGATCATAAAGGTGGTTTCAAGGCTGTAGACGCTCAGCAGGTAGCTGCAGATAAACTTAAAGCCCAGGCTGCCGAGGCCGTAAGCGCCGATAGCACAGGCTGAGATCACCCCTTTACGCTCCGGGAACCACTTCACGCAGTTGGACAGCGTCATCAGATAGCCTGCCCCGTCCGCCAAACCGACCAGTACCCCGGCGCTGAGGTAAAGCATAAACAGATTATCCGCCTGCGAGGTCAGCATCAGGCCAATCGCCATAAGCAGGCCGGCACCAATAGTGACGTTGCGCACGCCAAAACGCTCCTGCAATTTCCCTGCTACCGAAGAAGCCAGCGCCAGGCCGAGGCTCAGCAAACCAAAGGAAAATGCCACCTGGCTGATGGGCGCGTCCAGCTTCATAGAGAGCTGGCCGTTGAACAGGCTCCAGGTGTAGACCGAACCCAGTGCAAACTGGGTGATGATAGTGCCTATCAGGGTTAACCCGCGGGTGCGATTAACGCTGCTGCTGACGGTTGCTGTGCTCATGGGGCTCTCCCGGTGGGAAAATTAACAATATGGAATTGCAGCCATAGTAAGACCGGCTTCTTTATGGCGGGAGAAAAGGGCATGAGCTGCCATTAGCAGGGAATGAAATGCACTGAGAGCGACATGAACGGCAGTCTCAGGGAACGAACGCAGAGTAACAGGCAGTGGAATATTTTGATATATATCAAGTTTTTCCCGCAAGTTAAAGTTTTATGACGGCACGGCCGATATTAACCGGATAAAGCGTCTTTAGAACGCAGCTGCATAACCTTAATCAATATTTAGCGTTGAACTTATCTCTGATAGTCGCTGTGCAATTCCATCTTGAGGATATTCATTATGTCGTGGGTTCCAGTTCGTTTATCAGGGAAATTGATGTCAGGTGGCGTTTTAATGCTGCTGCTTACCTGCATCATGGTCTATCTGGCTATCTCACTGCGCGGCCAGCCGCGCGTGATCGAGGCCAGTAACAGCTTAATTCAGCAAACCGGAGAGAATATCGTTGGCCAGCTTAATCAGCAGCTGATCCGCGTAGAGGGTGAGGGCGTGAGCCTGGCGCGGCTGGCCGAAGTGTTGCCGCACGATGAAGCGCTGTTTCGCCAGGTGTTGCCGCAAATTATCGACAGCACGGGCGACAAAAGCATTGCCGGCGGTGGAATCTGGCCGGAGCCGAATGCATTCAGTGACGGCGTAGCCCGCCGCAGCTTCTTCTGGGCGCGCAACGCCAGCGGCAGCCTCGACTACTCTGACGGCTATAACGACCCTGCCGGAACCGGCTATCATCACGAGTCGTGGTACACCTCGACCCGCACCACTTCACCCAACAAGTGCAACTGGTCGGAAGTTTACCAGGACCCGGTATCCAGGGTAAATATGGTGACCTGCAGCGTGCCTTACCGCAAGGGCGATACCTTTGCCGGCGTCGCCACTTTTGACGTGCTGCTGGACAACCTCTCCGGCTTTATGCAGCGCAACGGCGCCAGTACCGGCGGCTATGCTTTTGCTCTCGACCAGGCTGGCAACGTGCTCTATTTCCCGGGTATCAAAGATAAGGCGCTGAAGAAGTTCAGCGATCTGGCGCAGCAGCAGGCGTGGCTTGCTCCGATGGTGGCAGCAGTGAAATCCTCCAGCGCCAGCCAAGGCAGCGCCACCTTCAGCAACCTGAATGATGAGTGGCTGCACACCCGCAGCCAGCTGACCCTGTTTCGCATGGCGGATACCGGCTGGATGATCGGCCTGGTGACGCCGGAATCCCAGGTGACCGCGCTGGCCGATAATATCATGCAGGACATTTTCATCCTGCTGATCCCGGCACTGCTGCTGCTGCTGGTCATCTTGTGGTTTGTTGCCCGCCAGATCTCCGGGCGGCTGGAATCCACGCGTAAAGCGCTGGACGATATCGCCCACGGCGACGGTGACCTGACGCGCCGCCTCGATACCTCCGGCCGTGATGAAATTGCCGATATTGCCGTTTCCTTTAACCAGTTTGTCGACAAGATTGCCGGGGTGATCACCAACGTGCAGTCGAGCGGCGTACAGGTGGCGCACAACGCCAGCGGGTTGGAGCAGAGCAATCAGGAGCTGAGCGGAAAAATCAGCGAGCAGGCGGCAGCGGTCGAACAGAGCGCCGCGGCGATGGAACAGCTCAATGCGACAGTACAGCAGAACGCCGAGAATACCCGGCTGGCCGATGCCTTTACCGAGCAGACCGCAGAGATCGCACGCAATAGCAGTGATGTGATGCGTCAGCTGATTGATACGATGGAAACCATCCGCACGTCATCCAGCCGCGTCGGTGAGATCCTCAGTGTGATCGACGGTATCGCCTTCCAGACCAATATTCTGGCGCTGAACGCGGCGGTGGAAGCAGCCCGCGCCGGCGAGCAGGGGCGCGGCTTCGCCGTGGTGGCCTCTGAAGTACGGGCACTGGCCCAGCGTAGCGCGACGGCGGCGCACGAGATCAAAGCGCTGATTGGTCAGTCAGACAGCAATGTGCTGACCGGCAGCAAGCTGGTGGAAGGGGCAGGGCGTCAGCTGGAAGAGCTGGTGAAAGATGTGCTGAAGGTGAAAGAGGTGGTGGGTGAGATCCGCGTGGCGGGCGATGAGCAGAGCAAAGGCATTGCCGAGGTCACTCAGGCCGTGTCGCAGATGGAGCGCAGCATCCAGCAGAACCTGATGCTGGTTCATCAGACCGCTGAAAACACTCACGCCCTGCATGCCGAAGCTTCGCAGCTGGCGCAGGATATCTCAGTGTTTAAAGTGGCGTAACAGGCTGGCAGGCCCCGGCGTGATACCGGGGCTTTGTCGCCGCACTTAGCGAATATAGGTGCGGATTACATCGGCAATCGCTTTATTCGCTTCGCGCCCGTCGCGGTGCTCAACGTCTTCTGCCACCTTCTCAAGGTACTTGTTCAGCTTACCGCCGGTCGGCACATTGCCGTAGGCGATCAGCATCTGCACAATATTGCGCAGTGCAACTACCTCAAGGGAGAGGCGTTCAACAACGGGGTCTTTATCTGGCATAGGGTGCTCCGTACGGCTATCAGTTATTCCACCAGCTTAGCCCCTGTGCGCACAAATCAATTCGCCGAATATCGCCGATTTCTGCCGCGATTCTGCTGCAGGTCGCTAAATGCGCCATCATGCTTTGGCATATCCAGCCCAATGATCTACAGTCTGCAGGTCAATAAACGGGAACAGGGAAGCCACATGTCAGCAAAAATTCTATTTACTCTGTTATGCCTGAGCATCGGCAGCGCGCAGGCCAGCGATCTCGCCGCCTCGGTTAATCAACGCCTGAGCTATATGAAAGATGTGGCGGCGTTTAAGGCCGACAAGCACCGGCCAATAGAGGATCTGCAGCAGGAACAGAAGGTGCTGGCTGCCAGCAAACAGCGCGCGACGCAGTTCTGTCTGGATGAGAACTCGGTGGTGCCGTTTATTCAGGCGCAGATGGACGCGGCCAAAGCGGTGCAGTATCGTTTTCGTGCTGACTGGCTGGCTACGCCGATTCGCGGCTGGCAGCCCCGACCGCTGGAAGAGGTGCGCGCCCAGCTCGCCAGACTCAATGACGTCATATTGCAGCAGATTGCGCAAGGCTTGCAGCAGAAGACACTCAACGCGCTGGATGAAAAGCAGTTTGTCGGGCAGCTTAATCAGCCGAACCTGAGCGACGCGGATAAATCCCGCCTTTATCGCACGCTCCGGGAGGTCAGATTATGGTCAGGTGACTGCCACGCCGCGAGTAAAACCAAGACCTGAGCACGGATAACCAGGGGTTGAACCTGGATGCCGCAGCAGGCATGATCCCCCCTCGTTCGAAAAGGAGGCGTCATGCAGCAGTTACTCGCATTATTAAAGCAATATGGAATAGAACCTGACCACACCACTTCGCTTATTGTTATTTTTGGCATTATTTTCCTCACCGCCATTATTATTCACTTTATCCTGCACCGCATCGTCCTGCGCACCTTTGAGAAGCGTGCGCAGGCCAGCAGCCATCTGTGGCTGCAAGTCATCACGCAAAACAATCTGTTTCACCGGCTGGCATTTACCCTGCAGGGGGTGATCGTCAACGTGCAGGCGGTGCTGTGGCTGCAAAAGGGCAGCGATGCTGCCGCCATCGTCACCACCTGCGCCCAGCTGTGGGTGATGCTGTACGCGCTGATGTCATTCTTCTCGCTGCTGGACGTGATGCAGGGCCTGGCGCACCGTTTTGCCTTCTCCTCACAGTTTCCCCTTAAGGGCTTATTGCAGGGCGTGAAGCTGCTGAGCGCGATCGTGATTGGCATCATGATGATCTCGCTGCTGATTGGTAAATCTCCGGCCATTCTGATCAGCGGGCTGGGTGCGATGGCCGCGGTGCTGATGCTGGTATTTAAAGACCCGATCCTCGGGCTGGTGGCGGGAATACAGCTGTCGGCCAACAGCATGCTGAAAATGGGCGACTGGCTGGAGATGCCGAAATACGGCGCCGACGGCGCGGTGATTGACATCGGCCTGACCACGGTAAAAGTGCAGAACTGGGATAATACCATTACCACTATCCCAACTTATGCGCTGGTTTCCGATGCGTTTAAAAACTGGAGCGGCATGTCCGCTTCCGGCGGCCGCCGTATCAAGCGCAGCATTAATATCGACAGCACCAGCATTCGCTTCCTCAGCGCAGAGGAGCAGCAAAAGCTGGCGCAGGCGCGCCTGCTGCAACCCTATATTGCCGAGCGTCAGCAGGAGATCGACAGCTGGAATGGCGAACACAACACCCGTGATTCGGTACTTAACCAGCGCAGGATGACGAACGTGGGCACTTTCCGCGCCTATCTCACCGAATATCTGCGCCAGCATCCGAAAATCCGCAAGGATATGACGCTGATGGTGCGCCAGATGGCACCGGGCGCAGAGGGGTTACCGGTAGAAATCTACGCCTTTACCAATACCGTGGTGTGGCTGGAGTATGAAAGTATTCAGGCGGATATCTTCGACCACATCTTTGCGGTGGTGGATGAATTTGGTCTGCGTATTCATCAGGCGCCCACCGGCAATGATGTGCGGGCAATAGCGGAAGGGTTCAAGGTGCAGTAACGGCACATCCGGTGTGGGACTGACCACACCGGATTGCCCTGTCTTAATGCGCGGTGCCGTTACGCTGGCTGCCCGGTACGAAACACGGCCACCAGCTCTCGTAGCTGTATCGCGCGCGCGGCCAGTTCATCTGCAGACGAGGCGGACTGTTCCACCAGCACCGCATTTTGCTGAGTCACCTGGTCCATCTGATTGACGGCGATGTTGATTTGCGACACGCCGGCGCTCTGCTCCTGGGAAGAGGAGGAGATTTCGTTGACCAGCTGCGCAGTCTGTTCAATCGCCCCCACGCTTTGCTTCACCTTTTCTCCGGCATCCGCAACCATGGAAATTCCCTGACGCGCATTTTCCACCGAGTGTGCAATTAACTGTTTAATCTCTTTCGCGGCAGAGGCAGAACGTTGGGCTAACGCTCTGACTTCAGCGGCGACGACGGCAAACCCCTTACCATGTTCCCCGGCTCGGGCTGCTTCAACGGCGGCGTTTAACGCCAGAATATTCGTCTGGAAGGCAATACCGTCGATAACGCTGATGATCTCTTCAATCTCACCCGCGCTGGCGCTGATTTTTTGCATGGAGACCATGACAGATTGCATCGCCTCACCCCCTAACAGCGCCGCATCGGTGGCCGAAGTGGCCATGCCTGCGGCATAGCGGGTATTTTCAGCGTTTTGCAGAATGATGGATGACAGCTCTTCCATGCTGGCCGCCGTTTGTGCCAGTGAAGCAGCCTGCTCCTCTGTGCGCGCGGAGAGGTCGCCATTGCCTTGAGCAATTTCTTCAGAAGAGGTGGCAATCGTCGTGGCGTTATCCTTGATATCCGCAACCAGCAGAGAAAGGCGCTGGCGCATCTCCATCAACGAGGCGATCAGGCCCGCCATTTCATTACTTCCGGTCACCACCAGGTGCGAGGTTAAATCACCGGCAGCGACATCTTTGGCAACTTTTGCGGCATCACGTACCGGCCCGGTGATGGAGCGAATGATAAATACCGCCAGGAAGATGATAAGCCCCGCCAGCAGTGCCAGCACGCCCAGCAATTCAAATTGAGCGGTGCGATGCTGACTAATTTGCTCAGAAAGCATGTTGCTGAGCTGGTCACTCGCGTCGTTAGCAAATTGATTGTACTGATTGATCGCAGCGGTAAAGCGTGCCACGAACTCCGTGGGCGGGAGATCGTTTTTCGTCCGCTTAATAAAGACATCCTCAGCGAGGGCTAAGGCTTCACCCGCCTGTTGCAGTGCGGCATTAGCCTGACCACTAAACTTTTCGCGTACGCTGCTATCAGTGTTAAAGGACTTTAAAAGATTCGCGTTATACAGACGCAGAGCATTCTTACCGTTAAGGATCTGAAACTCCATACGGGCGTAATCGCTGTCCAGAATCGCCTCTTTGCTGGCCAGTAGTGACGTACCCCGGGCACGAATCTGACCCAATGTTTCTGTCAGTTCTGGCAGGCGACTGAATGTACTGATAATAAACTGGTAAGTATTTAAATCTGGATCCAGCGACAGGCCAAAATAGTCGATCACTTCAATGTTGGCATCAAGCAGCGTCCGAATCATTTCGGCGTGGCGCGAGAGGTTGGTTTGCAGCGTCAGGTTACGGCTGTCAATGTCGCGCTGTAGCTGCTGCCACTGCGCTGTCACCTTGCTAAAATCTTGCCAGGCCACATTGTCCTGACCGGTGGCGGTCAGCGTGGTCTGAAGAGTGCTAATTGACTGTTCTACCTGTTCTTTCAGCGCCAGACGTGCAGGAATAGCGGCATTTTGCTGTGCCACGGCGATTGCCGCTTGTGCGCGATGGAGCTGCATCATATTGAGCAGATTCAGCATCTGTTTTTCAACGGGAATTCCCTGCAATTCTCGCTCTTTAGCGTTTATCTGTTGATTACCTTCATTGACAAAAAGCCATGAGGGTACGGCAAACAGCAGCAAAGCAAAAAAAGCAAGAATGAGAAACTTTGCAGGTAAATTAATCGTATTCAGGATGTTTTTCATTTTTTTTAATTTCACTTAAGTTGAATATGGCTGTTCGTTATTTCACTGGTGGGTGAATGCTAATTTATATCTGAATGCCAAATGTGCTTAAAAATTCATACTTAGAGATAACCACTGCATGGCTCAATAATGAGAATGAGTTTTGTTATCAAGGTATAAATAAATCTTTTACATAGCGTGTTGAAGTATAGGTTCAAGTGAGTGATTGTCCATGAAGGAAACTGGTAATATTTATTAATGATAGGCTTGTTTTTAACCTGTTGTAACTGGTTGTTTTTATTGTTATTTTTATGTTCTTGTTATTCTCCTGGTATTTAATTGAACGCTATAAATGCATTTTTATTAACGATGGAAAAAGAGGTTAAAGTTTGCAGGGAATATGCCGATAAGGGGGTTTTTGATACGGCTATCTCAAGAAAGAGCTAATTCCAGCAAGGACAAGAGCATATTTCTCAAGGAATTAATACTGCTAAATAAATAACCCGATTGGTTTTTTAACTTACTTTATCACATCCTTTATGTTTATCTTTCGGGATATATGGTATGGACTATTTAGCTTACAGGGCGGGAAAGAAATTGCTGGCAAAACTGGTTCGCGCGTTTATTTTCCTACTTCCAAAGTGGTAAATTTATTCACTGTTTATTTTGTATACTGCGTCGTAATGCGCTAATCGAATGCTGCCGAGTGGGTAGCCCGGTGGATGGCTTGAGTAAAAGGGGTTTTCAGGTACTGCGAGGTTCGGATGTACTGTGAAATGGTGTCCCCTGCAGGAATCGATAAAAATCATCATCTGTTTGTTATTTATAGTCTTACTAAGTTTTAATTTTTGATTCTATACAGGTTGCTATACGCAGCCTGTCTTTCTTAGGCTGAAAAGCCAACCTGCCAACCTGCCAACCTGCCAACCTGCCAACCTGCCAACCTGCCAACCTGCCAACCTGCCAACCTGCCAACCTGCCAACCTGCCAACCTGCCAACCAATGTGTATATATTTTAAATTTACGTAAATTTACATTTTGGTTTTTTGAATAATTAAGTATACTTTCAGTTAACATTTAAACACCCTCAGTTCGCATTTCTTAGTATTTATTAGTATCCGTTAGTATCTCTTATTAGCAATTTTTAAGTGTATTTCTTGAGTGTCGTTTTCAGCTGCCTTTACGGTTATTTGTTTATATGAGAGGATTTGTTCGTCCAAGGGTATCCAACTGGATATAACTGGAACTTAAGTAGTAAAACTTAATCTAATTATATAGGGTTTTTTTATGGCTTTAATGTCATGCGATCTCGTTAATTCGGAGAGTTGCAGGTTGTTGCGCATGCCTGATGTTATTGATATTACAGGTCTGCCTAGGTCAACCATTTATCTGAAAGTTAAAAATAAACAGTTTCCCTCGCAAGTTCAGATTAGTTCGCGTTCTGTTGCATGGATTGAATCCGAAGTGCATGAGTGGATTAATGAACACATCAAGAAAAGGAATGCCAATGAGTAATGCTAACTTTGCCCATCTAAAAGATGAAGGGCTATGTATCATTTTTAACTTCTCTCCGGCTATTTTCGATACTAACAATGCTAGTGGGGGGTATGTTTATAGAGTGATAGAAATTTACCGCATTTTTAAAATGAGAGGTTTCATTGAATCGTTCTCTTTAATCACTGATAGGGAGTTGATTAAAACATTCCCTGAAGTTAATGAGTTGATGGCAATAATCTCTACGGGAAAGTTAATTTGCAAAAGAGAGAAAGAGAAGCGAGATACACGTTTAAGTGAACTTGAAATCGTAAAAAAACGGTTTGAAGATGCCAGTAATGGAACAGCACATAGGCCTGCTGGGTACATTGACCGTAGAGACTGGATGGCAGATCTTGAGGCTAAAATTAATACCAGCGAGTCATCTTTAAAGGATGCAGAAAAGGCGTTGATTGTAAGTCGCGGTCTGCTGGCACTTACACGACCTGTCGTGGAACATATGCTTAACGTTGCTAAGGTTAAACTGCCTGTTGGGATATTGGCAGAACTCCCTGAGGATATTTTACCTTCTTATGTGTACAGGGACGGTGGTGTGTTTGGTCATGGTATTGATGCGGCGTGTGTTGCCTGGGCGGAGATGGACACATTAGAGAAAGCGATAAAAAATATCGTTGACTCTTGTCACCCGTCTGGTGACAAACACAAAATGAATTCCTTATGGCATAAATTTAGAATGCAACATTATCATTTCTATTATGGAGTGCAGGGCGAAAATTTAAGGATGTTTTTTTCGGCGAATGAATATGTCGAAAAAATGACTGAGATTGATATCGCTAGGGAAAGAAAACAAAAAACTCTTTCAACTAACTTCTAAATATTATCAGGTAATAAAAATGACTTCATTTGTTAAACCGCCAGCGGCGGAAGCTTTCCATATGGATTTTTTGAGTGGTGCAGAACTTTCTTCTAGTCGCGGGTTTTCAATTTCTGACCCATCTGAAAACCTGCTACGTGTCTCAATGTTAGAATCTGGCTGGATGATGAATAATATCACTCTGGCTGACATCAATGAGTCGCAGGGTAATGCTGTAAGTATTGGGGATAATTCATTGCATACAGGGCGATCTGTCAGTGGCCGTTTTGGGAAAAATATCGCTTTTAATGGTACTCCTTATACTCTTGAGGAAACCGACTCCTGCGCGACTATCTCCTACGATCAAATGTCGTTAATGATAAATAGTGGCAGTGGTGAGCAGGGTGAATTTAATCAAAAAATGTCTGATTTTTTCGGACGTGCATTCACATTAGACATGCTGCGTGTCGGTTTTAATGGCCGTATGGCAGCAATCCCCACTAATCCAGCTGCTTATCCGAAAGGGGAAGATGTGAATCTAGGCTGGCATAGCATTGCCAGAGAGTTTAATGAGGGTTCACAGGTCATTACGGACGAACTGGTACTGGGAGACGGGGGAGATTTTGCGCACCTTGATGCACTGACAAATCACCTTATCAATAAATCTATTCCTGAAGCTTTTCGCGAGGATCCCCGACTGGTTGTATTGGTCGGTGCTGAACTAGCAGCGGCTGAAAGAATGCGCCTGTTTAACGGTGCTGATCGCCCTGCGGATCGCGCTGCAAGCCAGCTACTAACTAGTTCTGTGGCGGGGCGCTTTGCGTTTGTGCCCCCGTTTATGCCGGGTCGTCGTCTGGCTGTGACAACACTGGATAATCTGCATATTTACACTCAGCGAGGTTCCCGCCGTTTCCGCGCTGAATTTGTAGAGGACCGTTGCGTTTATGAACACAGCTATTTACGCATGGAAGGTTATGCACTGGGTGACGGCTATCTTTATGCCGCTGTGGATGAGAGTGCATTGAAGCTGGGCGGGCAGGGGAATAACTGATGGTGGAATCGAGATTATCAACCGGATGGATCTGTGTTGCCAGTGAAGGTGACACCGTGGATGGCCGTAAGATTGAACCTGCCTGGCTCACTGGCATGGCTGCCACTTACGACCCTGCTTACTACACTGCGCTGATTTGGGAAGAACACGATCGCTCTCTGGGAAATTTGGGTGAAGTACTCGCTGTGCGTGCTGCCATCCACGATGGCATGACGCGTCTTTACGCACGGTTACATCCAACTTCGCGTTTGCTGGCTTATAACGAACTGGGGCAAAAGCTGTTCTGTTCTATAGAAGTTGAAGAGGATTTTGCCGGGCAAGGCGGTTTTTATCTGGGTGGCCTGGCGGTCACGGATACCCCGGCCAGTATCGGCACTGAGCGGTTGCGGTTTAGCGCTAACCAGCGATATTTCTCGCGTCGCGGTCGCCGCCAATTGGTCAGTAGGCCCACGGTATTTAACCTTAAGCAAGGTATGAATATGGCCGGGAAAGGCTGGGCCTCAGCAATAGCTGCCGGATAACAGATAGCCCGGACAATCCGGGCATTAAAGCTCACCGCTCAGGTATTTATCATGACAATAAATAAGTTATTTTCTGGCAATAAAGTTGCCGGGCGGAAAAAATGCGCCCAAAATTTATTGCTAAGACCATTGGTTAGCGCTTATAGTCTCGCTGCTGTCGCAAAATCGGCAGCCGGGCGTAGGAACCCGAGTAATCTAACGGCGACACAACACGCGCCCTGCGTGTTTTTTTATGTCGTAGCTTTGACGCACCTGTATTTAATGGTGTGGTGCTCAGTGGCTAATTGCTGCCTTTTGCATCATATCCGCAGAATTATGGTAGTCCAGGCGGGGCAGCTTTCGGGCTGGCCGGTATTCGTTAGAGCCGGTATTCCTACCCCCGTTTGGGCTGCCACCAGTTTTGGGCGTAGGAACCCCGGTGGTAGCTGTATTAGCTATCTAACGGAGGTTGCCACTATGGCCGCTACCCCTGCATCAACACACTTAAAATTCACCTGGCTTTTCCTCGCTATCAACCGTGCTGAATCTGGCGCTACACCTTGTCGTATGACAATTACTGCGGATTCTGAATGCACCGCACGTTTAATGTTTTCTGACAAGTTTGTTCTGCTATTTGCTGGACGCCTCCCGGTGCATGGTTCGGAGGTGGCAGCATGAGCAAATTGAACTCAAATTATCCGATGATCCTCAGTGAGGACGGTGAAGATCGTCTGTTGCGGGTAGCCCAGGCAACAGCTTGCCTTTCAGAACTCCTTTCCGCGTCTTGTTATGGCGGGAACCAGTCCGTACCCGGCGATGGTGTAGCGGCTCTCTTTTCGCTTCTTTCTGAGCAGATTGAAGAGGTCATTAGCCAGAACCATCGTTATCAGGAGGAGCATTATGATCGCTTCTGAAAAAATAACGACTTTGCCATTTCGCACAGCTCTATTACGCCACTATATTGCCACGGCGTTTATTGAACTGATGATCCGGGTGAATGGGGAAGCTGCATACATAGAGGATGGTGAACGAATTCCGCTAAATCCTGAACGTGTCGCAATAAATATCATTTATCACATTGAGGCTCCTTGGCTTGAAGAGTTTGGTGCCGATGATGGCTCACGTCTTGCAGCTGAAGCCTTGGAAAAAATGCTGTTACCCGGCTTTGCTGGTGAAAAACTCCATCTTTCCATTGCCGGGGTTTGTGAGCTGCGTGAAGTGTATCGCGACATCATTTTCGGTGCGCCAGATGGTGAACTACCTGAAGGTATGGAGTTTTCATCCTTTCACGGGCAGGGAGGGACATTATGACGCATAAACCTGTTTCGGCTGTGATCCATGCTGCTAATGGTCGTTGGCCTCAAATATTCCCTGCGTTGGGGATAACTGTCCCAGCGGGTAAGCGTCATGGTTCATGCCCCAAATGTGGTGGCACAGACCGATTCCGCATGGACGATAAAGAAGGTAGGGGAACGTGGTTCTGTAACCAGTGCGGCAGCGGTGATGGTCTTGATTTGGTGAAGCTGATTACTGGAAAGGATGTGAAAGCTGTCTCTGCTTTAGTGGCTGAGATATTGGCATTACCTGAAAGCAATACTCAGATATCTTTGCCAGCCAGAAATGAAAGCAGCCAAAAAGATAAAGGTCAAAAGCTGTATGCCATGCTGCGTAAAAAGTCAGCCGAAGGTGAAAGCGATTACCTTACCGGGAAGGGGCTTAATGGCCATCTTCTGCCGTTAATTTCATACGAGTTCGATATTGCCGGGACCTCGTTTGGCGCGGGATCTCTGCTGCTGGCTCTTAACGATATGGCAGGTAACGTTACTGGCGGTCAGCTAATTAATCCACAGGGTGATAAAAGCCTGTTACCAGGCAGTCAGTTGTCTGGGGCTTTTATTACTGTTGCCGGTACGGAACAGCAGGCGGCAGAAGAAGTGGTTATTACCGAAGGTTTCGCCACTGGACTGGCCATCGCGCCGTTATGTGATGCAAGAGTGATTGCCGCAGTCGCCGCGACTAACCTGGTGAAAGTAGCGCAGCAGGTCCGTAATCGCTGGCCCGATGCCCGGATCATTATTGCAGGGGATAACGATCTTATCGACGGCAAGGAAAACACCGGGCGTCTCTGGGCCGAAAAGGCAGCGAAAGCGGTTGATGGCTGGGTGACACTTCCACCAACGCGGCATAAGGCTGACTGGGATGATTTCCGTAAGGAAAATGGTCTGGAGCGGGCAAAGGAAGCTTTCCGTGAGGAAATGACACTACACGGCAAAGGGCGCACGCGCCTGCCGCAGGGTTTTCGTCTGACTCAGGAATATCTTTGGTATGACAAGCTGGTGAACAAGTCTGATGGTGATACGGAGATCCGTAATATCAAAATTTGTAGCCCCTTGCGCGTTACGGCGATCACCTGTGACGCTGACGGCAGCAATTACGGACGTTTACTGGAATGGGAAGACACTTACGGCAACAGCCGTAAATGGGCTATGCCAATGGAAATGCTGGGCGGCAGCGGTGAGGAGTTACGTCGAGTGCTGCTGGTGAATGGACTCTCGTATATCAATATCAACGGTCAGGCGCGGGCGCATTTAATGGAATATATCTCCCTGTGCAGGCCAGAGCGTAAGGTCACTTGTGTGAACAAAACCGGGTGGCATGGCGGTGTTTACGTACTTCAGGATGAAGTGATAGGGAAAGGCGCGGAATCAGTGATTCTGCAAACCTCCAGTGTGCAGGGGCGTGATTTTCGTATTACAGGTACAGCTGATGAATGGCGCGAAAACGTTGGCCGCTATTGTGCGGGTAATGCCCGAGTTGCATTTTCGGTATGCCTGGCGTTTGCAGCCCCTCTGTTAAAGCTGGTAGGAGTGGGCGGCGGTGGCTATCACCTGAAAGGTGAGTCTACAGACGGTAAAACCACGACGATGAAAGTAGCAGCATCGGTATGCGGTGGGACAGATTTTTGGCATACGTGGCGTTCTACAGGGAACGCGCTGGAGGGAACGGCCAGCCGCCGCAACGACGCTACCCTGATGCTTGATGAAATCCGCGAAGTGGACGGGCGTGAGGCGGGTAATATTGCCTATATGCTGGCCAATGGCCAGGGCAAGGCTAGAGCGCGCACGGATGGCAGCGTACGGGAAACGAACCGCTGGAACCTGCTGTTTCTCTCCACGGGTGAATTGTCACTGGTCGAGCACGCAGCCAATGCAGGGGAACGAACTTACGCGGGTGTAGAAGTCAGGATGATCCAGATCCCCAGCGACTCCGGCAAGCATGGTGTGTTTGAAGAGCTACACGGATTTACCGGGGGTAAGGCACTGTCAGAGCATCTTGAACAGGCGGTAATTCAGTATCACGGAATGCCATTTCGCGACTGGCTGCGCTATCTGACTGATGATCTCCAGGGCATCACTGGCAAAGCAAAAGCACTGCTGAAGGAGTACACCCGTAAATTGACTCCGTTGGATGCGGGTAATCAGGTTGGCCGTGCGGTAACGCGCTTCGCTCTGGTGGCAATGGCAGGAGAGCTGGCCACTCAGGCCGGGATTACTGGCTGGAAAGCAGGTGAAGCGTATCAGGCAGCTGAACGTTGTCTTGCGGCATGGATGATGGACCGTGGTCACAGCGCAAACCAGGAAGATGCGGCGGCGCTGGAACAGGTCAGTGATTTTATGTCGCGTAACCAGTTTAGCCGTTTTGCTGACTGGCATGATGAACGCAGCCGTCCGATCAGCATGATGGGGTTCCGTAAGGTGAACAAGGGCAGCAGTAGTGAGGATCCAGCAACCACCTTTTACGTGCTGCCCTCCGGCTGGAAAGAAATCTGTAAAGGATTTGATGCCCGAAAGGTGGCCCGGTTATGCGTCAGCCGCGGGTGGCTTGAAGCCGGAAGCGAAGGGCGTACACAGGTCACTACCCGCCTGCCAGAAATAGGGGTTAAACGAGTCTACCAGTTCAACAGCAGTGTACTAGGCAGCTGTGAACCGGATTGACTTTTACGCGAGTCTTATTTGGTAAAGGTAACACTGGTTACAGAGGTAACAAGCAGTACTGATGCGGGTTGAAGCTGTTACCACTTTGACACGGTGGCTGGTTACAGAGGTAACAAATGCACGTTGTTACCAGCTGTAGCCAGTGCGCTAACTGGAGTGGTAACAGAGAATGTCTATTTAAATCAATGATGTTACCAGTGTATCCGGTGTTACCTGTCGAAATGAAAAGGCCAAGCCTAAAAAATTGAGAGCTTATTTCTGGCGGGCCAAATTCTTAGGAGTACAAAAGTATGAGAGTACAAAGGATTGAATGCATTGAGTGTGGCGAACCTGCAACGATTCGCAAAACTAATAGAAAACATCGGGAACTTGCCGATCTTTACTGCTGTTGCAGTAATGTGGAATGCGGGCATACGTTTGTAATGACCCAGACCTTTTCACATACCATTAGCCCAAGCGCTCTGGGTAGAGGAAATCTTTACAAGGCTTTGGTCGATGCTGTAAAGCCTGAGGATAGAGAGATGATTATCGCCATGCTTCAAGGGGCAGCTGAAGCAGACAAAATAATGTTTAACCATCCGCCCAGTGTACCTAAAATAATCTATACACGGCGGCCGCCATCTCAGTAAGCCAGACCATGTCGCTGAAAGCAATTTCAGCGGCATTTTTTATGGTTTTATCGTAACAGGCTGATTTATAATAAATAATTTGGTTGTCAGTTTCCTGCTGTTTTATGCTTTTCAAGATATAGTTTTAACGTAAAATCTTCCTGCTTCTTTAAAATCAGATGGTTACCCTCGTTAACATTCAAACTGGTTAAAATTTTTTAGTCCATAACTGAAAAAAACTGAAAACTGTTTCAATGTTTTCAGTCATGGTACCTTTTCACAAGCCCAGTGCTGGCGCATGCTGGCGATGCTATTTGAAGAAAATCTAAACTGAAAAATTTTTCCGATCCGAAAACGGCAGGCGGGTGCGGTGTAGTGCCGTTTTCGTCAGGCGAAGTGATTTTTTTCTGTGACTCACTGCAATACAGCGCAACTCTGTTTTAACAGGGGAAAACTCATCGGCCAGTAGAGATTGGTTTAATCTGCGTTATATGTATTTCTTATAGTGACACTACTGGAAACATAAGTTATATTTAACATTCACATGCCAACATGCTTCGTAATCAATTACAAGAGAAACTTTATGCACGCAATACTCTCTCAATATATCCAAGATCTATCTAACGAATTTGATATTCAAGATAATGATGAGTCTAAATTATTCGAATATTTTTGTAACTATGTGATTACTTCTAAATACTTTTTAGGTAGATTTAGCCCTTTAGATATTACGACCCAAGAAGATGATGCATCTTTAGATGGGATCGCAATAATTGTTGATGGTGAATTGATCGTCAGTGTTGATGATGCACTTAGCGCGTTTGATACGCACAAAAACTCACTGTCAGTTGATATAATAATCACACAAGCAAAATCTGGTGAGAGTTTTAGTAAGGATGATATTTCAAATTTCAATCTGGGGTTGCAAGACTTCTTAAGCCTTGAGCCAAAACTTCCAAATGGAATTTATAATGGTCAAGCAATTGAAATAATGAAAATCATTGTTTCCAATGTCAAAAAAATTAAAAACAAGATGCCTAATCTTAGGGTGTTTTTTTGCACGAGTGGTGTTTATAACAAAGAAAAAGAATTGGCTGCCAGCTTCAGGATTCTTAAAAAAACATGTGAGAATGCAGACATATTCAATGATGTAGAAGTAATGCCAATGGGTAGGAAAGAGTTAATGAAACTCTGGAGCTCAATATCTGATAAGAACGAAGCTTCTCTTCAATTGATAGACTATATTGGCATAAATGAGATGCCAGGCATACCACAGGCCTATATTTCAATAGTTAAAGCTAAAGAATTCTTAAAAAAAATTGCTATGGATGAAGAAGGAAACATAAGGGAAGAGGTGTTTGATGAGAATGTACGAGCCTTTTTAGGTGGGGAAAATCCTGTAAACAAAGACATTGCTAAAACTTTACATAGTGAAAATCCAAACAGTTCGCAGTATTGAATAACGGGGTGACGATTATTTCTCCAGAAATAGCTATACAGTCCAACACGAAAGTGATGCATCTGACGAATTATCAGATTATCAATGGATGTCAAACAACGAATACTTTGTTTGAACATTATGCAGACTTAAACGACAGTGTTGAATTGGTAGTGAAGTTTATCGAGTCACAAGATACAGATGTTGCTATTGAGGTTGTGACGGCTACGAACAACCAGTCGGCTGTTGAGAATGAAGCCTTTTATGCTTTGCGAGAAAAGGCTAGATTGATTCAGAAATTTTTTGATATTCAAAGAAGTGATGACAATAAAGAAAATTTGTACTTTGAAAGGCGAGAGAATGAGTACCGCAATAAATCAATTCAGACTACAAAGATTTACGATATAAAAGAGCTTGCCAGGTGTTTTATTTCTGTCTTTAAGCTACGGCCACATGATGCGTCAAGATATGTGAAGAAAGTACTGAATAGCAGCGACATAGTCTTTGATGATAAAGACAATGAATGTGCATATCACTGTGCCGCATATATTTGTTATAAATATAATACATTGATAAATGGTAGAAAAAATGAGGCACAGAAATATAACCGATTACGTTGGCATATTGCAATGCTTTATCCTTGGGTGGTAAATGGGAAAGTTGAAACGCCAGATCCTTTTTCAAGAAAAATAACAGCATATTGTGATAAGGTTTTAGCGAGTTTAATAAATGAAGAGTATTTGGAGAATTTTAAAAAATGCCAGAAAATTGTCGACAGTATTGAAATGCCAACTGATGATCAAATCAAACGCGGAAAATATACTGCCGATTTAAAAGAAGCAGCAGAACAATTTTTTAAAAAATAGAAGAATATGGCCTCGACTTTACGAGGCCTTATTCTTCAGGAATTCACTGTAATCTTGCATCATAGCCTTTCTGTTTTCTAAATATTGGGCATGATTATAAGTCCCACGAATCGAGTTCTTATCAACATGCGCCAGCTGCATTTCTATCCACGCGCTTTCAAAGCCGTGCTCATGCAAAATAGTGCTCATCATATGCCGGAACCCGTGACCCGTTAGCCGACCATGATATCCCAGCTTCTTGATCACCTTATTGATACTGGCATCGCTCATGGGTTTCCTGACGTCATTCCTGCCCGGAAACACCAGCTGGTATCTGCCAGAAATGACCTTCAGCTTTTTGAGGATCTCAACGGCCTGTGTTGAAAGCGGCACCAGGTGAGAACGGCGCTTCTTCATTCGTTCTTTTGGGATTTCCCACAGTGCATTTTTCAAATCGAACTCACTCCATTCTGCGGCTCTGAGTTCAATTGTACGAACGCCTGTCAGCATGAGTAGCTGGGTGGCGTATTTCGTCAGTAAGCTGCCCTGATAGCCATCCAGCGCTTTCACAAAGTCAGGGATCTCTTTCTCTGTCAGGAAGGGGAAGTGATTCTGTTTTGGCTTGTTCAAGGCGATGGCTAAATCGGGTGCGAAATTATGTTTTGCCCTGCCCGTGACGACGGCATAACGCAGCACTTCACCGCAGCGCCGACGGATTTTACTGGCCTGCTCTAATGCCCCGCGTTTCTCAATTTTTTGCAGGACCGTGAGTAACTCCAGCGGCTCTATCTGATCGACAGGGCGATGACCGACAAAAGGGAATATATCGCGTTCCAGGCAGCCTAAAACCTCTTTAGCGTAGCCTTCAGACCATGTGCTTTGCTTGGAGCTGTGCCACTCTCTGGCCACGGCCTCGAAATTGTTCTCATGAGAGAACCGCAGCGCTATCTTCTCGGCTTTACGGGCATCGCTGGGGTTGATTCCTTTTGCCAGCATCGAACGGGCCTCATCACGCTTACGGCGTGCCTCAGCCAGAGAGACTTCCCCGTAAACGCCAAAAGAGATCATCTTAGGTTTACCAATAAAGCGATAGCGAAAGCGCCAGCCCTTTGCGCCGTTCACCTCAACAAGCAGCGACAGGCCAGCGCCATCGTTAAGCGTGTAGGGTTTTTCCTGCGGTTTAGCGCGTTTAATTTGAATGTCAGATAGCAGCATGTGTATAGAAAAAATATCGAACCAGGTTATACGCAATATTATACACAACTGTGTATAGATTCCATTATATTTGGCGGGACGTTGCTGGACGTCAGGTGTGGGTTATTATTCTGTTTATAAAGGATTTTTAGACTTTCTGGAACGTACTGAGAATTGTAAATGGTGTCCCCTGCAGGAATCGAACCTGCAACTAGCCCTTAGGAGGGGCTCGTTATATCCATTTAACTAAGGAGACTTTGAGCGGCTACGTTTCGAAATGTTCGCCTGTGTTTCTATCTTACCGTATTTCTTCAGTTTTTTACAAGGCTTACGTCTCACATTGGTTCGGCTTGTTCCTTGTTGTTTCACCTTGTTATCACTTCGTTCACTTGCCATTGCGTACACATTGAGTACAGAATAGATTTCAGTGTTGTGTACAGGATACTAAAAGTGGCTCTCAGCGATACAAAGCTTCGCAGCATAAACGGAAAATCATACTCTGGCCCACCTGAAGTGACCGATGGGGACGGGTTAAGTGTCCGCATAACGCCAACTGGGACCATAACCTTCCAGTATCGATACCGCTGGAATGGAAGCCCCGTTCGCATAACCGTTGGCCGCTACCCCTCTACTTCGCTAAAGGATGCCCGGATCGCCGTTGGCGAGATGCGCGCATTGTACACGAAGGGGGTAAACCCAAAAACCTATTTTGCCAGCAGCTCGGGTGAATTGACTCTTCAGCAATGCCTCGACCAGTGGTGGGAAAAGTATGTGACCGGGCTGAAAGAGAATACCCGCATCCTGTACAAGTCAGTCGTGTACAACACCATGTACACACAATTCCGCGATGTCCCGGTCGCTAGCGTACCAGTATCCCTGTGGGTCCAGTTCTTCGATAAGCAGGAGAGCCAGAATAAGAAGAAAGCGAGAGTGCTTCTGCTGCAGCTGCGTTCTGTAATGAACTGGTGCATCAGCCGGCAGCTCATTCCATCATGTGAAGTCATCAAACTCAGCGTTAAAAATATTGGCAAGAAGCCAGATGTTGGCGTGCGCGTGTTGACTTACACAGAGCTGGCGAAAGTGTGGCTGGCGCTGGAAAATAACAAGGTGTTTTCATCTAACAAGCTGCTGCATCAGATGCTGCTGCTGTGGGGAGCCAGATTGTCAGAACTTCGGCTCTCAACCCCTGCTGAGTTCAACACTGAAGACTTCATATGGACTACACCTGTCGCCCATTCGAAGATGGGGAATGTTATCCGCCGCCCTATATTTGAGCAGATGAAGCCATATGTTGAAAGGCTACTTGCGATGAAAACCCCGGTAATGTTCCCCGGACAGGAACTGGACAAAGCGATCGACCGATCCTCCGCAAATCTGTACATGAAAAACCTGCGCACGAAGATAGATATCCCCGAATGGCGCACTCATGATTTCAGGCGCTCACTGGTTACCAACTTATCAGGCGAAGGTATCATGCCCCACGTCACCGAAAAGATGCTGGGGCATGAGCTGGGCGGGGTAATGGCGGTTTATAACAAACATGACTGGCTTGAGGAGCAGCGCAAAGCCTATGAGCTTTACGCTGATAAAGTCCTGTGGCACGTTAAACAGCTCGGTTGACACCGCCATCATCTACCCACTTTTTAACAGCCCTGCGACTGTATCGCGCAGGGTGAGTAAGAACAGGGGCAGGGAAGCCGTGGTTCTTTCGCAGTCGCCACAGCGCAGTTCTGGCCTTACCAATTTCCTGCATTACCTCTGCTTCTGTCATATAGTCATTTTGCATCTTCCACCTCCAAACCAACGTCTGTGCAGGTCATGCAGTAGAGCATGTTTCCGTAATAGGTCTGCGCATAACCCTTAAAGTGAATCCCACCAACCGTCATTTCCGCATGCTGCAGCAGACCATCCTCGACCATCTTTTCGGCCAGTTTCCTAGATTTCGTCTGCATAAAAGGCAGGCAGAATTTCTCCTTGCGTTCCAGCGCATACTCAATCTCAGCGACGAATGCCTTCTCCAGCAGCGCCAGTTCTCGATTAGTAGCCATCACACCGCTCCTATCGCTTTCTGAACCACTTTGTAACCGCGCTTACGTGATTTCTTCTTGGCCTCGATCTTTACCGGGGCAACCTGAGGAGCCTCCGGTTTCGGAGCTACCTCACCGTTGCGCATGAAGCGCTTGTTGTTCATGCCCCAGATTATCCGCTGAGTGTAATCACACCCGTCATCGATATTGACGCTGGCCTTCACCAGCGTGTCGTTGATGTCTACCAGCCTGTCCTTTGATACTCGCTTAAGCATTGGCATCTGTACCTCCGGCTTTACTTAGTTCGTCCTGAAGGCGGGATTCTGCCTTTGCCCGCGCAAGATGAATGAACGCTTTCAGATCACTGCTTGCAACCTGTCCCCGGAGTAACTTCAGCAATTCTTCATCCTCAAAACGCATTCTCATCCGGTTCATTTCCTTTTCTTCCCGGCGAAGCGTGGCAAGACGTTCGCAAATTCGGTTCCTCATCCAGAACCAGGACTTATGGGCGAGGGTGGACCGGCGATACCAGTCACTGCTTTTATCTTCCGCTGCCTGAAGGCTGGACTTAATTCCATCCAGAGTTTTGTTAGTGATAGCCAGGGCTTTGAGGTGATCGGCAATACCTTCCAGCCCTTCGAGATTGATGCGCCCATTTTCTAGTTGAATATTCTTCATCCGGTCATCTCCGATAGCAGATGTGCAAAGCCCAAAAAGCTGAAGAAACCAGCGGCTATCCCAAAGCCGCCCACCGACGAGAAGAACAGGGTGAACATGACCAGTTCAGCTATTTTTTTCATTGTCCGAAACCTCCCGCGATTTGATGTATGCCTCCCAGCCGCCCATTTCATTGACCATTTCGCCAAGCTGCTGGAAGCACGCATTCAGCCACTTTACTCCCCTCGATTTGAGCTTCGGCACTGTTCCCCAGTCGATAAAATCCGAATTTTCCCTTTCCATATACTTAATCAGGTCGAGAATTCGCATATATCGATACCAGCGTTTCTCAATGCTCCAGCCTTTGTCTGCCAGATATGAATCGATAAAACCCTGAACAGAAGGCTGATTCAGAGATATGTCCCCATACTGATGACGGTATACCGGGCGGCGGTGCAATCTGACCAAATGGAACAGGTACGCATCGGCAACCCATGTAAGCGCCTGCTGGTGGCGCTCCTGCAAGGCCTGAAGTGGCAACTTGAATTTATTGCTCATCACGTCCTGCCCAGGCTTCTTGCGCTCCAAATGGTTTACGAAGCTCAAACCCGCCAAACTTAGGGTGTTGCCAGCGCTTGCGCTTACCAGATGGAGGGCTGGAATCTTCAAGCAGAACCTGAAACGCGCTGATAAATGCCTCGCGCTTTACGCAGATGCCGCGTACGCCTTCTATATAGCCCGTAGGAAGGTTTGCGAATGTCACCAGACGGCGGCAACTGGCATCAGAAAGACCGGTCTCCCATGAAACTTTGTGAACCGGAACTAATTCATTAGCTACCGGTGCTGCTTGCGAATCGGGGTTATGGGCAAACCATTCATGAATATCATTAAATACCCCATCCAAAGGGGATGAGAGAGGTTTGGCCTCACTAGCGCTATTGTGACTTCCTTTACTGAGTGAGGCGTGTGGATTCGCACAGTCCATAACCGCTTTCAATGTTGCTGACGCAGTGGCTTCAGCTACGACGCGGGCAAGCGAAATCATATCAGGTGCCTGTGTTGCAACCAGCGGCATTACTTTACCTGATTCAAGTTCTCCCCAACGCTTAATGATTTTATAGCGATCATGAACGCTGTACCCGGTAACAAGCGTTGTAGAAAGGTCCTGATCAAGAAAGATTTCATCGACAACCTGTCGGCCATTGTGTGCTTTCATTTTAAAGAAAAATGATTGATTTTCAGTATCTTGCGGATTTGCAGGATAGATGCCAAGTTGGTTAAGCATATTTTTGATATCGCGTACGACGATGCTGCTGTGGTCTTTGCCCGTCATGCTTGAGATAGCTTTGCTTCCCATCATTGGCTGGCCGTTAATAACTTCCAGATCTGCTTTGTTTGTCGTGCTAATTGGATTACTCATCGCCTTCTTCCTCCAGTTTCTTTGCATCCTGATCGGCCAGTTCATCCAGCTCGGCTTCGAATTGCTCAGCTTCGTGGTACGTAGCAATACGTATGGATTTGAACGTTGGTGAGGAAAATTCCTCTTTGCTGTTAAGGATCCCCACTACCGCCGAAACCGCTGTTCCTGTCTCGCTGCTGCCTTGGCAAAAAATGGAATACTCACAGCGCTCTCCCAAATGGTCGGTAACCATGAAGGTGACGCGATACCAGACCTGCATAAGTTCGTCTTTCATCATTCACTTCCTCAAAATGGTTTGTTGCTGAGTAATTCGGCATACTGCTTTTTGAGCGCTTCGTGCCTGCGCTCCCATTCTTTCTGTTTGCGCTTTTTAGCCAAAATCAGGCGAACGCGCCGGGCGGTGCGGTCATGAGCAAATAAATATTGCTGAGTATGCTGACCAACACTGTGAATAATTGGCCGGGCGTCCGCGTCATACATCGGGTGATTAGTCTCAATGGCAAGGCTGTGAAAAACTTTAGTCACCATGTAATGCGCAAGATTGTTAATCGCAGCACTGCGGCTAAGGCAGCGCTTTGACCATCCGTGACGGGCCACGACAAATACAGGTGATTGCACAATGCGGAAGCATTCGTCAATCGCGTCTTCTTTTATTACCTTAAGCATTTTCTTTTCTCCCTGCGAAAGCCTGCTCTACAAGATTAGAAATAAGTGCGCCCATAAAGCCCTCACCAAAAGCTGAGAGTTTCCCGGTTTTAATTTTCACGCACTCGCTATACGTTTCAGCTATTTCTGAGTCAGCAGCAGTAGCTGATGAAACCCGGCGAACAGCCGACTCGAAAAGTTTATGAAGCGCCTTAGTGACTATTTCGGCATCTAAGGCGACAGTGGTTAGCGAACCATCAGGTAGTTCAGCTACTGCCGACATACTCCCGGTCTTTCTAACCAGATCTGCGAGGTAAATATTCACCAGTCGGGTGCGGTTGCGTTCAATTATTTTCGTCATTTGTCTTCCTGCTCTTCAAGCCTATCCAAGAATTGACAAACCTTTCCGCAGATGTCGTATGCAAGTCCGATAAGCTCATCATCGGCAGTGCATCCTTCGGTTCCATGTTCGAAAATATTTTGAAGTAAAGCGTTAAGCTGCCTTGCTGAGGATGCCGCATTTAAAACTTGCAAAATATCTAACTTCTCGTTCATCACTTCACCCCATACGCAGCACGAAGATATAATTCAGCCAGTACCCACAGGCCCGCATCGCGAAGTAATAGCACCTGACGATATTTATTTTTGTCTTTGATAAAGGACATACTTAACTCCAATAGTAAATTTAGATGCAGTTATACCCAGCGGTTAGGCTGTAATTATCTTTATTAAATGTTTACTATTTGGTTGCTGAGTTTGTTTCTATTAAAAACGCGGCTACATTTCCTGTTAATTTTTTAAGCAAGGATGCTATGGCTGAAACTTCAGAATCCGTCATTCTATTTTGAGTGTCTTCCAATAGGCTGCAAATAATCTCAGCCTGGAATGCCGTCTCTTCAGCTTGTTGTGATGTAATTTCAGTTGTCATTTTTGCCATCCAGATAGCCTGAAGAGTAATAGGCAGAAGAAGAAATTTTATTTGTAGCTATGCCTAATTCAGCAAGATCAGCGATAATGCATGTTAGGTAACCTATTTCTGAAAGTTCGGCTTTATCACTCTCAGATTTTGTTGACAGTGAAAGACTGATAAAATTTATAGCTTCAAGGATTGAGGTTGTCTTAGTTTCACAGTCACATGCTAAATCGCCATAATTAATAGTTTCATTATGTGAATACCGTGCATCGGGAATGTCTACTACTTGATAAAATTTGTTAGTGCTCATCTCACTGGCTCCATTGTCTGCCGATGAGTTAATAGTACTTGAGGTTTTAGTATTTGCAATACTAAATCAGGAAATTATTAATAACCGGAGGTATTAGGTATTGATTTAGAATGGAATTTTTATGAAAAAAAGCCGGGGACCGGCTTTAGAAGGTGGGAGATCAGACGAACCGGTATTTTGCTTCTACGACTACACCAACAATTCTGCAGTTACCGTTTATGGGTAGTAGCGGGTAGCTAGGGTTAAGTGGTTTTAAAAATTTCCTACCACTATCAATAACATATTTTTTGAAAGTAGCCTCGTTCGTGTCATCAAGTTTGGCCACAACTAAGCTACCATTCTTAGGCTCTTTACCTGTGTCTACTAAGATCGCCATGCCTTCAGGGATGCTTATGCCGCTCTGAGATGTCATTGAGTCACCCTGTACACGAAGCCAGAATCCATCCCCCTCGACATGGGCGTCTGAATCTAGCCATTCATCAATGTCTTTTGGATCGGACGGCTCAAGCGCCTCTGTCCAATTCCCGGCGCTGACCCAACTTATCATAGGATAGGATGTACTTTTTTTAGGCATAGAAAGGAACTCAACATTTTTAGCATATGCATGCATCTGATTGAGTTCCTTGGCTAATTTTGGGCTAAATTCCTCCACTTCAACATCCAGAACTTTTGAAAACATCACTGCTGAGCTGATGTTTAAAGCATTGCGTCCATTCAGATAGTGCCCAACAGCACTTTGGGTAATGTTCATCTCATCAGCAATGTGCTGCTGAGTAATACCAAGATTTTTTTTCTTGGACTCATACAGAGCTTTAAGGCGTTTGGCGTCTTCAAGCTGTTCTGTCGTCAGGAGCTTTGTCGTTTTCATAGTTTATTTTAATACCTTTGGTTTGAAAATGTCTCCTACTGATAGTACTATCTCTTATAGTACTTATGATACTAAAAAGTAGGCGCAGACATGATGACCTTATCGCTCAAAGACTACGTTTCAGAAATCGGCCAGGTAAGAGCAGGCCAGAGGCTGGGTGTAACCCAGATTGCAATAAGCAAGGCATTGAGGTCTGGACGTAGCATTTTTGTTCAGATTGAAGAGGGGCATATCGCTGCCTTTGAAACTAAGCCCTTTCCAGCAAAGCAGAAATCTACCCGGCGCGTGACGGATTCAGACCATGCAGCTTGAACAGGTCACAACGATTATGCCTGCTGCATTCGTTCCAGAGGATGGCAAATGGATTCAGGAGCAGCTTAACAGCTTGCCCGTGTCCATGCGTCACCGCGTGGCGAGTCAGTATGCAGAAGTCTACTGGGCATCATTCGATGCTGAACCTATGCCATACCGTCAGCAGAACGCCGGACGCCGTGAGGCTAATACGCGCCTGCGCCTGTATGTGACCCGCTATCAGAATGCAGCTATGGGGCTGACTGAAAAACCCACTCTTGCCAGTGACCACGCCAAGCCGGTAGTTGCTGAGCAGATCGGAGAGGATCAGCTGGCACAGGGGTGGTGGTGATGTACGGACTGACAGCGAACACCATCGAGGGCCTGTGTTACTGGCAAGGCAAAAATAGTGAGGTTTGCACTCGGTCAAAACCTAAAAACATCAAATTCAAGGTCAACGGCGGATCGAGTCTTCGAGCACTCCACCTAAGGATAAGGAGAGGGCAACTTAACTTATCTATAAAAAACAACATCTTAACTAACATGAAAACGACAGGGTTTGTCGCTTTACATGACAGGGTTTGTCGTATTGTTATAAATCAATGGGTTACGGTGAGTTATGACCAGATTCTGTCGAATGTTTAATAACCGGGTTTTATTCGAGCGTTTATCGAAGGTTTCCCCGGCTGCGGTTCGACTCTTCGGTCTGTTGGTTGAAAGGGCGGACTGGAGGCTGGGCAGTTACGTTGCCCCGGAAAACTCTATCACTGATGCGCTGGGGCTGACTGACAGAAGTATTCAGAGGGCAAACAAAGAGTTGATCGAGATCGGATTAATTAAATACAAGCGGGGAGGGATATATGCCATCAACCCTGAGTTTGTATGGGGCGGTCGCAGCTGGAACATTGTTAAAGCCAGTTACTACACGATGGGTTCTAAGGCAGCTCAGGTGATTAACATCACTGATATCAGAGGCGTACTGAATATGGAAACTGGGGAAATTGAAGGGCATGAAACCTTGAGGGAGGTTTCAGCCCGTAAATCAAAAGGACCTAAAGCATGCTGAATCTCAAACCAAAGACCAAGCAAATCACCGGGCTGCAGATGCTGCGCGATGACTGGAATAACTATCGCACATTCCTGCTCTACGCACCAGTGGGCTATGGCAAGACGTTCATCTCAGCCTATCTGGCAGATAAGGCGATGGAGAGCGGTAAGCGCACCATGTTCGTTGCGCCATACCTAACGCTGGTTCACCAGACTGCTCAGCGGTTTATACAGTACGGTTTGCCAGAGGAGCAAATCAGCTATGTCTGGCGCGATTACCAGCCTCACGATCAGAGCCGACTAATTCAGATTGCTTCAGCAGACACACTGATCCGCAGGGAGTTTCCTGACAACATCGACCTACTCATTGTCGATGAAGCTCACATGAAGCGTCGTGCCTTGCTTGAGATTATCCGCGACCGCGACATTCGTGTTGTCGGGCTGTCTGGAACGCCTTTCTCGCCGTGGATGGGCCAGTATTACGAGCGCCTCATCAAACCCACCACGATGAAAGAGCTGATAAGCATTGGTGACCTTAGTCCCTACGAATTTTACGCGCCGACTACACCTGACTTGAAAGGGGTAAAAACTTCCAGCCTGTCGGGATTTGGACGCGACTACAACGAAGACCAGTTGGCCGAGATTATGGGTGATGCCGCTTTGGTGGGCGATATCGTCAGCAACTGGCTGCAGAACGGCGAGGACCGGCCAACTGTTTGCTTCTGTGTCAACCAGTCTCATGCCGGGTTCATAACGACTGAGTTTAACCGTGCTGGAGTGGCGGCGGAGATCATGATTGATGCCACTCCGCCAGATGAACGTCGAATGATTATTCATCGCTTCGAACAGGGCGTAACGAAGATAATCGTTAACGTTGGTGTGCTGACCGCAGGCTTTGACAGCGATGTACGGTGCATCATCTATGCCCGTCCAACAAAATCAGAAATGCGCTGGATTCAGGTGTTGGGTCGCGGACTCCGCACGGCACCAGGGAAAGACCATTGTCTGATTTTTGATCACAGCGGTAGCATACACCGCCTGGGCTACCCGGATGACATCGAGTATGACGACTTGAGCGGCAAAAGTGACGGCATGAAATCAGCTGCAGGTAGTAGCGAACCTGAGAAGATCGAGAAGAAACCCAAAGAGTGTTCGCAGTGCCATTTCATGAAGCCTGCTGGGGTATATGTATGCCCGAAGTGTGGATTCAAGCCTGTAGGTGGAGAGAACGTAGAAACGGACACTACCCGCAAACTGCACCGCCTAAAGGGGAATGTCAGAACCTATAGCCGCAAGGATAAGCAGTCATGGTGGAGTCAGATCAAGGGGTACCAGCGCTACCGCGCACTTAGTGGTGGTAAGAATTTATCTGATGGATGGTGCGCTCATACTTTCAGGGATAAGTTCGGAGAATGGCCAAATGGGCTATCAGATATTCCTCTGGAAACAGGTCCAGAGGTCTGGGGCTATATCAAATCAAAATTTATCGCATTCAGTAAGTCAAGAGGTGCTGCCTGATGAAAACGGTTGAGGCGGCACTTGGCAAGTGGCCGCAGATTTTTAAAGCTCTTGGGCTTCCTCCGGTTACGGGACTGAAGCACTGGGCGAAAGAGTGCCCGGTTTGTGGGCGAAAGGGTAAATATCGTTGTGATGACAAAGAGGGCAGAGGCACATGGATTTGCAGTTGTGGCAGTGGTGATGGCTGGAAGCTTTTTGAGCTAACTCAACAGAAGACCATTGGCGAACTGTTTACTGAAGTAGATCAGATTATCGGCAACGTGTGGAAGCGCGATAACGATGAACAACTAAAACAACGGCAGGCTGCCACGGTGGATCAGGTTCGTGATGCCGTTCTGCGAAAGTTTTCAGGCATGAATGGCCTGCGCGACACACCGGCACAGTCATATCTCAATAGCAGAGGCATATTTTCTTTGCCATCGATGGAGTCCGCCCGTTATTGCGACAGGCAGTCAGTTAATGGCGGCGGCGTGTATCAGGCAATCTGGTCAATGGTAACGGATAATAAGGCCAATCTCTGCTACCTGCACAGGACCTTACTCAGCGGCGATCGGAAAGCAGATGTTGATATGGCAAAAAAGCAAAAAAAACTTCAGGACGATAATTTTCTGGAGTATGCGACTTCAGTCGCAATACGTCTTTTCCCTGTTGCATCAACGCTAGGAATCGCTGAGGGAATTGAAACTGCGCTTTCATGTAAGCAGCTCTATCACGTTAATACCTGGTCAGTTATCAACTCCAACTTTATGGCGAAATTTATCGCGCCAGCTGGAGTTAAGCATCTGGTTATTTTCACGGATATGGATCCGCATTCCGCAACAGGCCATGCAGCGGCATATGCCTGCGCCCACAAAAACCTGTTGGCCAAAAACGATATCGAGAAGATCACCGTGCGCTGGCCGGACTCAGGCGATTTCAATGATTTGATTCAGAAGGGCGAGAAGGTTCGGGAACTCACATTCAGTAAAAAGGTGGAGGCATAATGCGAGACATTTCAATGGTTCTTGAGCGCTGGGGCGCATGGGCGGCTAGTGGAGATACCAATATCGGCTATCCGCGCACTGCTGCTGGATTATCTCGTCTCCTCCCTGCCAGCAGGGCCGGGCGACCATCGTGCTGTGATGATGACGGGATGTTTATCAACGAGGCAATGATCCGCCTGAGTAAGCACGATGAATATTTGTGCGCAATAATCGAGAAATACTATATCGATGGAATGACGCTCAGGGCGCTGGAGAAAGTGCTTGGGATTTCCTACAACACTGTATCAGTGCGTATCCAGCAAGGTGAAGCATTCATTCAGGGGGGGTTATGTGCTCTCGACATCAAACTGGAAATGGACAGAGAGTGCCAAAAAGAAAATATTTTGCCACCAAAGCTCAAATTAGTTGTGTCATGACAAAATCGCAATTAATCTGATAAGAGTAGTTACTACGTCACTCAGCTTAATCATCTAAACCTCGCTCCGGCGGGGTTTTTTGCTTTCTGGAGTGCAGTTATGCCTAGCGAAAAGCAACAGCCCTATTTCTATAATCCCGGCATGAACCCGTTGCAGCTTGAGGAATGGCTAAATCAGCAAAAGTTGCACGTGGCGCATTTTAATCGCCTCTGCAAAGAGCGAGCCGCCCTTTATGAACAGCTCGAACAGGTGGAGTCTACGCTTGAGCGTCTTTCATCATCAGGTTTTGAAGGAACGTTGAGTTTTCCTTGTGGTCCCAATCCGCTTCTGGAAAATCATCAAAGCGATAAGAGTACGTAGGCAGATTAAAAGCGCTCAACGCCACCTGAGCATCTTTGTTGATGTTATCAATCCTCAGCTCATCCTGTATGACGAATAAAGCATCTTCGAAAGAAAGTAATCTTATATCTTCAGGAAGCCACTTAGTTTTGACAAAGATCAGGTGGTTTAATGCGGCTTTTCCTTCGAGTGGATTAAAGATGGTCCCATATTTCACTCGGTGTCTATGAAGGACCATTTCCAAGATAAATACCGCTGCCGTTCGGTTTCTTATCTGATTGTCCTGCTGGCTACCTGCGTAGTAAGCAGAGTGAGACATGTTGCGGTTATCACAGATCCTGGAACGTATTGAAAAAAGCAGATTATGGTAATCGGACATGCTGATTTCCCTTTTCCTTTTTGATGGGGTGATTAAGGTGCGATTAACTGATTTGCCTTTTGGATGTCAAGAAAGCTCTTTAACCAGATGATTCATTTTGGAGAGCACTTCTTCAGGGTTTTTGACGTAAAAGCTCGCCGGGAAGAAAACGCTGTTAGATAGACTTTCATCATCCCAATGCACTGTTTTGGCAATTTTGTGCCCTTCAAGATACTGAGCATACGCTTTCATGAGACTCTTCCTTTTACGGGGTCCTGCACGCGCACAAAGGTGATGTATATCCACTTCGCGGATGGTCTGGAAAGGGTATGAGTCAGATTTAATGGCGGATACCTCCATAAGTAGTTTTTCTAAAATCGGCGCGGCGGCAGCCCGGTAGGCTTTCCTTTTGTCACTGAGCCTGCTTATGAAAATCGGAACAATGATAGCCAAAACAGGAATTGCTATACCGATGATGAAGCTTTTAAAATCCATGAGGTAATTTCCATGTCTGCATTAATCAACGAGCTTATCCCTTACATTTCACTGGCCGTGTCGTGCTTTGGGCTGGGTTATAATATTGGGTTTGTACGTGGCCGCGACTGAGCATCAGATTAGTGACAACAGGACCACGATGGAATCCTGATATTTACACAGTGGGTATAACGACATCAGTCTGCACCAGGATTTAGAGATTTCCATTTGGTGTTTTATCTCACCCTCTGGATAGCGAGCAAGCCGTTTATCTCTCCGATGGGCCGCAGTACCAGCATGACACTTTTTGTGTTAGTTGCAGGAATCTTCCTATTAGATATACTTGAGTTTTTTTCTGGGAGGTTTCATATGAGCAAAGAGTGTTTTATGGATACCGTGCTCGCTTGGATTGGAGAAAACCCTGACCGCAGCGCCCGTCAGATTGCCAGCGGGACCGGTTTGAAGGTGCATCAGACATCTAATGCGTTAAGAACCCTGGTGAAGAAGGGGGTCGTTTTATGCAACCAACGCAATGGCAAATGCACCTACAGAACTGGGAAAAATATTGAGTTTGGAAGAAGCAGAGTGCTGAATGATTTTAATGATTTAATAAGTTGCGTTCGAAAATCATTTGATGTTCCTAGTGGCTAGATATTCTCAAGTATTGACCCCGGCACACATCGATAAACCCACTTCCCGATGGGTCTTGGCTTAAATGCAACCAGTGGGGTTATCGATGTGGTGAATGCGCAGGCTGATGCGCTAGAGACGGCACCCCCTTAATGAGGACTGCGCTATCTCTGGAGGAAAGTCTTGGGGCACAACATGCCAGAGAAAGCCGGAGATCAGCGCCGGCCGCCACACATAATTCATAGGTCGCCACTGGGCGGCCTTTTTCATTCATAGGAGCATAGTCAAATGCTGGCATCAATTAAGGCCGACACCAGCGGCATTGAGAGAAAACTGCAGGCATTACTTGAAGTGCTTCCCGAGCATATACCTGACCAGTTCGGCAGCATGTTGTCTGACTTGGTCGACAATATCATCCTTGTGAATGGTACGCCCGCAGTTGCTGCAGGTGGTTCCTTCGATATCGTTTGTGTCGCTGATTTCAGTGGGACTGCTTACGACAAGGTCATGGCTGCAGCCAGGGCATTTAAAGCTGACAGTATCGCCCATTAAATACTCCATATCTGTAAGGTTATTTTTGGCGATTTAACGATAACAGAAATGGATATGACCAGCCAGAAGCTATCTGGCACCAATTTTAAGGCTCACTACGGTGGGCCTTTTTCATTTCCCTCTCCCACACACGGCACCAGCGGCAACCGCCGAGGTGAGCATATGAAAATGGAACAACAACCTGGAAACATCGTCACCCAGTTTTTTGCGTGGCTTGCGACCATTGCTGGCGTACTGGGATGGACGACTCAGGATCTGGTCTATTTCATTTTTGGTTTCATAGGCGTGGTGATTTCACTGGCCTCGTACATCAATGGCCGCATAGATGCCCGCGCCGCACGCAGAGAAGACCAGCGCCGCACAAGAATCATGGAAGACTACATCGCTGACGTTAAGAAAAAGCCTTTAGAGGACCGCCCCAGCGCGGTTGAGGTTATTTCAGAGGCGGCAGATAAGGCTGAGGCTTGAATGCTGAATTTGATGAGGATTTGAGAGGTTGAATGTTCGGTGCTGCGACTGGCGGGTGACGAAAGGCCAGCAACTGCCAGGGTGGTTACTGAGGATGTGAAACGGATGGAAATTTATGTCTCAACTGATTAGAAAAGCCGGTTCCGCTGGTGGAATAGTTTGCTCTGTCGGGACCATCATCGCTCTAGTTTTAAGTGCAGGCCATGTGCGAACGAGCGATCGCGGACTAGAGCTGATCGGTAACGCTGAATCCTGCCGCCGGGACCCCTATGTATGTCCTGCAGGTGTGCTGACGGATGGCATGGGCAACACGCACGATGTAAAGCCCGGTACCATCAAGAATGACCAGTTGATCGCGTTAGAATGGGAAAAAAATATTCTCGATGCTGAATCTTGCGTTAATCGTTATGCCAACGGGAAGAAACTGTCCGATGATACTTTCAGTGCGGCTGTATCAGTAACGTTTCGCGCAGGATGTGGCAATATGCGCAGCTCAACTATGTTCTACCTCTTTCGAAGCGGTGACGTAAAAGCGGCGTGCTATCAGTTTACCCGCTGGGTTTGGGGTGGGGGAAGAAAGTTACCTGGTTTAATTAAAAGGGCTTCTAAAGAACAAGAACTGTGTTTATCGGGAATAAATGGGCGCTGATTTCAGCGCCCTAGATTTTATAGAGCGCAGCTGACATCACCTTCAGGGCAATTGAGCATCTCTTTAAGTTCTTTGGTCCGTTGTTCCGTTTTTCCAGTAAGGCAGTGACTTACATTCATCGAGTTGATAGACCCATCCCGTGAGGAGTAAGTCTGGAATTTACAGTCAGTGTCGCGGTATTCGATCCACTTATTCTGTGATTTTTTTAATAAATTTGTTTGCTCCCCTGATGTTGCCTTAAGCACTTGCTGGTAAGTGTTATTCAGCTCGTTATCAGATTTTTTGTACTCAGCAGATGCGCACTGATTCATGTCAAGTTGAGTTTGGGCATTGTTACAATCCAGTGCGAATGCACTGGTCATTGGGAGTAAAACCAGTAATGGAAAAATCAATTTCTTCATAACATCTCCTTGTCCCTCAATCATTTGAGGTGGAAGGATTATAGCTAATTGATCGTTCACTGAGAAAATTTTTCATGGACTGGTGCTTCTTCATTGCGGTAATTCTGTCATGAGCCGGATAAATGCAGTTATCGCTGCTGTATTCCTGCTGCTGTTAATCGCGCTGGGTGGTGCGGCCGTTTACTACCACGGCCAATACAGCGACCAACGCACGGCCAACCAGCAGCTGCAACGCGACAACGACCAGCAGGGTGCTGTGATCGCTACCCAGGCGTTCCAGTTTAACCGCTTCAATGAGATAGCCGACAGGCAGCAGCAATATGCTGTGACGCTGACGGGCAAGGCGCAGGAGAAAGAGATTGAGTATCGCACCATCCTCAAGAGTGAGCCGACCTGTGCTCTCGCTGTTCCTGCTGCTATCGCTGGCAGGCTGCTCGACTACACGCTTCGTCTACGTTCCAGCGCAATGCACGCCTATCCCGGCCTCGTTGATGAAGCCAATGCTGGTACCGCTGCCCCCGGCCCCCTGACGTACTGTCAGGCGGTGCTGTGGATTGATCAGCTACTGACAGTCATCGACATCGGTAACGGCCAATTCACGGACATCAGAGAAGCAGATAAAACCAGAGCCTCGCACTAGCGGGGCTTTTTATTGCTGTTTTGTTGAGGAAAATTTAATGGGTTTTAAATATCAAATTGGTCAGGTCGTTCACGCCACCATTAGTGGCGAGCAGGGAAATGTAAAGGCGCGAGCTGAATACAATGCAGGGCCAAATCAGTATTTTATTCATTACCAGACTGCTGACGGACGCGCTGCTGATCGCTGGTTTGAGGAAGGCGAATTGTCTCCATCCATGGACGTTGAAAAGGCCAACAGCAAAGAAAAGGAAGGTTCTCGGCTTGCTGAAGTGGTCAGCTCTGTAATCTCTGACCGGATTCGCAAAGAATTACTGCCTGGCGGCCTGCTGTATAGTCGTTAATGATCGAGGTGAATATGGAAGTTGTTATCGACGGCGTGCCATATGCACCTGCTGCACAGCAACGGTCCAACATTGGCTGGCGTTCTTAAAATACCCGGCCAATTTTTCATTAAATTAGTTCCCTCCAGAAAAAAATCGACATGCCCGTCACGGGGCAACAAACCACAGAGCCTTGCGGGGTGAGCCTATGGGGTAAGCAGTAATGCTTTCACTCTGTGGGCTGCTTTTATCCGCGTGAACTTAGGCTCACCACCGAAAGGAAAAGCATATGAATCAGTATTCATCAGGGGGTTTAGCAGATAGACCTAGCGGCGAAAAGGCTCAATGCAAAATAGATGGCTGCGAAAGCAAGCATCAAGCACGCGGGTATTGCTAGGTACACTATTTGCGAATTAAGCAATACGGAAGGGCTGACCTGTTACCAAAAGCCAGCGTTGAAGACAGATTTTGGAAAAGAGTCGATAAGAATCAAGATTGTTGGGTTTGGAAGGGAGCAATTACCCCCTTTGGTTACGGTAACTGGACATGGAAAGAGCGCGGAAAGCTCATGACCGATTCAGCTCATCATTTCGCATTTGTATTATCAGGACGAAAAATCCCTGATGGATTTCATCTAGATCATCTCTGCAGAAACAGGAAGTGCTGTAACCCTGATCACCTTGAGCCAGTGACACCTCGTGAAAATACTTTGCGTGGCATCGGGCCGAGCGCAGAAAACGCCAGAAAAACACATTGCAAACGAGGTCATGAGTTCTCATTCAGTAATACTAGATTGAGGCAGGGTAAGTATGGATTGCAGAGGGTGTGCAGGAAATGTCAGGCTGAGGAAGCAAAAGCAAGGAGGCTAAGATGTCATCTTTAAAAGTAACCATAAATGGGATCAATTATTCCCCCTCTGCAAAGTCTAATCGTATTGGAATTGCCGTGACCACACATAATCGCCAAGCGGTGCTGGATAAAGCGCTGGAGCATCAGCTCCGGTATCTGCCGGCTGGTGCGCTGGTGGTTGTTATCGATGACGGTTCATCAAAGCCCGTTACGGTGCCAGATGGTGTACGGCTGATCCGCAGTGAAACATCGCGCGGAATTGTCGCATCGAAGAACGCCAGCCTCGAGGCTTTGATTGATGCAGGGTGTGAACACCTCTTCCTATGGGATGACGATGCATACGCTATTGCTGGTGGATGGGAACAGCCTTACATCGATTCACCCGAGCCGCACCTCGCTTACCAGTTCCTTGACCTGGCTGGCCCACGTAAGCTTAAAGACCTCGCCGTACTGTACCAGGACGATAAGCACATCGCTTACACCGGACAGCGAGGCGTGATGCTTTACTACCACCGCTCAGCGATTGAGAAGGTTGGCGGCTTCGACCCGGTTTACGGGCGCGGCATGTACGAACACTCTGACCTGGCGCTACGCATTCATAACGCCGGGTTAACCAGCTGGGCGTTCGCTGACGTTGCTGGCTCCGAAAAGCTGATTTACTCGCTGGACGAACATGAAGCGGTGGACCGTTCAGTACCGAAGCCTGACCGTGAAGCGCTGGTTAAGCGCAACGTGACGATTCATAACGAGCGCCGAGACAGCGGATACGCCGGATATGCTGAGTATCGAAGCCAGCGTAACGTGGTTATCACGACACTGCTGACCAGCCAGCCAGACCCGCAGCGCGGCACCAAACTGACTCCTTCACCTGATCTGCTGAGCAGGTGGGCCGCGTCAATTAAAGGCGCTGATGCTGTGGTGCTGGCTGACGAACTCCCGAACGCACCGAACGGCGCAACCATCCACCGCGTGCCTGATGTGGCGATGAACGTCTACTTCCGGCGCTGGCTGCATATTTACCAGTACCTTCGCGAGCATCCTGAATACCGGTTCGTCTGGTGTACCGATGGCACTGACGTGGAGATGCTGCGCGAACCATGGGCGGAGATGGAGCCTGGCCGACTGTATGTCGGTTCGGAGCCAAAGACCTACGCTGACGCATGGGCCACTACCAATCACCCGGAGCGGCCTTATGCTGAGTTCATTGCCGCACATCGTAATGAGCTGATGCTTAACGCTGGCCTGCTCGGTGGCACACGTGAAGATGTGATGGCATACGCGCATGCGATCGTCCGCATCTGGTATCGCACCGAGTCAAACAGGTTCTGGGGAAAAGAGAATGGCAAGCCATGCGTGGGCGATATGATCGCTTTCGGCATAGTGGGTTATCAGCAGCGCGACAAGTTGGTTACCGGACCGCGAGTGCATACCGTGTTTAAAACTGATGGCGTGGGTAAAGAGTGCGCCTGGTGGAAGCATAAATAGGCTGAAAGGCAGGAGATAAAAGTGGAAATTAACATTAGCTTTCCAGAAATAGGAAGCAGAATGCAATGGTCCGATAAAGTTGAAGATGGTGATGTGATAGGTGGAATGCAATTTATCAAGAAGATATCTTCGAAGATAAAAGTTTCTAAATTGAACGGTGTGCACCCTAGCGTTGAATTGGTGACGCATTACACTGAAGACTTTGACCCATCCGTTAGTTTTTCAGAGTTTGAAGCAAGGGCAAGTGAGCACATAAAAAACATCCTGTCAGGGCTGAATGTCCCCGCATAGCGGGGACTTGCATTACTTAATCTTGTGATAAATATTATCAGCTTTAGCGTATATATGGCTTACAGATAAGGCGGTATCCTTTTGGTCAGGTGACATCTGGTTATCGTCAAACCCAAAAGCTTTATCCATATACGATACGAACCTTCTTCTGAAATCACCCGGATCTGATGACTCAGCCATTGCCACTGCAAGTACGAATGCAAATACATCTTTCTGTCTATCGGTAAACGGGTAATGCTCCCAACTTGCTGATTTAGAGTATGATGGTGTTTTTGAGGTGCTCCTGTGGCTTCCATCTCCGTCTGTTGTCCCTCCTGCTCCGCTACTGAAGGCGTGGTGCGTAACGGCAAAAGTACT
>Ga0308161_1000844_pt1 | contig 41978 bp, 39 predicted proteins | sample PhyFR2_FD_201034 | JGI IMG/M metagenome (GOLD analysis project Ga0308161, IMG submission 201034) | Phyllosphere microbial communities from UC Gill Tract Community Farm, Albany, California, United States - DLSLF.R2 | ecosystem: Host-associated > Plants > Phyllosphere > Unclassified | place: USA...
TTATTTGTTGGCACCTTCGCCCTCATTACCTCCGGAGCTTTGGCCGCCTGGTGGGATTAGTCCACGGATTGCCCCATCGCGCCCAAGGATCAGTTCAATCTCACGCAGCCACCTTGTGCCACGCCTCGGCAATTGCCGGAAGCGCCTGTTCCAGATCGGCTCGGTCCTGGGCAAATGGCAAACGCAGATAATGCTCCAAGCCGTGGCCTTCCACGGCGAAGGTGGATCCCGGCGCCAGCAACACTGATTTGAGCTGTCGAGCAAGCGCGCTGGAACGAGGCTGCGGCAGTTGGCACCATAGGCTCAGGCCACCTGCAGGCTTATTGGGCTTCCATTCCGGCAGCAACCGCTGCAGTTCAGCGATCATCCAGTCCCGGTTATCCCGCAAGCCCTCCCGGGCACTCTGTGCGAGGCTGGTGCCTGCATTCAGTAGGTTGGCCAGCACCAATTGCTCCAGCACGGGCGCCCCAAGATCCATGCTCATGCGCGAGCGGGCGATGGCACCCGAGAGGTGCCGTGGCGTTCGAATCCAGCCAAGGCGCAATCCGCCCCAGTGCGATTTGCTGGCACTGCCCACGGTGACCAGGTTCTTGGAAAAGGCCGCCATCGGCACAACGTCCGGCTCAGTATCAAGCCACAGCTCGGCGCAGGTTTCATCGATGATGCCGATAGTTCCCGCCCGGTCCAGTTCCGCCGCCCAGCGTTCTCGCCGGGCATCATCCAGCAAAGTTCCCACGGGGTTGTGGAAGTCGGGCAGGCACAGCATCACTGACGGGGATACCGTGCGCAAGGCCGAGGCGATTTGTTCCATGTCGGACCCGTCCGGACCGATGGGCACCGCTGCGGTGCGAGCACCATGTGCCTTGAGCGCAAGCAAGGAGTTGGGGTAGGTCGGTGATTCAGCCAGCACGCTCTGCCCGCGACCCATGACTGCGCGGCCTGCGGCTGCCACCGAGGACAGCGCACCTGAGGTGACAATGATCTGATCCGGACCTGTGGGAAGACCCTTGCGCGTGTAGTAATCGGCGAGGGCCAACCTTAGCGGCTCTAGGCCTAATGGGTAGTAGCCCATCGTGGCCGCATATCGCGGAAGCTGTTCCAACGCTGCTTGGAATTCCCCGAGCATTCCGGTCGGGGCATTGGGCGCCGCGCAGGTCAGATCTAGCGCGGTGCTTCCAGGCATTGGCCCGAAACCGCCCAGCGGCAGCGGCTCTGCTCCGCCGGCAACCGGCCCTCCGGGAATCTGGGCGACTGTTCCCGAGCCTTGGCGGGAGCTGGCGTAGCCGCTATCGCGAAGTTCTGCGTAGGCACGTGAAATGGTGGTGCGGCTCAGCCCCAGTCGAGCCACGACTTCGCGTTCGCTGGGCAGTACCGAGCCGTGCAGGATGCGGCCATTGGCTATGAGCGAGCGCAGCGTTTCAAAAAGCCATCGGTAGGCAGGTTGGGAAGTGTCGGCTGCCCCGAGCATTCCGGCGAGCGCAGCACCTGTGACGCGGCCCATAAGTCCACCTCTTCAAAATTGGCTATTTTTTACATGGCCAATTTACCGGATTATTTTATTCATGACCATCACTAATCTGACTCCGCGCCAACAGCTCGCCAGCGGGCGGTTGCCCTTGCGATTCTTCAACCTCTTTGCCGGCCTGTCCCTCTACGCATTAGCGATGGCCATGATCATTCGAGCGCAGCTGGGCGTGGATCCGTGGGATGTGCTGCACCTTGGCATCGCCAATCATGTGCCCTTGTCGCTGGGCACCATCATCATCCTGGTAGGCGCACTGGTCCTGCTCGCCTGGATCCCCTTGCGCCAATGGCCCGGCCTGGGCACCATCGCCAACACGCTGTACCTCGGTGTTGCACTCGATTTCTTCCTGCGATTCTTACCTGTTATCAACGGTCTTGGCTGGCAGATCCTCACCCTCGTGGTCGCAATCCTCATCAACGGCTTGGGAGGTGCCCTCTACATCGGAAGCCACTTCGGTCCCGGCCCGCGCGATGGGCTGATGACCGGACTGCACCTGCGCACCGGGCTGTCGCTGCGGCTGATCCGCACCGCACTGGAACTCTCGGTGCTGGGCATCGGCTGGCTGCTCGGCGGCCCGGTGGGCCTGGGCACGGTGGCTTACGCGGTACTCATCGGACCAGCCACGCAGCTCTTCGTTTCGCGCACTAGCGTGCGCTTGCCACAACAGCACTAAGGTCAACGTGTCGCGCTGAACTCGCGACAAACCCGCCTGTACAGGCAATACTGGAAATATGTTTGTCGTTGCGCTCAGCCCCCGGCCCCGCTCGGTCACCGATGTTGCCGACGCCAGCGAGCAATTGTGGCATCAGCTCTCCCGGGTGGACACGCATGCACCGTTCACCGCTCTGAGCGGCCAATTATTGCTGGGCGTACCCAAGGATCCCGACGCAGCAGTAGATGCACTCATGCGGGTGACGAGGTTGAACTTCTGCAATATCGGCCTGGGCATCGGCAGCCTTTATGAGCCGGTGCCCACCGAGGCGGACCTGGTTGAAGGCAAAGCTGCGCGCCGGGCACTGGGCGCACTTGAAGCTGCCAGCCATCGGGGAGAACGGGTACCAATCTGCGTATCCTCGGGCACCGATGAGATGGACGCCGAGCTAGAGGGCCTGCTGCGCATGCTCGGCCAGTGGATCCGCACCCGCACCGAAGCCGAATGGTCCGTGGTGGACCTGCTCACCCCGGGAGTGCGCGGCCAGCAGAAAGCTGTGGCCGAGATCCTCGGCATCACTCCGCAGGCGGTATCCGCCGCGATAGTGCGCTCAGGTTATAACGATGAGCTCGGCGCACGAGCAGCCATTGCCCGACTGCTGGAATTCACTGACCAGTTGTAGAGTCCGCCGCGTGCTTGGACTGGTGCGATGCGTCCCAGCGTTCTTCGCGCTCTCGCCTGCGGCGCAGGTAGCGCACGTGGGATTTGATTTGCCTGATCGGGAAATAGAACGCGCCAAAGATGAAGAACAGCCCGGCAACAACGCAGATGACACGGATGATTACCGTGTTGCGGTGGTCGTTGCCTGGAGTGGTGGCTACCGGCATGTTCTCAATGCCCGAATCAAAATACACCTGATCATTGACACCGCAGGTTGGGCAGTCCGATTCATTCGGATTCCATGACGTGGCACGTGTGTACTCTGGCTTGCCCCCAGGGTCATTGCCAAACCTACGTGGCAGTCAGAGGGATGCGTAACAAGGTAGCCCTGATCTGGGCGTTGATAGCGACCTGAATCCTGGACACCTATGATGCCGTAGCCTAGGCCAGCAAACCCCATAACCAGAATTAGCAGGCCGACAACGCACATCCACAGCACCTAGGCGACAAAGCCAAGGGTGGTTTTCACGTGGCGAGCTAGTCCTGCAGCAGTCCCTCGAGGACGATCGCCAAACCGTCGTCGTCAACGCCTTCGGTCACAGCGTCGGCTGCATCCTTGACCTCGTCTGGTGCCTGGCCCATGGCCACGCCGTGGCCAGCCCACTGGAGCATCTCGATGTCGTTGCGGCCATCGCCCACAGCCATGGAATCAGCCGAATCGAATTTGAGGATCGCGCGCAGGCGCTCCAGCCCGCTGGCCTTGGTGGTTCCGTCAGCGGCAATGTCCAGCCAAGCGGTCCACCCTACCGAGTAGGTCACGCCGGAAAGGCCCAGGCCTTGAACTGCATTGCCAAAGTCTTCTGCGGTGTTGTCGGTGGAGAACACCACGACACGCACTGCCTTGTTGGCCAGCAATTCCTCGAAATCAACAACCCTGGATTCGGCGCCAAAACTGGCATCGCCAAATTCCTGGTTGGAAAGGAATTCGCCGCGCTCATTTTCCAGCGCGTATTTGGCCTTGGGAAGCTGCTTCCACAAGGCCTTGAGTGCTTTGGACGGATCAAAGACTTCGCGGTGGATTACTTCGACGTCTCCGTCGCTCACCTTGGCCAGCACGCCGCCATTGCTGACCACCACGTAGCCATGATCAATGCCGAGCTCTTCCATCACCGGAAGGGCGGCACCCAGGGAGCGTCCGGTGGAGATAATCACTTCGTGACCTTGTTCCACCACAGCGCGGGCTGCTTCGCGCACCCGCTGGCTCATTTGCCCTTGATGGTTGACGATAGTCCCGTCCACATCAAGGCAAATCATCTTTTTCTGCTTATCTAGTCGGTCATCGTTGCCGATCTTTGTCATAACTGTCATGGCTCAAGTTAACCACCACCACCACATTTTGGCGATGACCCACGGCACAGGAGCAACTGAACAGCTGGTTAACGACAGTTGCCGGCCACCCGCAATGGATGACCGGCAACTATGTGAACCTGTTTTACTTGAGGACTTCGAGTCCGCCAAGGTATGGCTGCAACGCCTTAGGTACGTTAACCGAACCGTCTGGGTTCTGGTGGTTTTCCAGAATCGCGACAATCCAGCGGGTGGTAGCCAAGGTGCCATTCAGGGTAGCGACCGCACGGGTCTTACCTGGCTTGCCGTCAACGATTTCGCGTTCGCGAATGTTCAAGCGGCGAGCCTGGAAGGTGGTGCAGTTAGAAGTTGAAGTCAACTCACGGAAAGCATCCTGAGTTGGCACCCATGCTTCGCAGTCGAACTTGCGGGCGGCGCTCATGCCGAGGTCACCAGCGGCGGTATCGATCACGCGGTATGGAAGTTCCATGCGGCCAAGCATTTCTTCTTCCATGGCCAGCAGGTTCTGGTGCTCAACTTCAGCGTTCTCGACGCTGGTGTAGATGAACATTTCCAGCTTGTTGAACTGGTGTACGCGGATGATGCCACGGGTGTCCTTGCCGGCTGAACCTGCTTCACGGCGGTAGCACGAGGACCAACCGGCATAGCGGATCGGGCCATCGGACAGATCCATGATCTCGTCCGAGTGGTAACCGGCCAGGGCCACCTCGGAGGTGCCCACCAGGTACATGTTGTCACGCTCGAGCTTGTAGATCTCGTCGTCGTGGGCCACATCGAAGCCGGTGCCCTGCATGGTCTCTGGGCGGACCAGGGTCGGGGTGATCATCGGGATGAAGCCACGCTCCATGGCCACGTCCAAAGCCATGTTCATCATCGCGATTTCCAGGCGGGCGCCGATGCCCTTGAGGAAGTAGAAGCGCGAGCCAGAAACCTTGGCACCACGCTCCATGTCGATGGCGCCAAGCTTCTCGCCGATCTGCAAGTGGTCCAGCGGTTCAAAGCCTTCAGCCTTGAAGTCACGGATGGTGCCCACGTGCTTGACAACGGTGAAGTCGTCCTCGCCACCGGCAGGGATGCCGTCGATGATCAGGTTGGGAATCAGGCGCTGCAGTTCGGTGCACTTGGCAGAAGCCTCATCAGACTGAGCCTGGGCAGACTTGACCGAAGCGGCCAGCTCTTTGACCTCGGCCAGCAGCGCGGAGCGCTCCTCGCCCTTGGCCTGGCCGACCTTCTTGGAGAACGCATTCTGCTCGGCACGCAGGCGTTCGTAGGTGGCAATGGTTTCACGACGTGCCGTGTCAGCTTCGAGAAGCTGGTCAATTAACGACTCGTCGGCACCGCGCGCGCGTTGCGAGGCACGGTACAAATCCGGATTTTCGGTGAGCATTTTCAGGTCGATCACACATTAAGCGTAGCAATCATGAGTACGATGAAAGCACTATGCAGACAAATCGTGTGATCGTTTTCTCTGCCGTGGCCGCCGCAGCTGCCGCCGCGGCAACCAGTTGGTACTCGGTACGCAAGCTGTCGCGCTACCGAAAGCCCTCGGCACAAGAGCCTGTTGCCGCCGAACATGTCACCGCGAACAAGGTGGCATTGGTCATCAATCCCTCCAAGTCAGGCGCTGAAGAGGCGCAGAAAGCCGTGGAGCGGGTTTGCGCCGAAGCGGGCATTGAAGCGCCGCTGGTACTGCACACCACCAAGGACAATGCCGGCCAGGATGCTGCCCGCGAAGCCTTGGATGCGCAATGCGACACAATTATTGCCGCCGGTGGCGATGGAACGATTCGCGCCGTCGCAGAAGTACTCGAAGACACCGATGCGTCGCTGGGAGTCCTCCCGCTGGGCACCGGCAACCTGCTGGCCCGCAATGTCGATATCCCCATCGATGATCTGCACACTGCAGCCCTCGTTGCAGTGCGCGGCATGGTGCGGCGCATCGACGTGGGGCATATGAAGCTCAAGCTGCTCGATGGCGGAGAAGCGGACCACGCATTCCTGGTCATCGCCGGCGTCGGCACCGATGCCGATCTCTTTGACGACACCAATGAGGAACTGAAGTCCAAGGTGGGCTGGCTCGCCTACTCGGAGGCCGGCCTGCGCCAGCTGCCCGGGAAGCGCAAGAAGGTCAACTTCAAGCTGGAGGGGGACGAGAACTGGCAGACCCGCAAGGTCCGCTCGGTACTTTTCGCCAACTGCGGCAAGCTGCAGGGCTTGGACTTCGTCCCGGACGCCAAGATCGACGACGGCGTGCTGGACGCCGTGATCCTGTCACCGCGCTCGGCAGCTGGCTGGATGTGGATTCTGCTCAAGACCGCGTTCCGGACCAAGAACAAGATTCCGGTGATGAGCTTCTACCAGACCCCGGGTGTTGCCCTGCGTTGCACCGAGCCGATGAATACCCAGATTGACGGGGACCCAACCGGCCAGGTCAACGAACTGGAAGTCAGCGTTTCACCAAGCGCGCTGCGCCTGCGCACCCCATAACCAAGAGCCTGCCCCAGGCAGACGAAAGGCGCTGATGCTCCGCGAGGAACATCAGCGCCTTTCGCGTGCCAGCTAGAGCCGATCGCGCAGCGATTGCACCCACGTGCGGGCTTCGCTGAACGCGGCATCTGAATTATGCGTATCCACGAAGGGCTCCACGCCCTGGGCCGCCGGGTAGGAACCGAGGAAGCGCAGCTCCGGGGACAAACGGTGCAAACCCGAGAGAGCCGCGGCGACACGTTCATCGGCGACGTGGCCTTCGAAATCCACGGAGAAGAAGTACTGGCCCAGGCCCTCCCCGGTGGGACGCGATTCAATGCGCGAAAGGTTCACGCCTCGCGCGGTGAATTGCTCAAGGAGTTCCATCAGGGCACCGGGACGGTCTTCGGGCAGGGGCAGGATCAGCGTGGACTTGTCCACTCCGCTGGGTGCCGGGATCCTTCCCGGACGGGTGACCAGGATGAAGCGGGTGACCGCGCCGATGTTGTCTTCCACCCCGCGCACCAAGACATTCAGTCCGCGTTCTTCAGCCACCAATGGGTTGCAGATCGCCGCATCGTGCTGCGGGTCGTCCTCGATGAGGGCCACCGCGGCAGCCGCGGTGGACGAGGCCGGGGTGAAGACCGCACCGGGGATATTCGCTTCTGCCCACAACCGGCATTGCGCCCACGCATGCCCGTGGGTGGAGATGAGCTTGATCTGATCCAGTGAATCGATGCCTGGGCGTGCCGCCAGCACGAAGGTGATGGGGACCAGGATCTCTGCGACAATCTGCAAGGCCTGGCCCTGGGCAATGGCATCCAGGGTGGCCGAGACGCCACCCTCCACCGAATTCTCAATGGGCACCATCGCAGCGTCAACGCTGCCATCACGCACCATAGCCAGGGCCACGTTCACGTTCGCTGCAGGGATGCGCTGTGCCTCGGTTGCCCCGGGAACCTGCAACAGCGCCGACTCGGTGAAGGTGCCGGCAGGTCCCAGATAGGCATATTTCATCGGACGGTTGGCTCCTGGCCATTCTCCGATTCCATCGGCAATCCGGCCTCGATCCACGAGTCGGATCCACCGGCAATGTTGAATGCGGTGTACCCCATGCCGGTCAGCCACGATGCGGCCTGCGCGGAACGTCCGCCGGTACGGCAGATGACATAGGTGTCGACATCTGGATCCAGCTCGCCAACACGCTCTGGCAGGGTGCCGAGCACGATGTGGGTGGCGCCGGTTGCGTGGCCTGCTTCCCATTCGAAGTCCTCGCGCACGTCAAGGATGAAGGCATCCTTCGGGACGTCGTTGACCGAGACAGTCTCAAAATCGCTCACAGCTAGCATTCCTCACTTATAGGGTGTTTGCTTAATAAGACTAGTCATTTCCTGCGTCGAAAGCTGACATGTTTCCCTCCAGCGCCTTGAAATTGCGAGACGAGCTGGCCCGTGGCGAGATTTCCAGCCGCGAGCTCACCGAGCACTACCTGAACCGCATTGAACAGCACCAGGATCTCGGCGCCTTTGTGCATGTAGCCGAGGACGCCATGTCAGCGGCCCAGGCGGCGGATGAGGCGCAGGTGCGCGGCGAGCTTGGGCGTTTGCACGGCTTGCCGACCGCGTTCAAGGACCTTAATGACGTTGCCGGGATGCCGACCACCTATGGTTCGGCCGCCGTGGATCATCCGGTAGCCACCCGGGACCACTCGCTGGTCCAGCGTTTGCGCGATGAGGGAGTTGTCATCCTCGGCAAGACGCAGGTGCCCGAATTCGGGCTGAGCAGCCATTCGGAAAATCTGGTGGCCCCGCCCTCGCGCAATCCCTTTGATCCGCAGCGCTCTTCCGGAGGTTCTTCGGGTGGCCAGGCCGCCGCGGTAGCTGCCGGGATGATTCCGGTGGGTCCTGGGTCCGATGGCGGAGGTTCGGTGCGCATTCCGGCTGCGGCCTGCGGGCTGATCGGGCTCAAGCCATCCTTGGGCCGGGTGCCCTCGGATGTGCAGGACGGTTATGTCGACCCGCTGGGTGCGCCCAAGCTCGCGGTCTCCGGCCCGCTGGCCCATGATGCCCTGGATGCGGCAATGCTGCTGGATGCGATGCGCGGCAAGGACCATTATCTTCCGCTGCTGCAGGGCAGCTACCCGGACCGCCTGAACTGGCTGAACATCGGATTCAGCGCCCAGTCGCCCTTTGAATCGGTGTACGACATCTCGCTGGCCCCCGAAGCCCAAGCGGCATTCAAGCGCGGTCTTGAACTGTTGGGCGAACGCCACCGGGTGCAGCCGGCAGATCTGGACTACGCCGCGGACTATCCGGAAACCTTCGCCACGGTGTGGACCAACGGGCTGAAGGATGTACCGATCAATGACGAGTCGCTGCTGGGAGAGTTGGCGCGGGACTACCGCCGCCGGGCCGCCGGACGATCGCTGGAGCAGAACCTGCAGGCAGGGTCGCGGCTGAAGCAGATCGCCGCCGATTTTGTGCGCCAGTGGTCGGCCTATGATGTGATTGCCACCCCGGCCATGGCGAGCATCCCACCGCTGATCGGGCACTATACACAATCCACGGCCGATCGCGATTATATGTTGCAATGCCAGTACACCCCGTACACCTCCATGGTGAACGTCGCCTCAGTCGCTGCCATCACCATTCCCGTCACGACCACCAACGATGGGTTACCGATGAGTATTCAGCTGATTTCCCCGCGTTCTGACGAAGGACTCCTGCTGGCGCTGGCCGCCCAGATGCAGGTGTGAGCTTTCCCATATAAGTAGGTACTCGGGTAGGCAAAAGCGAAAAATATTACGTATGTCTACTGCAACATCGAGCACTTCTAACACCGGAAGGACCTTCTTTGGTCACCCCGGTGCGCTCGCAAGCCTCTTCAGCGTAGAAATGTGGGAACGATTCTCCTTCTACGGCATGCAGGGCTTGCTGGCTTACTACATGTACTACTCGGCCACCGAAGGCGGCCTGGGAATGGATCAGGGCCTTGCCCTGTCCTTGGTCGGCGCCTACGGTGGCGCCGTATACCTCTCCACCATTCTGGGCGCGTGGCTCTCGGACCGTCTCTTCGGTTCCGAACGCGTGCTGTTCTTCTCGGCAATCGCCATCATGCTCGGCCACATCGGCCTGGCACTGCTGCCTGGCTACATCGGCCTGATCATCGGCCTGATCCTGGTCGCTGTCGGTTCCGGTGGCTTGAAGGCCAACGCCGTGGCCTTGGTCGGTTCGCTCTACTCCAAGGATGATCCCCGCATTGATGCGGGCTTCTCCTTGTTCTACATGGGCGTGAACATCGGCGGCCTGATCGGCCCGCTGCTTACCGGTTGGCTGCAGGTAGCCTACGGCTTCCACATTGGTTTCGGCGCCGCCGCCATCGGCATGGCCATCGGCTTGGGCATCTACGCTGCCGGGCGCAAGAAGCTGCCTGCTGGCGGCAACATCCCGAATAACCCGTTGCCTGCCTCTGAGCGCAAGCGCTACGTGGTGATCTTTGCGGCTGTCCTGGTGATCATCATCGCCGCCTTCGCAACCAAGATCGTCACCCCGGCGAACCTGGCAAGCACCCTTGCCTACGTCGTGATCATCGCTTCGGCCATCTACTTTGCGCTGATCTTGCGCAGCAAGAAGGTCAATGCGACCGAGCGGAAACAGGTGTGGGCGTTCATTCCGTTCTACATCGGCTCGGCTGCGTTCTGGGCGCTGTTCCAGCAGCAGTTCACGTTCATCGCCGCATACTCGGATCAGCGTTTGGACCGCCACCTGGGTAGCTGGGAGATGCCGCCAAGCTGGGTCACCTCCATCAACCCGGTCTTCATCATCATCTTCGCCGGCGTCTTCGCAGCCATGTGGAGCAAGCTGGGCAAGCGCCAGCCGCACACCGCCATCAAGTTCGGCTTGGCACTGGTGATCGTGGGTGCGGCATTCCTGTGCTTCATCCCGCTGGAATCCTTCACCATGACCCCGCTACTGGCGCTGGTAGGCATCTTGCTGCTATGCACCTTCGCTGAGCTGCTGCTCTCTCCTGTGGGCCAGGCAATTGCCACCAAGCTGGCTCCGGCCGCTTTCGGCACCCAGATGATCGCGCTGTTCTTCCTGTCGGTATCCCTGGGTACCACTCTCTCGGGCGTGCTGGCTGGCTACTACACGCCAGGCAACGAGGTCCCTTACTTCATCGCCATGGGCGGCACTGCCGTCGTTCTGGGTGTAGCCATGATGGCTGCGACCCCAGGGCTGAAGAAGCTGATGGGCTCGATTCACTAGATTCAAGCGCACACAAGAATTGCTGGTCCCAATTTTTCGGGACCAGCAATTCTTGTTTTTGGACCGTTTTTTGCGCAGATTTGAGCTTATGAGTAGGTCATATTCTCGTAATAGGAATAATTTCCATATTCGGAACCGACCCACCAGATCAACCAGATGGCCACCGCATAGGCCACTATGGCTAGTGCTAATCCGATCCACGACGTGATCAGGCCGGCGATAGCCAGGCTCCTGGATTGCGGTTCGCGGCGCAATCCGAGGTGTCCGGTGATGACTCCAGCCAATGGAACGAGGATAATTGCAAAAAAGCCCAACATCGACAAGATGCCCAGCACGAGGGAAGCCACAGACAGCCCGGTGGACTCTCTCGGCGGCTGGTAGGGGTTTTGCGGATACTGGTAGTAGCTCATCACCTACTATTCTTCTATGAATTCGCATAAAGCGCATCAACCTGAGAGGCAATTTGTGGCACACCTTCGAGCTGGCCAACCAGCAAACGAATCCGACCTGATTAATCTCCAGGAGGTGCTCGATGCCTACAGCAGCATCATTCCTTCCAGCGACAACCCTGACCAGGCAGTCATCTTCGGCACCTCGGGACACCGCGGCGCCTCGCTGAACGGCACCTTCAACGAAGCACATATCGCCGCGATCACCCAGGCTGTCGTGGACTACCGCGTGGGCGCCGGGATCACCGGCCCGATGTACGTCGGCAAGGACAGTCACGCGCTCTCGGACCCTGCCTACCAGACCGCCCTCGAGGTGCTTGCAGGGAACAACGTCGAGGTCCTCGCCGAAGACGGGCTGACTCCTACCCCGGCGGTCAGCCACGCAATCCTCGTGCACAACGCCAAGGGCGGCGATCAGGCAGACGGCCTGATCATCACCCCGTCGCACAACCCGCCAACCGACGGCGGCATCAAGTACAACCCGCCTCACGGCGGCCCGGCAGAATCCGAAATCACCGGACCCATCGCAGCCCGTGCCAATGAGCTGCTGGCCAGCGGAGAAATCAAGCGCGGCGAAGCTGTCGCCAAGCCATTCGATTTCCGCGAGTTGTACATCACCGACCTGGCAGAGGTCATCGACTTCAAGGTCATCGCCGACTCGGGGATTTCCATCGGAGCTGACCCGCTCGGCGGAGCATCGGTGCACTACTGGGGCGAAATCGGCCGCCGTTACGGCCTGAATCTGGAGGTAGTCAACGAAACCGTTGACCCGCGCTTCGGCTTCATGACCTTGGACAAAGACGGCAAGATCCGCATGGACTGCTCCTCGGCCCACGCCATGGCATCGCTGGTCGCGAACCGCGAAAAGTATGACATCGCCACCGGCAATGACGCTGACGCGGACCGCCACGGCATCGTCACCCCCGACGCCGGCTTGATGAACCCTAACCACTTCCTGGCGGTGGCCATCGACTACCTGCTGACCCATCGCGGGAACTGGCCGGCAGATGCCGAGATCGGCAAGACCCTGGTCTCCTCGGTACTCATCGACAAGGTCGTCGCCTCGCACCACCGAACCCTGCGCGAAGTCCCGGTGGGCTTCAAGTACTTCGTCGAACCTCTGGCCTCCGGCAAGGTGGCCTTCTGCGGCGAAGAGTCCGCCGGCGCAAGCTTCCTGGACTTCTCCGGCAAGGCCTTCAGCACCGATAAGGACGGGCTGATGCTCGCCTTGCTGGCCAGCGAGATGCGCGCGGTCACCGGAAAGAGCCCGAGCCAATTGCACGCGGAACTGGTGGAGCGCCACGGTTCCAGCTTCTATGACCGTTTTGATGCCCCTGCTAATCGCGAGCAGAAAGCCGTGCTTTCCAAGCTGGATCCTTCGATGGTCGCAGCGACCGAGTTGGCGGGCGACGCGATCACCGCAAAGGTGACCGAAGCGGCTGGTTTCGCCATTGGCGGCTTGAAGGTTTCCAGCGAGCATGCTTGGTTCGCGGCCCGTCCTTCAGGCACCGAAGACATCTACAAGATCTATGCGGAATCAACAAAATCACCCGAGCATCTGCAGCAAGTGCTCGCTGAAGCTCGGGTGATTGTTGACGCTGCTCTGGCTGGCTAGTTCAGCTTCGCGGTCCATGGGTCAATGACCTCGGCTGGCTGCTTGCGAGTAGCCAGCCAGTGGCCCAGCCACAGCAAGAGGAAGATCGGCAGGCCGACATAGCTCGAAGCCATCTGCAGCAGATTGCCGTCCAGGACTGCCTGGTAGTTCTGGCCGGCGATGACCACCAGCAGGATGACGAAGGCAAGGATCGGGCCTAGAGGGAACAGCGGAGCCTTGTACGGCAGATCGGCCAGGTCCTGACCGCTGGCCAGATAGGCCTTGCGGAATTGATAGTGGCTCACCGCAATGCCAACCCACGCGATGAATCCGGACAGCCCCGAGACGTTCAGCAGCCAGGTGTAGGCCTCGCCCTGTCCGATGATCGCCGTCAGGAACCCGAAGAGCCCCACCGAGGCGGTCAAAAGCATGGCCGGCACCGGAACGCCACGCTTGTTCAAGCGGGCGAAGATCTTCGGTGCTTTGCCGTCTTTGGCCATGGAATAAAGCATGCGCGCAGAGGCATATAGGCCGGAGTTGCCTGCCGACAGGATGGCCGAGAGGATCACTGCGTTCATCAACGCGGCGGCGAACGCGATGCCGGCTCGCTCGAAGACCAAGGTGAACGGCGAGGTGGCGATGTCCGATGCTTCGGATGACAGCAGTGAAGGATCCAGGTATGGGATCAACATGCCGATGACAAAGATGGCGCCGATGTAGAAGAGCATGATTCGCCAGAAGATGGTCTTGATGGCCTTGGGAACATCGCGCTGCGGGTTTTCCGCTTCACCAGCAGCGACACCAACCAGCTCGGTTCCCTGGAACGAGAAGCCGGCAATCATGAACACCGAAACGATGGACAGCCATCCGCCCACAAATGGCGCGTCCCCGTCGGTCCAGTTGCTAAATCCTGGCGAGGTTCCGCCGATGATGCCGAAGATCATCGCGAAGCCGCAGATCAGGAATACGATGACCGTGATGACCTTGATGGCAGCGAGCCAGTATTCGCCTTCGCCGAAGGCCTTGGACGACAGGGCGTTGAGCCCGGTGAGCAGCACCAGGAAGATGGCGGCCCAGATCCATCCGGGAGAGTCCGGGAACCAGTAAGACATCACGATGCCCGCGGCAACCAGCTCGGCGGCGACGGTAATGGCCCAGTTGAACCAGTAGTTCCACCCGATCGCGAAGCCGAAGTGGCGGTTGACGAAGACTGTGGCGTAGGTCTGGAATGAACCTGCCACAGGAAGTCGTGCACTCATCTCGCCCAGTGACTGCATCAGCAGCAGCACCATGATGCCAATCAGGGCATAAGCGACGAGCGCGCCACCCGGGCCAGCTTCAGAGATCGTGCCGCCGGACGCGACGAATAGTCCGGTACCAATTGAGCCGCCAATGGCAATCATCTGCATATGGCGAGCTTTGAGGCCACGCTTCAGGCCGTCCTGCGACGGTGCGGGCTCAGTCATGCGTTACATCTCCTGATGCTTAGAAATTTCCAACCTTTCAATCCAAGCACTCTGATCAGTCGCAAAGCTATGAACCGCGCTACAGTAAGCGATCAATAATCTTTCGCTTAGCCCACGAATACGGAGGATAAATTGCGCTCAGGGTATCAACCACCGTGGTTTTGTTGAGTTCCGAACGCATTTGCGAAAGCCGATCAAAGCCATGCTTCCCGTGATACGAACCCATGCCGCTTGCGCCTACGCCGCCAAAGGGCAGGGTGGGAATGACCATCTGGGCCAAGGGAGCGTTGTGCACAATAGCGCCAGCGCGCACCCGGTCCGAGAAAATCGACTGCAGCCGAGGACTCTCGCTCATCAGATAGGCCGCTAGCGGCGAGGGGCGACGGGCAATGAATTCCAGGGCTTCTTCGAAGGTGCTGACCTCGATGACCGGAAGAATCGGGCCGAAGATTTCCTCGCTCATCAGAGTGCCATCCAAGTCGACGTTGCGCATGATGGTCGGCGCGATACGCAAGGTCTCTACGTCGTACTCGCCGCCGAACACCACCTCACCCTGTTCCAGCATTGCGAGCAAACGGTCAAAATGCTGGCTGCTGGCAATGCGCCCGAAGTCCGGATGGGTAATGGGTTCCTTGCCGTAGAAGCTGGTGATGGCTTGTCCCAGGCGGTTGATCAGCGGCGCGGCATCTCCAATGCACAGGACGTAATCCGGTGCGACGCAAGTCTGGCCGGCATTCATGAACTTCGCATAGGCCAGGCGTTTGGCGGTGGCCGGCGAATGGTTGTCCACGACCGCCGGAGATTTTCCGCCGAGCTCCAGCGTGGTCGGGGTCAGGTGCTTTGCGGCCGCCATCGCGACAATCTTGGCAACCCGCTCACCTCCGGTGTAGAAGATATGGTCCCAGCGGGCTGCCAATAGTTCGGTAGCGGTATCCGCTCCACCCTCAATGACCGCGAAAACCCGTTCATCAAGATAGAGTGGCAGGAATTTCGCCAAAGCGCCCGAGGTGGCAGGAGCTAATTCGGAGGGCTTGATAACCGCGGCGTTGCCGGCGGCAATGGCGGCGACCAATGGCGCCAGCACGAGCTGCAGCGGGTAGTTCCACGCGCCGATGATCAGGACCACTCCCAGGGGGCGCGGTTCGATCTTGGCCATGGCTGGCTGAAGTGCCAGTGGCACCTTTACCCCGGTGCTGTCCATCCATTCGGCCAGGTGCCGCAGCGCAAAATCGATCTCGGCGCGCACCACGTCAACCTCTGCGAATTTGGCTTCGGTGGGGCTCTTTCCCAGGTCTTCGTTCAATGCCTGGAGGAAGTCATCAAGGTGCTCTTCGAGCATCTTCTCCAGGGCACGCAGCTGCTGGATTCGAAAGCGGCGCGGATGGGTAATTCGCGCGTCGGCCGAGCGACGCAGATGATTCAGAACCGTGGCGATGCGGGAAGGATGCTCGTCCACAGGAGGAGCGGAATCGCCGACCGGCTCTGGCAATGGAGTGGAGGTAAACAGACCCATGATTTGAGGGTACGCCACCGAGCGGATTTTCTATTGAATAATTCGTCGAGGGATTCATTATGTATCAACCATTTGATACATTAACGGGTATGGAAGAGATTTCTGCGAGCGCCTTGTCGATGGCCGTGGTTGCCACAATCATCTACCTGTGGCTCCGTTCCGTCGCCCATCGCCGTGGCACTCAAGCATTGCGCCGAGCACAATCGCATTCATTCTGGTGCGCGCTCATCGCCTTCTTCCTATCCACATCTTGGGATCTTTCCCAGTTCTGGTCGGTCCCGGCGCAATCACAGTCAATGCTCACCCTGGTATTCATCGCGTTGAACGCCGGTGGGTGGCTGGCTTTGGTTTACATCATCGGGCTTTTCACCTGGCCAAAAGAACTGCAAACGGTGCGCGTGGCCTCATTGGAGCCGCGGAGTTTGACGACCCCTTTCCCGCGGATGCTCGGCGCCCTTGTTGGCATCTTGGCGATCGCCGCGTCCTGCCTGATATGGCCTGTCTCGAAGGTCGCTGCCTATGTCTCTGAAAGCGACCGAGGAGGAGCACCCGCGCAGGATTATTCAAATTTCACTGAAGTCCGCTGGGATGGCCTAGATAGGTGGCGCCCGGGCACCGAGGTCGCACCGTTATTTGCCCTGTGCATTGCAGGGGTTCTGCTAGCGACTGCCCTCATCGCGTTCATCATTCTCAAACGCAGGCCACTGGCTGGGATTTCAGCTGGCCACAACCAGCAATTGCGCGCTGTCTGGCTCAACAGGCTGCTGCGGAACTGCGGCTGGGTGTTGATCAACATCATTGGTTCAGAAAATTCCTACGCAAACCCGATCTTGGGTACCGGCTGGAACACCGTGTCCACATTCGGCTTCATCGCTCTGGGTTTCGTGTTGTTCGTCTGGGCCCCGAAGTTCGCAGTGGCCAACGTTGGAAGGAACGCAAAAGCCAGTGCATTTAGCCGGATGCGCGACCACAGCAACGCTGTATCGTACGTCCTCAACTCGTTGATGGTGCTCGCCGCCTACGCGATTTGGATTGCCTGCAGTTACCGTTTCGAGCATTTATCCGAAGCCTTTGGCCCGGCCAGAGCGCAAGCCGCCAGCAATACGCTGATGCTTGCCTTGTCCGGAGCCGCAGTGGCCATATACCTGCTGCTCTCGGCTGGTTTCGCGTTCTATGCGCATCTGCGGGCAAAGCTGGGGACGCCAAGGGAGCCCATAAGCGAAAACCTGCCTGTCTGGGTGTACTCGTTGGCGGCACTGTTCATCGCCAGTGGAATCTTCATGCTGTACACGCCGCAGACTTTGACGCCAGGTGCAGAACTGGCAGTTAGCCCATGGATCACCACCGGGATCGTCCTCGGCTTGCTGCTCATTGCAGCCGGATATATCTGGTGGACGCGGCATTGCTCCGTTCCATGGGAAGTCACCGGCGAGCAGGAGATCTGGTACCGGCAAGTCTTGGAGTTCCGGGCCCTACGCATTCTCAGCAGTGCATTATTCCTCTTGCCCGGTGTGGCCTCGTTTGATGAGCCAATGATCATAGCCATTGGCGTTGGGCTCTTCTGCATCCCTTCAATGCTCGTGGTCAAACGCCCTAATGCCCGGCTCTTGATGAATGTTTCCGCATGAGCACGCAGATCAGTGTGGACCTGGAAGCGGCCACCGCACCCTACGAACAGATCCGTTCGCAAATCGCCTCGCTCATCAACCTCGGCGAATTGGCCGCCGGGAGCAAGCTGCCCACCGTGCGTGCCCTGGCCACGGATCTGGGAGTGGCTGCCGGCACTGTGGCCCGCGCCTATAAGGAGCTGGAAGCCGAGGGCCTGATTTCTTCGAGGCGCCGTGCCGGCACGATTGTGAACGAACGGCCCGACCCCATAGACGTGCATGAAGATCTGGTGGCAGCGGTCGACCGCCTCTGGGAGTTGGCTGCAGCGCAGCAGGTGGATGCGGCGACGCTGAAGGCCTTGGTGGCGCGACGTGAACGCTGAGGATTTGTCCTAGGCAACCCTTCTGCGTACTCTCTAAATCAGTGACACGGGGTGTCGGAGAAGCCGACTGAGATGAAACCCGTCGAACCTGATCTAGTTCACGCTAGCGGAGGGATGTCGCATGACTCTGTCTACCGTTGCCCAAAAATACCGGCAACGCTCCCCCTTGGTTTTTTGCCTGACGAATACTGTCGTCACCAACTTCACCGCCAATGTCTTATTGGCTTCGGGTGCTTCACCGGCCATGACCAACCTGCCCGGCGAGGCTGGCGGGTTCGCGGCCCTGGCCTCGGCGGTACTGGTGAATCTCGGTACTCCCAGCACCGAGCAAATGGTTGCCGTGGAGGAAGCGGTGGCTTCGGCGAGCGCCGCCGGAACCCCGTGGGTATTGGATCCGGTAGCCGTGGGCGCTCTGTCCGTGCGCACCGACTTCGCACGCCGTATTGTGCAGCAGCGCCCCACCTTGATCCGCGGCAACGCTTCGGAAATCCTGGCCCTGGCCGGCAAGGACTCCAGCGGCCGCGGCGTTGACTCGGCCGATACCGTCCAAGCAGCGCTGGATGCCGGATGCGAACTGGCCAGCAAGCATGGGAGCGTCGTCGCCATTTCCGGTGAAGCCGACGCCATCATTGACGCAAACCGCACCGTGCTGGTGCACACCAACGGCATAGGACTGACCAGGATCACCGGTGGCGGGTGCGCCTTGGGTGCTTTTAGCGCTGGCATGATCGCGGTACACGAGGACCCTTTTGAAGCGGCCATTGCCGCCCACGGCTTCTATGGCCTCGCGGCAGAAAAGGCGCTGGCCGCCAGCAGCGGCCCGGGCAGCTTCGCTGTCGCATTCCTTGACGCCCTGGCCGCCACCGAACCTGAAGAACTGCAGAATTTGAAGTACGAGGAACTGAACCATGGATAATATCGGCGCATATCTGGTAGCCAATACCTCCAGCTGCACTCCACGCACCACCTTGGAAGTCATTGACGGCGCGGTGGCCGGTGGCATCGAGTGGATCCAGCTGCGGGCCAAGGATGAGACCGCCAGGGAGTTCTTCGAGCTGTCCTGCGCCGCGGCCCGGCTTACCGAAGGCAAGGCGAAGCTGTTGATCAATGACCGGATCGACGTGTTCCTGGCCGCACGTGCGGCGGGGGCGGCAGTCAACGGCATCCATATCGGGCAGAAGGACATTCCAGTGCGTCTGGCACGCCAGATCATCGGCGAAGGCATCATCGGCCTGAGCGCTTCCACCGATGAACAGCTGGCGCAGGCCAATCTTGATGCCGAGGCCATCGACTACCTCGGCGTCGGCGCAGTGCGTGCCACCCCGACCAAGAAGGACCACCCCACCCCGTTGGGCCTGGATGGTTTTGCGCGTGCCGCCTCGCTGACCGAGCTGCCCTGCGTAGCCATTGGCGCGATTACCGCTGAAGACGCCGGCGCCATCCGCGCCGGTGGAGGTTCGGGTCTGGCGGTAGTCCGGGCCATCTGCAATGCCGAGAACCCGCAGGAAGCCAGCGAAGAGCTGGTCGCTGCCTGGGTGGCGGCCCAGTGAAAAACATTCTCTCGATCGCCGGCTCTGATCCCTCGGGCGGCGCCGGAATCCAGGCGGACCTCAAAGCCATCGCCGCCAACGGCGGATACGGCATGTGCGTGATCACCGCGCTGACCGCGCAGAACACCCAAGGGGTGAGCGCGGTGCAGGCCATCGGCGGCGAGTTCGTGCTCGCCCAGTTGGAGGCCATCAGCGCCGACGTGCAGATCGATGCGATCAAGATCGGGATGCTGGCCAACGCCGAGGTGATTCGCGCGGTCAATGGATGGCTCGATACCGTCGATGCCCCCGTGGTCCTGGACCCGGTCATGGTTGCCACCAGCGGAGACCGGCTACTGGAGGACGAAGCGGTGCTCGATTCGCTGTTGGACCGCGCCTCGGTGATCACCCCGAATCTGCCCGAGCTAGCCAGCCTGCTGCGTGAACCGGCAGCAGCCAGCTGGCCGCAGGCCCTGGAGCAGGGCCAACGCCTGGCCGCCAAGCATGATTCGCTGGTCCTGGCCAAGGGCGGGCACCTGGCCGGGGAACTCTGCCCCGACGCCCTGGTCTCCGCCGAAGGCGTGCTGGCCGAGTTCAGCAACCCGCGCCTCGATACCAAAAACACCCATGGCACCGGTTGCACCCTCTCCAGCGCCCTGGCCACACTTTTCGCAGCATCCGGCGATTGGGTCATTGCCTTGGAGAAGGCCAAGGCTTATTTGTTCCGCGCGATCGGCGCGGCCGATGAACTGAACGTCGGCAGCGGGCACGGTCCGGTGAACCACTTTGCTCACTTCTTCAGCGACGCCGATCCGATGGATAGCTGGTGGCAGCAGATCCAGGGCTTGCGCGACTCGATCGACAACCTGGAGTTCATCACCCAGTTGGCCGATGGCACGCTGGCCAAGGCGGACTTCGAATACTATCTGGCCCAGGATGCCTTGTACTTGCAGCGCTACGCCCAGGTGTTGTCCGAGGCCAGCGCCTTGGCCCCGGATCTTGAGGCGCAGCGCTTCTGGGCGAATTCCGCCAGCGAGATCCTGGAAGGCGAGTTACAGCTGCATCGCAGCTACCTGGCTGAGGGGGCCGCAAACCCCAGCGCCATCACGCTGAACTACGTGAATCATCTGGCTGCGTCCGCTTCGAGCTATGCCGAGCTGATTGCCGCGATCCTTCCCTGCTACTGGCTTTACCAGGACATTGGCAAGCGTCTGGCCTCGGCCAACCATCAGGCGCACCCGTATAAGCAGTGGCTGGTGACCTATGCGTCCGAGGAATTCGACCGCGCCACCGAACGCGCCATCAGCATGGTGCGCGAAGCATGGAAGCAGGCTGATGCGCAGCTGCGCGAGCGGATGCGGGTGGCATTCATGCGATCTTCAGAACATGAAGTGGCCTTCTTCGATCAGGCACGGCAGAACCGAGTAGAATTTCCTACGGTCTGAAACGCGCGGGCCACGATCTGGAGGATTGTATGAGCTGGAGCATTCACGGTAACGGAAAGACCATCACCCCGGGCGAGGTCGTCGCCCCGGAGGAACGGCTGCACTGGCCGCAAACCATTTCCATTGGTGCCCAGCACATCCTAGCGATGTTCGGCTCCAGCATCCTGGTCCCGACCTTGACCGGTTTCCCGGTCACCACCACCTTGCTGTTCACCGGCTTGGCCACCATCATCTTCCTGCTGATGACCAACAACAAGGTGCCCAGCTACCTCGGTTCCTCCTTTGCGATGATCGCTCCGGTCATCTCCACCACCCAGTCGCACAGCATGGCTGGTGCGCTGGGCGGCATCGTGATGACCGGCGCCCTGCTCTTCGTGGTGGGCCTGATTGTGCAGGTGACCGGCACCGGCTGGATCCATGCTCTGATGCCTCCGGTGGTGATGGGCACGATTGTTGCCCTGATCGGCTTGAACCTCGCCAGCGCTACGCTCGCTCCGATGACCGATGTCCCGCTGACAACGTTCCTGACGGTGATTTTCACGGTGCTGGCCACGGTGGCCTTCAAGGGCCTGCTGGGCCGCCTGTCGATTCTTGTCGGCTTGGTCCTGGGCTACCTGGTGGCTTTGGCGCAGGGCCAGGTGGATTTCAGCGCGGTCCAGTCAGCCAGCTGGGTTGGCTTGCCGCAGTTCACCGCTCCGAGCTTCCACTTTGATACCGCGTTGATGTTCCTGCCGGCCGTCTTCGTGTTGATTGCCGAGAACATCGGACACGTGCGCACCGTAGGCGTGATGACCGGGCGGGACCTGTCGAAGTTCAACGGCCGCGCGCTGATGGCCGATGGCGCTGCCAGCGTTGTTGCCGGTCTCGGTGGCGGTTCTGCCACCACCACCTACGCGGAGAACATCGGCGTCATGGCCGCATCCCGCGTGTACTCCACCGCGGCCTACTGGGTGGCGGCCATTGTGGCGATGGCCTTGGCCTTCCTGCCGAAGTTCGGCGCCCTGGTCGGCACCATTCCGGTGGGTGTCATCGGCGGGCTGGGTATTGTCCTGTACGGCATGATCGGCATCGTCGGCGCCCGCTTGTGGATCGAGGCGAAGGTCGACTTCGGCAACCCGATCAACCTGATGACCGCGGGCACCGGATTGATTATCGCCATTGCCGTCACCAGCGATATCAGCTTCGGGCAGTTCCAGCTCGGCGGCATTGCCCTGGGTTCGATTGCCACCTTGGTGGTCTTCCACTCGATGCGTGCGGTGGCCAAGCTGCGCGGCAACGATCTCGCGGATCATCCGAAAGAATCCTGAGAGTTTAAGAATATTTTTTCGGCCGGCCGGTGTTGCGACTTTGTTCGCGAGACCGGCCGGCTTTTTTGATGCAATCCCCGGCTGGTTAGGCAAGAGACGCGGAGGGTGGAACAACAGTCTGGGTGCAACATGTAAGGACTCCTTCCAAAATGTGATTGTTATCCCATCAAAATCTGAAAATTACGGATTTCCACCCCGGACAAATCAGATAGCATGGCAGATTGTGACTGCGACAACATCAGACGGAAAACTCTCCGCACGACTCATCTTCATCGCCCTCGGGGCGGCATTGGGTGGGTTCGTTTTTGGATATGACTCATCAATCGTTAACGGCACCGTAGACGCTGTCGAGCACGAATTCGGGCTCAACGCGGTAACTATCGGTTTCACTGTTTCCTGCGCCTTGCTCGGCGCAGCTCTCGGCGCATGGATTGCAGGCATGGTCTCCGAACGCGTGGGACGCGTACGCACCATGCTTTTCGCCTCCATCCTCCTTGCCATTTCGGCCATCGGTTGCGGCCTGTGCTTCAGCGCAGCCGACCTCATCGTATGGCGCATCGTCGGCGGCATCGGCGTGGGTTTCGCTTCGGTGATCGCCCCTGCCTACATCGCCGAGGTTTCCCCAGCGGCCCACCGCGGACGCTTGGGCACCATGCAGCAGATGGCCATCGTGCTGGGCATCTTCGTAGCCTTCCTGGTCAGCGCACTGCTGGTCTTCGTGATGGGCTCCGCAGATGCAACCGGCTTGTTCGGCCTGGCTGCATGGCGCTGGATGTACCTCTCGCTGCTGGTTCCAGCAGTGCTCTACGGCGTGCTCTCGCTGCGCCTTCCGGAATCCCCTCGCTACCTCGTCGAGCGCGGCCGCTACGTTGAAGCAGCTACCGTGCTGACCCGCGACATGGGCATGAACGCCGGCGAAGAGACCGAGAAGAAGATCGAAGAAATCCGTGCCACCGTGCACGTGGAACGCCGCCAGAAGTTCAGCGACCTGTTGGGCCGCTTCGGCTTCCACCCTCTGGTGTGGGTAGGCATCCTGCTCTCGGTCTTCCAGCAGTTCGTCGGCATCAACGTGATCTTCTACTACTCCACCACCCTGTGGAAGTCCGTGGGCTTCGCCGAATCGGATTCCTTCACCATTTCGCTGATCACCTCGGTGACCAACGTGGTGGCCACCATCGTGGCAGTGCTGCTGATCGACGTCCTGGGACGCAAGCTGCTGCTGACCATCGGCTCGGCCATCATGACCCTGTCCCTGGGCATGATGGCAGTGGCCTTCGCCCAGTCGGAGACCATCAACGGCGCAGTGTCGCTGCCTGGCAGCTGGGGCATCATCGCCCTGGTCTCGGCCAACCTCTTCGTGGTCGGCTTCGGCGCTACCTGGGGCCCTGCCGTATGGGTTCTGCTCGGCGAGATCTTCCCGAACTCCATCCGTGCCATGGCACTCGGTGTGGCTGCCGCTGCACAGTGGATCGCCAACTTCATCGTCTCCACCACCTTCCCGGCCCTGGCCGACGCAGGCCTGGCGCTGGCTTACGGCATCTACGCAGTGGCCGCGCTGCTCTCCTTGCTCTTCGTGATCTTCATGGTCAAGGAAACCAAGGGACGCACCCTAGAGGACATGAAACTCTAGAGGGCATCACACTCTCATAAGCAGCAAAAAGCACGGCAGGATTTTTCCTGCCGTGCTTTTTGCTGTCGGACTTTTTCTTCCGTTACTTGGTCAGATCACCTAGGCAACGCTCAAGTTCCGTATCTGCGTAGAAGAAGCTACCTTCTTCAATCGGCTTGCAGTCGAAGCCGAAAGCGGTTTCCTTTTCGTTGTACAACATCCGGACAATTACGTCTTGATCCTCGTTGGCAAATACATCCCACTGGATGTTGGCGCCCATCGGGGCCACCTCGGCACCTCGCCATGCATTGTTGTCATAGCTGAAGAGGGTGTCGGCCGGCTGTGCAGTTTCACTACCGGGCAGCTTGAGCAGGGCAGCTAATGGAATGATCTCCTCTGCGTGAGCAAAGCGGAAGTCTGCAGCCTGTTCGGTCTTACCCTCACGCACACCAGCTACCGCATCCAGCATGTCCGCGAGCAACACGTCGGCCATCTTGTAGGTGACATCGTTGCCGGCAATGCTTGGGCCCTTTTCATAGAAGTCTTCAGCTTCTGAAACCCGCGAGAGCACTAGAGCATCGTCTGCGGTGACAAATTCACTGAAGTCGACCTGGTAGTCTTCGCCCATGCCTGGTGCAATCACGTACAGCTCGTAGAGGTACATGGCTGCATCCACGACGCTTTCCAGGTGCTTCTCGCCTTTGCCGCGGTCCACCAGGTCGATGGCCCCGCTATCAAGCTTGTTGATGAACTCTTCGGTAAAGAGACGTGCGAGCACGTGCTTGGAAGCCTCAACGATCTGCGGGTCCTCTTCCACCTTCTCCAAGGTTTCAGCCAGTACAGGATCATTGTCGATAAAGTCGTTATAGGCCTGATCTGTATCGTGGAAATACAGAACATCCTTATCCGTACGTGGCTTGCTGATCAGTGACTTCAGATCTTTATCTTCATCCACCAGACCCTGCACAAAATTCTGTGCGCTATCCACCGCACGGTCCACGCCGGAGGTCACAATGTTGATCTTCTTGTCTTCGTCTTCGGCGTCCTCGAAGAGTCCCTCCATGCGATCATAGGCGCGTTCAGCCATCTCCTGGTGCTCATGTTCACCCAAGGTGCTGAGCATGCCGTAGCCAACCTTCTCGTGCACCGCGGTAATCTGTGCAACGACTGGGCCTAGGCGTTCACCGGTCTCGGTCAGGGCGTTCTCTTTTTTCGCCATTTCCCACAGCTGGGTGATCAGGTCATCGTATTTTTTGCTCGAAAGCAATCGGGAACCGTGGCGCGCCACATGCTCAATGAGTACCGGCTCAAATTCATCCGGTGCCTTTGAATATTCCACATCTTCTGCCGGGGCAGCATAGGTGGCTTTGGTACCCAGCGCCAGGCGGGCGCTCTGATCTTCAGCGGCGGCTTGGCTGGAGGCAGCGCAACCGGTCAGGGCGAGCATTACTCCCGCCAGCGCTAGTGAGGTGAAACGAGTGTACTTGGCCATGTCTTACTCCTTGGGTGAAATTGATGAGTGATTCTAGGGTTGTGCCGTTGAGGAACGAACGACCAGTTGTGGGGTGTAGAGCTCACGTAGCGCTTCGGTCCGTCCGGCGGTGCGTTCAGCAATGGCGTCCACCGCCCGGCGGCCCATGTTGACCTGTGGCTGGTCGATGCTCGTGAGGCTGGGGTAAAGCAACCGGGCCAGAGCCGTATTGTCATAACCGATCACCGCTAGTTGCCCGGGCACCTGAACCTGTTGTTCGTGAGCTAAGCGGATCACTTCAGCGGCGGTGAGGTCGTTATTGCACAGCACGGCGTCCACGCCGGAGGCGCTCAGCTCTTGCAGGTTTATGTCTTCTCCGGCGTCCACCTGGAGAATGGTGCACGGCAACTGGGCCGTTTCCAAGGCGAGGACTACCCCGTCGATGCGTGCCTGGCTGGTAGCACTGGCGGACCGGGAGAGATAGGCGATGCGCTGATGCCCGGCCTGAATCAAGTGTTCCACCGCTAGCTGGGCACCGTAGACATCATCACTGGCAATGGTGTCCACTTCGGCGGGCGGATCCGCCAAATGGGTGAGCACCACGGTGGGAACTTCACTGCCGGCACGCTCCAACACCTGGCGGGGAACCCACGAAGAAACGATGACCAGACCATCAACTCGCAACTCGATCATGGTGTCGATCTGGCGTTGTAGCTCTTCGGGATTCTGTGCACCATTACCAATGATCACCCGAGCGTTCAGTTCCTTGGCACGTCCCTGCACGCCCTGAACAATGCCGGTGTGGTGTTGGTTATCGAGCTGGTTAAGCACCACGCCCACCAGCCCGGACACCCCACGCACCAATGAACGTGCCGCGGAATTAGGGCGATAGCCTAACTCTTGGGCAGCGTCGAGCACCAGGTCACGGCTGCTCGTGCTCACTCCTGCGTCCCCACGCAGTGCCCGGGACGCCAAAGACTTGGAGACCCCGGCACGCTTGGCCACATCAATAATGGTGGGGCGGCGTCCGGCCGCCAGTTCCGCTACCATCTCAGCTACTGACCCGCACACCGGTGAATTGCTCGACGAAGTGATCCAGTGCCGGATACTGCGCGCCGGGTCCCTGAGCGACGAATGCTGGGGCCAAGTGCTCGCCTACAACACCAGCTTCCAGCAACAGTGGCTGGTAGCTACCTCCGGCGCGCTGAACAATCAGTGCACCTGCGGCCACATCCCAAGCGTTCACCGAACCACCAAAGGCACAGTCCACCCACCCGGCAGCCACGTGGGCCAGGGTCAAAGCCCCCGAACCGGTGCGGCGTAGCGAGGAGAACGCCTCAGCGAGATCACCAAAGTGGCCCAAGGCAGTCTCCCTGTCAGCTTCAAGATCCCGAGCCGTGGGGTAACCGGTGATCAGGGTCGCTGCTGCGGCCGGCTGAGTCGCCGGAGTGCGCAGGATCTCGCCATCTAGGTAGGCATGTTCGTGATCGGCGCTAAAGAGTCGGCGGGCGATCGGATCAAAGATGGCCCCGGCCACCAGCTCGCCATCCACGGCGACTCCGATGGAGACACAGAAGAAGGCCAGGCCCTGAGCAAAGTTTGAGGTGCCATCGATCGGATCCACGTACCAGGTCACCTGGCCGTCACCGCCCTGTGCTCCGCCTTCTTCACCGATGATTCGCCAGCTAGGATCGCGTTCAAGCAAGAAGGGCACGATCAGCTCTTCGGCGGCCCGGTCATGTTCGGTGACGAGATCGTGGCGGTCACGCTTGTAGTCGATATCCATCTGGCCGCGGAAGACCTTTTGCAGGTATTCTCCGGCGAGGACGGCCGCTTCTTCAGCAGTGGTACGCAGGAAGCTCGGGAGGTCAGACACTGTACTTTCTCATTTCATTCAGTAATTCTTTGGGTGTGGCGACCACGAGGTCGGCCGTCACCTCAACCGTGTAGGGGCGTTTGGCGCTGCCCGGGGAGGGCATGAGCACATTGCCGCCAATTCCGGCGCGCACCCCACAGAGCACGTCGCGATCCAAGTGGTCTCCGACGTACCAGCAGTCGGCGGCGCTCAGCCCCAGCGCCTGCGCGCCCAGATGCAGGAAGTCAGGGTTGGGTTTACGCAGCTCGCACTCATCGGAGTAGAGTTCGGCAACAAAATAGTCGCTGAGCCCTTGTTCTGCCAGATAGTCGCGGTGCACCTGCCCACACATGGCATTGGAGACCACGGCGACCGGCAGGCCAATCTGATTGCACCAGGCCAAGAGCTCGGTGATGCCCTCACGCAGCTCGCGGTGCTCCTTGGTCGAGCTGACCAGGTAGCACAGCTGCTGGTAGTGGTTTTCCATGGTCTTTCGGGCATCTTCGGGCCAGTCAGCGGCGATGAAGTCCATCGCGTAGGTGCGCTGATCCAGTTCCTTGGGATGGCGTGGCCGGGACATGGCATTGCGCCAGAGCCCAGCGGCCACCGCGCCGGCGGTAATATCCGCGATCAACCGATCACGCGAGACCATGGGTTCTGATCCGACCAAGGCCAGGAATTCATCGGCCACCAGTTGCTGCCAGTTCGCCGGCTTTTCGCTGTTGACAATGACCCCGCCGAAATCCAGCAATAGGCCCTTGGGTAAGGTTTGCAGGCTCATGCTGCCACCGCCTCTACGTTAGTTCGACGTTGCCCCGAAGCATCAAAGAGGTGCAGTTTCTGCGCTACGGCCTGCACTTGTTGGCCCTCGGTGAGCGCCGGGCGTTGCTGCGACGTAGCGAAGTACCGCTGTTGGCCGTCGGTCAGCTCGATAATCCATGAACCGCCGGTCGGCAATAAGGCACTGACCGTGACGGGCAAGGAGAATTTCCCGGGCGTCGGTGTTCTTGTGATTTCCAAGTCTTCAGGGCGGATGCCCAGTGACGTTGCTGCGGAATCGCGGGACTTCATCCACGAATCCGCGTCTTGGTTGTTCCCTAATTCGATGATGTTCATCGGTGGGCTTCCCATGAACTCTGCGACAAACCGGTTGGCGGGCGAATCATAGATCTCACTCGGGGTGCCGACCTGTTGGATCCGTCCCTGATCCATCACCACGATTCTGGTCGCCAGGGTCATGGCCTCAAATTGGTCATGAGTAACAAAAACCATGGTGTTGCCGGTCTGCCGATGGAGCCGCTGAAATTCTGCACGCATTTCCAGGCGCAGTCGGGCGTCGAGGTTGGACAGTGGCTCATCCAAGAGCATCACCTGCGGGCGTGCTGCCAGAGTTCGGGCAATGGCCACACGCTGTTGCTGTCCACCGGATAGCTCTCCGGGGTAACGGTCAGCTAGTTCGCTAATCGCCAGGGTTTGCAGGGCCTGGTCCACGAGGGTGGCGCGTTCAGACTTGGAAAGCTTTTGCACTCGCGGAGCAAAACCCACGTTCTCTTTGACGTTCAGGTGTGGCCACAGCGCATAGTTCTGGAATACCAGTCCCAGTGAGCGGCGCTCTGCCGGGACACACTGTCCGCCGGCCACATCATCAAAGACGGTCCCACCCACCACGATTTGCCCGGTGCTGGGATGTTCCAGTCCTGCGATCATGCGTAGCGTGGTGGATTTGCCACAGCCCGAGGGACCTAGCAGGCAGAGGAATTCTCCTGGCTGCACTTCAAGGTCTACTGAATCGACGCTGGGGGTGTGGTTACCTGAGTAGGTTTTGCCCAGGCCCCGCAGGGTGATCATCGGCTCCATCTGGATTCCTAACTGCTGTGTTACTTCTTGGACGAGGTGCGCCACAGGTCCTGCCACTTTTCGCGTGATGCCCAGTCGGTTTCCAGTCCGGCGTTGTCGAACTGGAAGATTTCCTTGAGGTGATCACCAACGTTAGCTGGATCTTCTGGCTGCTTGACGGAGGAGTTTGAGGAGATCTTGCCATCGGAGATCTGAGGGTCAATGCCCTCTTGGGTCAGTGCGAAGTGCACAAAGAGCTTGGCGGCATTTGGGCTCTTGGTGCCCGAGGCAATGGTCAAGGACTTCGGTGAAGCCTTGCCTACCCATGGGACCAGTCCTTCACAGACGCCTAGGGCGTAGCCCTTCTCATCGATGTTGCGGTACTTGGCGCTGGACATCAGTGCCATCGGAGGATCATCCTGGCCGGTAGCGCCCACGGCTTCGGAGGCCTCTTCACTGGACTTGGTCAAGATCGGCTGGTTGGCCGCCATGCGTGAGACCCATTCGGCAGCTGCCGACTCCTTGTCAGTCTTCAGTTCTTCACCGAAGGCTTCCTTATAAGCATCATGCAGCTCCTGATCGCCGAACTGCTCCATCTGGCTGTACCAGTCAAGGGCACCGTTATCACCCACGGGATCCTGGAAGGCTACCTTCTTGGTGAACTTCTCGGTGGTGAAATCCCAAATGTTCGTCGCCGGGCAGGTGTCGAAAGCCTCGGTGTTGTAGGTCCAGAAACTTGGGTCGGTGATCACTACCAGTGGTTCTTGCATCGATGAGTCGATGTTTTCTGCCAGGTCAGCAGGTACCCAGTTGGTGACGAAATTATTTGGCAACAGCTGGTTCTTGACCGCTGGGAGGTCTGAAATCGCGACAACGTCACCGACCACATTGCCCGACTGTGCTTCGCGGGTGACCTTCTCGATGGCCTCGGCAGCATCGGCCTTCACACCGGTAGCTTCGATTCCGTAGGTCTTGGTGAAGGCTGCAGCCATTTTTTCGATCTTGGAGGTGCTGTCGTAAATGGTGATTGGGCCTTCAGCCTTGGCCGCTTCAATGAGCTGATCCAAGTCAAAGTCTTCCGCTGAGGCGGTTGCCGGCGCGCTGCTGGTGGTGGCTGCGGGGGCTCCACCGGCACAGCCGGTGAAGAGTACTGCGCCAAGTCCCAGGCTCAAAACGGTGGTCCATCGGTGAGTGCGGATAATGCTCATGGTGGTACTCCTTGAATACGGTAGTGGTGCGGTGAAAAGTGAGTGGCTCAACCCAGCGAATCGGCAAGGTTGCTTCGGAACAATTTCTGCGTGGCCCAGGTTCCTAGCAGGGCAATCGCGCAGATCAAGACCACGACCGCGTTGGCGGCGTGGGTATAACCGAAATCAATGAGGGTCATGGACAGAGTGGTCATCAGTTCGGTGCCCGGCGTTGCCAGGATGATGACCAAGCTCAGTCCCTGAACTCCAGAAACGAAAGGCAATAACGTGGCGCTGGCCAGCGAGCTACGCACCATCGGCAACACCACGGTGCGCAGGCGATAGCTGAACTTTGCCCCGAGGCTTTGTGCGGCTTCTTCGCTTTCTAGTCCCAGTTGCATCATGGCGCTGACCCCGGCCCGTGAGGCGAAGGGCATTTCATCGGCGATCATGATCAGGATCAGGATGGTTGCCGTTCCGTACAGCGCCGGGATTGGTCCGCGCGGTACCGCGAAGAGGGAGAGGTAGGCGACCGCGAAGGCCAGGCCCGGCACGAGGTAGGGCATGAAGGTGATCACGCGCAGTGCGGTGCCCAGTTGGCGTAGTGGCGAACGTACCACCACATAGCCCACCAGCAACCCGAGCAGGCCGGTGCACAAAGCTGCCAGACCCACCATCCACAGGGTGTTCCACATCGCGCGCCAGGTGGCCGCCGAGACCAGCACACCCTGGCTGAATCCCACGGTGGGAAGGTCATGACCGATCCAGTAGTCCGCGGTGAAGTTCTGCAGCGAAAAGTCGCCGGGAATTCGCATGATGGTGGAAAGTACCAGGGTGCCCAGCGGGATGAGAACGGAGATGGTGAACAGCCCACCGACCATGACCAGGGCCGGGGTGCGCCAGCGTGCCAGCGGTTGGGTTTTGGTCAGTGTTGCTTTGCCGTTCAGCGTGGTGAAGCGTTTGGCTTCGCGCAAGAACCGCAAATCAACCAGGAGCGAGATGCCTCCCAAGCCCACCATGACCGCTGCGATAACTGCGGCAATTCCAGATTGCTGGGTGGAGATGCTCTGGTGCAGGGTGGTGGAAAGCACCTGGAATCCTGCGGGCAGGCCCAGTACATAGGCCACACCAAATTCGCCGATGGCCTTGGCGAACATCAAGGTCGCCGCCGAAAGCAGTGCAGGGCGTAGCAGTGGCAAGGTGATGCGCCACCAGCGTTGTTGGGCACTCGCACCGCAGATGCGGGCGGCCTCATCAAGCTGTCCTGGCAGGTTTTTCAATGCATTGGTGACCAAGAGGATCACAAAGGGTGTGAAGTGCAGGGAGAAGATCACGATAATTGGTACCGGACCGTAGGCCAGCCAGTTTGGTGGCTCCCAGCCCAGAGTTTCCATCCAGCCTTGCTGTCCGGCGTTGCTTCGGTTGCGGAAGATGGTGGTCCAGGCCAGGGCGAAGGTCCAGGCTGGCAGCATATAAGGAACGATCAGCGCGCTGGAGAACCAGCGTCGTGCCGGCAAATCGGTGCGCACCAGAAGCCAGGCCACCGGTACGCCCAAGGCCAAAGCAATCACCATGGAGCACAGTGAGATCCAGAGTGTATTGAGCAGCGGGGTGTAAAAGATGATGTCCGAAACCGGGGAAGAAAAGACACGATCAAGGTAGTACCCGGTCAGCGATCCAGCCCCCGCGCCTGCTTTAGCTTCATCCCCAAATCCCACCTGGACCGCGCCGAGCAGCAGGGAGATGACCGGGGCGACGATGAGGTAACCAAAGACCAGCAACAAGAGCACACCGAGTAGCGTGGCTGGGTGACGCAGGATGATCTTCGTCCGGTAGCCCAGTGAATTTTTTTCTTCTGCAGCTGGTGTGGAACGTTCCCTTTGTGGCGTAAGCAGTGCCATCAAGTCCTCCGCGCGCTCGCCTAGTTTCATGCCAGCCCAGAGGATTCCCGGGCACATTGATCAGGCTAGGGAGCCTAGGTGACACTCAGATGGCATGAAGGTGAACGGGTCAGGACCGGATGTGGAACGTTCCCAATTTCCTGAATCCGGTCTCAAAAACGGCATTCGAGGACGAGAAAGGCCGCCGTTCACACTGGAACGGCGGCCTCATCATGGCCTACCAGGCCTTGCGGGGCACATCCACCCCGGCCTCGCTTTGGACCTCGAGGACCTTGTCCAGGCTCGGGCGTCCCTCGCGCACCGGACCCTGATCGGCCAGCGGAACCACGATGCTTTCCCCCGGAACCAGGTCCACCTGCTCTCCGCGCACCCAGATCGGGCGCGAATGGGCGCCGTCCAAGGTGAAGGTGATGCTCTCGCGTTCCAGGCGGACCGCGATGCGCATGCCGTGCCAGGCCAGGCTGAAGCTGATCGAGCGCCAGGCTTCGGGCAGGCGCGGGTCGAAGCACAGCCGGTCATCGTCATCACGCAGGCCCGCGAAGCCGTAGATCAGCCCGGACCAGACACCGCCGGTGGAGGCCACGTGCACACCGTCGCCGGTATTACCGTGCAGGTTCTCCAGATCGACGTTCAGCGCATGCTCGAAGTACTCCCAGGACAGCTCGCGGTACCCGACCTCGGCAGCCAGGATGGACTGCACCGTGGCCGAGAGCGTCGAGTCGCCGGTGGTCAGCGGATCGTAGTAGTTGAAGTCCGCGAGCTTCTGTTCGGCGGTGAAATCGCTGGAGCGCAGCCACAGGGCCAGCACCGCGTCGGCCTGCTTGATCACCTGGAAGCGGTAGATCACCAGTGGGTGGTAGTGCAGCAGCAGCGGGCGCTTATCCTCACCGGTATTGGCCAGATCCCACACCTCGCGGTTCAGGAAGTGCTCGTCCTGCGGGTGGATGCCAACAGATTCCGAATACGGAATATGCATGCAGTCAGCGGCCTTGAGCCACAGGGCGATTTCCTCGTCGCTCAACTCCAGCTTGCCGGCAAGGCTGGCGTACTGCTCGGGGTGCTGCCCGGCCAGCTCGGTGAGCAGCTGGGCGCTGCGCCGCAGGTTAAAGCGGGCCATGACGTTGGTGTACAGATTGTCATTGACCACCGCGGTGTACTCATCGGGTCCGGTCACGCCATGGATGTGGAAGCGCTCATTGCCTTCCTGGCCGCGCCAGAATCCCAGCGACGCCCACATGCGGGCGGTGCCCGCCAGGATCTCGGCGCCACCGGCCAGCAGGAACTCGTCGTCCTCCATTACGCTCAGATAGCGGTTGAGCGAATACACGACGTCAGCATTGATGTGATACTGCGCGGTACCCGCTGGATAGTACGCACTGGCCTCTTCACCATTGATGGTTCGCCACGGGAAGAGCAGGCCGGCCTCGTTCATGATGCTGGCCCTGCGTGTAGCGGCCGGGATCATCGCGACCCTGGCGCGCAGCGTATTACGGGCCCACTGCTGGTTGGTGTAGGTCAAGAACGGCATCACGTAGATTTCGGTATCCCAGAAGTAATGCCCGGAATACCCGTTGCCACTCACGCCCTTGGCGCTGATGCCCAAACCGTCAGCGCGGCCGGCGGCCTGGGCCAGCTGGAACAGGTTCCAGCGGATCTTGCGCTGCAAGCCGGCGTCGTCGCAGTCCACCACCACATCGCTGCGCTGCCAGAAGTCGGCCATGAAGTCGCGCTGGGTTCGGAAGTGCTCGTCCATGCCCTGCTCGACCAAGTGGTCCAGGGCGCGATCCGAGCGCTGCAGCATTTCCTGGGCGGGATGGCGCCGCGAGCAGTTGTAGACCGCGTACTTCGAGACGCGGATGCCCTGACCGGCCTCCAGCCGGGCGCTGATGACCTCGTCGGCGCTTTCATCCGAGGTCTTGCGGTCGATGCGCAGCTGCTGGTCGGCGCCGCCGGTGGTGCTCACCTGGTGCTCGACCATTGCCGCCACGGACATGCCGGAGCCCGGGACCGCATAGGAGATCCCCAGACGCGAGCCGTTGACCGCGTTCCCTGCCGGGTGCAGCGGATTCTGGCTGGCCTCTTCGCTCTTGCGCGGGTCGGCCACCCCGGCGGCCGATGCGTCGGTCTCCTCCGGCGAGGCCACCGTGCGCGCGGAGCGGTAGCCCACGACCGAAGACTGCACGAGCACCCTGGCCGGGGCATCCAGCAGGCGCACGTGGACGTCCTGCAAGGCCAGGTGCCGGTCGGTGAAGGAAATCATCGTGCGGGCCATGACGGCCACGCGGTGCCCTTCAGCGGTGCGCCACAGGGTGCGCGCGCACAAGGTTCCGTCGCGGAAGTCCAGGCGCAGCTCATCGCGAAGCATCTCGGTGCGGCCGACTTCCAGGGCTTCATCGTTGATGAAGACGCGCAAGGTCCTGAAATCCGGGGCGCTGATCATGGTCTGCCCGGTTTCGGCCAGGCCGAAGGCGCTTTCAGCGTGGCGGATCTGCCAGGCCTCGTGCAGGCCGTTGATGAATGTTCCGCCGCTCTGGTCGCCCAAGCCCAGCTGGGCGGCCCGGGCGCCGAGGAAACCATTGCCCAGGGAGAAGACGGTGTCCTGGGCGCCATCGGTGTCGCGGTGCTCATCGCGCAGCAAGGACCAGGAGTCCATTTCCCAGGCTTGAACTGAATCCTCGGAGACGAGTTCTGCAAGATCCTCGATGACAAAGTGCGCGCCGGCTTCCATCAGCTCGGCCGCGTTCTCCTCGCGTGCCACGCCGACCACGCCGAAGCCCCCGGCACGGGCTGCGGCCACGCCGCTGGTGGCGTCTTCGAAGACCACGCACTCTTCCGGGCGCCAGCCCAGATCCGCCGCGGCCGCCAGGAAGGTGTCCGGGGCCGGCTTGCCGGCCAAGCCGCGGGCGGCGGCTTCCTGCCCGCCCATCACCAGCGGGAAGTGCTCTTCCAAGCCCGCGGCAGAAAGCACCATGCGGGCGTTACGGGAGGAGGAGACTACCGCTACGTCCAGCCCTGCTGCGAGGACCTGGCGCAGATAGGCCAGGGAACCCGCGTAGGGTTCGATGCCGTCGCGCAGCAGCACTTCGGTGAACTTGTCGTTTTTCATATTGCCCAGGGCGCAGATGGTGTCCTGGCCGGCGGGATCCTCGACGGTGCCCCAAGGCAATTCGAGACCACGCGAGGCGAGCACGGCTTGCACCGCGTCATAGCGAGGGCGCCCGTCGAGCAAGTTGAAATAGTCTTGCTCGGTGTAGCTGGCCACGCCCGGGAATTGGTCAAAATAGGCAGAAAAAAGTTCATGCCAAGCCCTGCGGTGAAGCAGTGCCGTTGGTGTAATCACACCATCCAGATCGAAGAGGACGGCTTTGTAATCACGGTGTCGGTACTCAGGTCGATAAGCGTTCACGATCGAAATCCTTCGAAAGAGGAGCAAATTACTAGCCGTAGTCCATACGGTAGCAACTGAACGCGTTTGCATCGACATACTACGATAAGAACGTGGCACAGTGGATAGATTTGTTCAATAGCGATAACTGGCGTGAGTCGACCGCCGAATGGATCGACGCGGCCTGCGAGGCGTACGGCATCCAGCGCACCTCCGGTCCCGACTTCTGGCCTGCCCAATTGCACCAGATCCAGGCGACGGTGCAAACCGATGCGGCGGACCTGATCTTCAGCGCCAACGCCCCCGGGCTGGCTGCCGAAGCGGCCACCACCGTGGTAGCCGGCCAGATCCTTCCCGAGCGTTTCGTGATGCCCCTGGCGGTGGACCGCAGTGCCGGCTACATGCTCAGCCCCGACTTCGGGCATACGATGGCGGATCTCGGGGACTCGGTGGAGAACTGGGAACTGGCCCTCGCCTCGCTTGGTTCACTGCAGGTGGCCTTGATGGGCCGGGAAGACCAGTTCTTCGACGCCGGGGTCACCGTTGTCGACCCGCAGTTCCTGCCGGAACAGTTCGAGCAGGCGTTGATGATGCATGTTTCCCTGCCACCGGAACATCCCTTGCACATCGACGGGGCACAGGCCGATCACCTGGCGTCCCATATCGACGAGCTGACCAAGGCCTGCGCAACGTTGCATGAGGGTTCTGTTCCCCTGAGCCTGGAGCATGGAAACTTTGATCTCTCCCAGGTAGTTGTTCCGGCCGAATCCGGCACCCATGGGCGGATCTTGAACCTGTCCTCGGCTCACTGGGCGCACCCCTTCTCCTCGCTGAACACCGCTCTGGCCGCCATGACCGAAGCCTGGGGCTGCAGCATCGATGACGAGCGGGTCATGCAGGCGCTGTTCGCCTATCTGGACCAGTTTGCGGCCTACGGCTCACCGGATGAACTCTACGAGCTGATCGCTCCGGCCTGCCTGGTGGCTCCGCTGTCCCAGCATGAAACGTGGCTGCGGCTGCTGCTGGATGTCGATGACGAGCACCTGCGCGAGAACGCGCCGAGCGTGCTGGCCACGCTGGATCTCCAGCAGCTCTAGGAGCCCAGAACCTTCATCAACAGCCGCGCGTCATCGCTCATGATCGCGTCGACGTTGCGTGCCTTGAGCAGTTCCATGGTCGGCTCGTCATTGACCACCCACACGTGCACCTGCGCGCCGGCACGTTGGACGGCCCGGGTGAATCGACTGGTGGCCACCGGCAGCCAGCCCTGCTTGAAGGGAACCTGCACCGCCCAGAAATCCTTGACCAGCTGGCGGGGAACCCAGCCAAGAAGGTGGGCGCAGAGCCAAATCAGGATGATTTCACGCTGCCCCGGCGAGCGCCTGATCGGCGCCGACAGAAGGTGGCGCACCGCATGGCTGCGTGCGCTGGAAAATGAAGCCAAGGCGATCTGCTGATGCGCCCCGCGCCGTTCGATCAGCTCGGCCAACGGGCCGATGACGTGTTCGTCTTTGACGTCGAGGTTCACGACCTGCGCCTGCGGGAAGGCATCGAGCAACTGGTCAAGGGTGCACAGCGGTTCTCCGCCAGCGGTGATCTGCGCGAGCTGGTCATCGGTGCGCTCATTGAATTTTCCGCTGGCATCGGTCACCCGGTCCAAGGTCTCATCATGGAACAGGTAGACCGTGCCATCAGCCGAGGCGTGCACGTCGGATTCCAGATGGAGCACCCCGAGATCCACGGCGCGCTGGAAGGCCACCAGCGTATTCTCTTCATCGGCATGGCGCACGCCGCGGTGAGTGAAAGCGTACGTCATTTCAGCAATTCCTCGATGACCTGGGCGACGCCGTCTTCGGCCAGGGATGGGGCACAGTAGCGGGCCGTGGCCAGCGTGGTGGGGTGCCCCGAGGCCATGGCGTAGCCATGTCCGGCGAATTCGAGCATCTGGATGTCGTTGGGCATATCGCCGAAAGCCATCACTTCTTCCGGGGTGATATCCAAGCGCTGGCAGTATTCGTTCAGGGTCCGCGCCTTATGGATGTCCACGTGGGCCATCTCCAACAGCGACACGTCAAAGGCCGAGTGGGTGATGGAGACCAGATGGCTGAGCTTGGGCCTCACGGCAGCATAAAAATCGTCGATGGCCAGGTGCTGGGAGCGCGCAAGGAATTTGACGATGCCCTCGCCGTCGATGGCATCCGAGGACAGATCCATCACCGCCTGCACACCGAAATTATGGTGCCGGTCAGCGAAGCCCTCGCCAAGATGCAGGCCCTTGGTGGTCTCCGCCGCGAAGGTCGCCTCCGGCTCCACTTCGGTGATGATCTGCGCGGCTTCGCGTGCCGTGGCGGCACTCAACGTCCGGGACCAGATCACCTCGTCGCGCTCCAGATCGTAGAGCACCGCGCCGTTGGAGCAGATGACGGTACCCAGGCCGCCAAAGGCCTCGATCACCGGGGTAAGCCAGCGGAACGGGCGCCCGGTGACAAAAACGATCTGGATCCCGGCCTTGCGGGCATCCAGGAACGCCTGGCGGGTTCGCGCAGATATCGTCCCGTCCGGGGCGACGATGGTCCCATCCAGGTCCGAGGCGATCAGCTTGATCACGCTAGAGCTCCTCGCGCCGCGGCGGGTTGGCACCTGCACGTTGAACGGTCACGGCAGCCGCCTTGGCGGCGAATTCCAGGGCCAGGGACAGTTCGCTGATCTGCAGCTGGCCCAGCTTCTCGCGGTTGGCAGCGCCAATCATGTCGTGCTCGGCCAGCCAGCACAGCAAGGCCGCGGTGAAGGTATCACCGGCGCCCACGGTGTCGGTCACCTCCACCGACGGAGCGATGAATTCTGCATCCCCGGCACGCACCACACCCCAGGAGCCACGCGATCCGGCGGTGGATACGACGATGGCAGGGCCCATATCCAGCCAGGCGCGGGCCGACTCATGCACCGAACGCATCGGGTACATCCACTTCAGGTCGATGCCCGAGACGCGCACGACGTCGGCCTGGCCGACAAAGCGTTCCACCTCGGCCACCGTCTGGGCATGATTGGTGACCAGCGATGGGCGCAAGTTCGGGTCATAGCTGATGGTCGCATGCGTGCGCGCGGCGGAGAGCAGCGGCAAAAGCTCTTCGGGGCTGAACAGCGTGGCGATGGAGCCGGTGTGGACCAGTTCCACGTCCTGCGGCAGTTCCGGGCCGATGGTCGGCATCTGCCAGAAGGCATTAAAGGCGAAGGCCGCGCCGCCGGCGGGGTCGAGGATGCCGTGGGCGATCACGGTCGCCTCGTCATCGGCGCCGCCCAGGTACTTGACGTTGTTGTCCTTGAGGTAATCCTCGATCTTCGCGCCCTTGTCGTCGGCGCCCCAACGGGAAATCAGGGTTCCGGGGTAACCCAGGCGAGCCAGTGAGACCGCGACGTTCAGCGGGCTGCCGCCAACAAATTCCTGGGCTGGGGTAATGCCTGAGGCCAGGACGTCAACGAGGGCTTCGCCGATCACGGTCGGGTTCATGCTGCTCCTTTAATAGTGCGCAGGTGACAGGGCGCGCACGCAGGCGGCCCATTGGCTGCTGCGCGGGTCAATCCAAGTGTAATGATCGCCCGGGAACAACGCGAAGCGGTAGTCCTGGCCGAGGGCCGCCGCCTTGTGGGCGGCGCGCTGGGCGATTTTCAACGGAACGTCGGCATCCTCGCGACCATGAAAGATTACGACACGGGCGGGCATCGGCCATAATTCCACCGGGCTATAGGTCGCCAGCGGCGCCCCATCGAGCAGCAGGTCCACCGCGGAATCGCTGAGCCCCTGCCTGCGCGCATACTCCAGGTCCAGCAGCCCGGCCTGGCTGACCACCTGGGTGACGCGCGGATCATTCGCGGCCAGCACACAGGCCAGCTGCGCTCCGGCCGAATGGCCGATCAGCGTTATCGGCCCGTCCTCCTTGATCAGCCCCAGAGCCAGCCGGGCGTCGGCGAGCATCGCCGCGGCACTGCCGGTCCCCCGCCGGTACTCCAGGTTGTAGGCCGGAATCCCGCGGGCCGCCAGATCCTGTGCCAGCGGGACGCCGAGCTGCGCGGTGTACCTCTCCCGCCAATAGCCGCCGTGGATGATCATCACCGCGCCGCGGGCCGTGCTGTGCTCGGGTTCGAAGAACTGGAGGTGCTGGTCCGGGTGGGCCCCGTAGTGCATCACTAGTTGCCGGGGAAGTTCGGCGAGCGCTTTTCCACGAAGGCGGCCCGGCCTTCCACCGAATCATTGGTGGCGAAGGCCCGCTGGAAGGAGTCGGCCTCCACCAGCAGCGCGTCATGGGTGTTCAGCGCATCCATCTGCACCAGCGCGGATTTGGCGTTGGCCACCGCGGTGGGCGAGACTGCGGCGATCTCCTCGATGGTGGCCACGGCCTGGTCGATCAGCTCCTCGGCAGGGACCACCCGGTTGGCCAGGCCGATCCGCAGTGCTTCGGCGGACTTGATCCTGCGTCCGGTGAAGATCAGTTCGCGGGCCAGCGCATTGCCGATGCGGCGCGGCAGGCGCACCGAACCGCCGAAGCCTGGCACCAGGCCCAGGTTCACTTCGGGCTGGCCGAAGCTGGCGTTCTCGGAGGCGTAGATGAAGTCGCAGGCCAGGGCGATTTCGCAGCCGCCGCCCAGGGCGAAGCCGTTGACCGCTGCGATGACCGGAACCTGCAGGGACTCCAGTCGTTCGGTCACCGCGTGCATCTGGCGTCCGTAGGCCAGGGCGGCCTGGGAATCCATGGCGTTCATCTGCACGATGTTCGCGCCGGCCACAAAGGACTTCTCCCCGGCGCCGGTGATGATGACTCCGCGGTATTCGAATCCGGTGGTTTCAAACCAGTCGATGAAGGCTTCGAGGTCATTGACGACCTCCTGGGCCAGCGCGTTCAGCGATTTCGGCTGGTTGATGGTCAGGATCAGTGCTGGGCCGCGCGTGGACAGGGCGAGCGTATCAAATTGCTTCATGGCTTCACTCTACCCATGGGACCTGGCCGGTTCTAGCGTTTCTTGCGCCCCTTGGAACCGCCTGGCTTGCCGGGCTTGCCGCCGTTGCTGCGCGCCTGCTTCTTGGCCAGCTCCTTTTGGCGCTTGGCTGCGGCCAGGGATTTGGCCTTGGCTTCGAACTTCGCCTTGTCGTTGATGCGCTTGGCCTTCTGCTCATGGTTGCGCACCGAGGCCTGGCGGGAGGAATTCGCGCTGCGGCCGCGCACAATCCCGATGAATTCCTCCAGGAGCGTGGTGTCTTCCATGGAGGTCGGCCAGGCGATGCCCACCTGGGTTGGCGCGCCGTCCTCGACGAAGCGGGAGACCACGTCCTTGCGGGCGAACAGCCGGGCGATGCTCTGCGGCACGCGCAGTACCTGGGCGCCGGAGGCCACGACCTCCATGGCCACGCCGATGCCTCCCACGGCTTCCGGGTAATCAGCCAGGTCCAGTTGCGGGAAGCCGGCAGCCACCTCGGCTGGCACCGATTCGTCGTAATATTCGATCTCGTGGTCCTTGGCGGCGCAGACCACTTCCAGCTCCTCGTACAACGGGATCACGTGGCGGGTGTGGTCCTTGGGGGAAACCTCGCGGTAGCGCACGAACACCGCGTCAGCCTTGTCCTCGGCCAGCAGGTCGAGGATTCCGCTTTCGTCGTGGCGCCAGGCCTGGAGCTCAACCTTTGGATAGCGCTCCTTGAAGCGGTCCATCCATTTGCCGGGGGTCACGCCGGTGGCGTAGGCGATTCGAAGAGTTTGCACGGGTTAAGCCTACGCTGTGCGGGGTTAAATACTGCAGGCGGGCACCGTTGAACGGTACCCGCCTGTCAGCGAAAGCGCTGGGGCTTACTTGTCGGTCTTCACAACCAGTACGTCGCATGGTGCCGAGTGGGCTACCGAGGAGGCAACCGAACCCAGTACGCGGCCCAGGCCCTTCATGCCTACGTTACCCACGACGATCAGCGAAGCCTTGCGGTCTTCGGCGTCGGAGATCAGAACGTCGCCTGGCTTGCCGTGGCCGGCAGCAGCGGTGATCTTCACGCCTGGGACAGCGTTCTTCACGTCGTTGGCAACGCGCTGGGCCAGCTTGCGGGCCTGCTCTGCGTCGTCCAGGATCCAGGTATCGGAACCGATGGATACGACCTCGGTGTTGTCCGATGCGTGAGCGGTGACGACCACCAATTCGGCGTCGATCTTCAATGCCAATTCCGCTGCACGGCGAGCTGCTCGCTGTGCGGTTTCCGAACCGTCGACACCTACGATGATGGTTTCTGACATATTGCTCTCCTTATTAGTGAGTGATGCTGTTAAGTGATGGATAACACTTTATGGCCTTTAGGCCACTTTATCCTGTAAAAAGTCGACGGCGCGTTCCCAAGCGATAACTGCCTGCTCAGGGTCGTAATTTCCGGCGGTGTTTTCGTCATTATGGAAGGCATGCTTGGCATCGTAGAAGTAATACTTCACGTTGGCGCCGGATTGCTCGCGGATTTGATCCTCCTGGGCGCGGGCCT
>Ga0308161_1000846_pt1 | contig 41938 bp, 46 predicted proteins | sample PhyFR2_FD_201034 | JGI IMG/M metagenome (GOLD analysis project Ga0308161, IMG submission 201034) | Phyllosphere microbial communities from UC Gill Tract Community Farm, Albany, California, United States - DLSLF.R2 | ecosystem: Host-associated > Plants > Phyllosphere > Unclassified | place: USA...
TAATAAGAAAAAAAAGTGTGATCCGGTTGACATGTTGCCAGGCCTTACAAGGCGTGGGCTAAGAAATTTCGCAAGAATTACAACCCCTCCAGCCATCATTTTTTGCTCTTGTTAAGCGGCCGTAAATTACTAAAATATGTCCAGATGTAGTGGAATCGCTTTGTAAAAAGCCTGCATGTAGTAATTGCTTGGTGTTTTGATGAGATCAGGTTCAGCTGATGCAAAAAAAAAGGACCAACTGGCGGGCTGATCCTGTTTCCGGAATGTTAGGAGCATGACATCGCTTTTCGCATTCCTCAGACTTCACTGAACGTGTTGTCTGTACACTGTGTCGCAAAGAATAACGAATCTGCCCCTTCCTTTCAAGGCAGACTGAGCATGAGCGCACATTTTAAAAATGGCCCAACGTATCTCTGGCGGGATACACAGCCCCACTTAGACAAAGCTTTACGTGTTGTCTGTACACTGTAAAACAACACGGAAAAGCGCAGCGGGAACCCAGGCTGGCTGCGCCTTGCAATGTCCTTGAATAAAAGGAGGACGTTATGGAAGTGTTAATCACTACACTCAAGGCAATTCGTGTTGCCCTCAGCGTGATTATCTTTTTGATTGAAGTAAGGCGTTGATAAAACCTCCTGTTCGTTAAAGCGGACAGGAGGTTTTTTTATGTCAAATGTCCTGAATCTCCTAAATTATTTCCACGATTTCATGAGCAGTCAAAGCCGTAGCCAGTAGGTGCATTGGACTTAAATTCGCATGGGATACAAATTATAAAGAATCATTGTTGATTCTTTATTTGAGGCCTGGCATACTGAGCTGGTCATCGGGTAGCCGGCTGACATTACGGCGAAACGCCAGACTCAATGGAGCCTATCCCCTTCAGCCAATGAAGTACTCCAGTCAGCGACGAGCCATCACAAATATTTCGCATGCGAAATCTTGAGGATGTAGCTATGGAAGCAAAAGCAGGAATTGTCATCATTGTTGGAAATCAAAAAGGTGGCGTCGTCAAATCTCAGTCAACCAATGAGCTGACATACAACCTGCAGGTCATGGGAATGCAGACATGCATGATTGATTTCGATACCACATCCGGGCTGACGGAAAGGACATTTCCAGATGCGCTGCCGCTCTCTATCGATAAAGACCCGCTGGGTAACACCTTCACACCCGGCGAAGCAAATGCCTACCAGTTATTCTTCCCTGATACAGAAGTTAATCCTCATGTGCTGCCAGATGGACGACACATCATCGGTTCGACCAACGAATTGCATGAAATTAACTATCGTCCGCAGGACTGTATCTTCGATTTTAAAGAACGCATCAGTGAGCTGCGTAAGCATTACGACTACATTTTTATCGACTCGGCGCCAGAATATAACAACCTTCTGATTGCCTCTCATCTTGTTGCTGATTATCTGCTGATCCCAACTCTTCTGGAGAAATCATCACGTATTGGCGTCGGAAAGCAGCTGTCGTACATGCAACGTATTCGTAAAAATTACAACCCGGAACTCAAATATCTGGGAACCTATATCACCCAGGCGAATGTTCAGAACTACAATCAGCCTCTCCTTGATGGCTATCTGACCGCGGTAGAGACAGAAAACCTGCAGCGTCTTTTTGACATCCTGCAGGAGAAAAACTATGGACCGGAAACGGTGCTTGCTTATATCTCATGGGTAAAAAATCTTGCCAAAGAAGCTATTGAGCTGGGCATGACCATTAAAGAGTACTCCCCATCAAGTAAGCCTGCGCTGCAGTATCAGGAACTGAGTAAGAAGATTGTTCAACTGACACAGGGAGTTCACTGATGGCTGCGAGTAAGTTTCAGAAGAAATTAAACGCGCTCAAAACTTCCGGTCCGGCTGTAAGCGCTATGCCTGAAGTCGCCGCAAGTGTAGCAGCCCGTAATGCACCTGCTCCGGTTGGAACGCCAGAAGCATCAAGGATTCGGGCAGAAATTGCCCGCCCTGGTTTGGAGCCTGAGGGGCAGATCGTGCGCGTCAGAGCTGATGAAATTTATGAGGTTGAGCAGGTTCGTCCGGAAGATGATTTTGATGAGGAGGTCATTTCCGGCATGGTTGATTCGTTCAGTGAGTTCGGTAACCTGACGCCGCCCCGCTGTTTTCCTAAAGACCGTAAGGGCTACCGCGTATGGTTTGGCGCTACGCGTATCCGTTCAATGAAAAAGCGCGGTGATGAATTTATTGATATCTATGTTGGTCGGCCGCCGAAAGATGAAAAGCAGCGCATCATGGGGCAGCTTATCGAGAACCTGCAGCAATCGGGGCTCAAGCCTTTGGCGACCGCGCTGGCTTTTGAACAGCTGAAAACAGACTTCAATATGACAGGGGAGGAAATCGCCCGCTCACTCGGCAAGCCTACAGCTTTTGTCAGCAAACATATCCGTATTGGCTCGGCACCTGAAAAGATAAAGGCCCTGCTGAAAAATAAATCCATCTCTGATGTAGATCTTGCTTACACGCTGATTCAGATCGACAACATAGATTCAGGTGCGTCAGACCGACTGATTGAAAAGCATAACGCTGGCAGCACCTTGACCCGGGCCCAGGTCAAAAAGGAACTGGATCGGTTGAAAGGGCGTGATGTCAGTAAAGCACCGACTAAGGTTTCGCATGCGAAATCTCAGAGCGGTGATGATGTTCTCCAGCCAGATAATGAAACTGAGATTTCGCATGCGAAAGCTCGCACTCCTGAGTCTGGTAGTACTTCTTCCAGGGATAAAAAAAACCAGTATCAGGCCGCTGATGTACCACTCCCTTTAATTCCAGTAGTGAAGTTCAACGGTACTGAAGTGACTGTCCTGCTTCATAAGATGCCCGATGAATTTGGTTTTATATGGCTTAAAACCGCTGAGGGTGAACTATACGTGCGTGCCAGCGATGTAGAGTTCTTAGGCCTGAGGTCTGAATAATGCCAGCATACTCATTAACACCTTTTCAGCAGCTATCTGCCCAGTTCCGCGGGAGTATCGTGCACAGATGGGCAAAAGACGAAGATCAAAGTGCAGCTGAAGCAGCCAGAACATTGACCGAACATGCGCGAGATCTGAATATCATTTCGCGAGAACTTGCTGTACCTGGTACTGCTCTGAGTGAGTGGAATAAACGCAGACAGCCTCCTCTGTGGGCAGCTTTGGCCGCGTTTGACCTGACACTCAAACGAGGATGGCGCCCCGCGAGTAATGAGGAATGGGCCGGCTTTGCGTCCCTCATCTTAAAGCTGTCACCTGGTGTGAATCTGGACAGACTGTCAGAGAGTCTGCCTGCGGATATTGACCTGAAAATTGCTTCGGGCTGGATAGCTGCAGCGATCGAGGAAGACCAGCATTACCGGGTGCGTAAGAAAATGGCTGTGAAACCAGAATGACTTTCACTGAACTTGATAACGCTTTGGCTGATACCGGAAGACGGTCACTGGCTTCGCGGCTTGTGTTTGCGCTTGCTGACGGGCTTGATAAAAATCTAAGTGGCCTGAATCTTGATGAGTTCGAGAAACAAAGTGGTTATATCCGTACAAACATCCGTTCTGTTGCCGCCGCTTTGAAGGAATCAGGCATCATTGAAATCCAATATTATGATGATAGCGTCCCGGAAAACGAGACTATTGTAATGGGCAGCGTTTCCCGCGGACGTTGGTCAAAACAGCATTACAGTCTGTCAGACACAGTGAAGGCCCTGCTGAAACGACAGGCCTGATTTCGCATGCGAAATCTGTAGTGCGGCCTACCGCTGATTCTCAGAAGCTTTAACAGTAAAATGATATCCGGCAGAGGCATGCCGGATAGTACGAACAAGCGGAAATCTGTGCTCTTACTTTTTTATAACACGCGAGCAACAGGTATATCATCCCACCGCGTTGTCCACGCTGGCGAAAGCATGTCCCGCTTCATCTTCCACTCTGTGCTAATCCCCTGTCCTGCAAACCATACATTTCCCAGCCCGGACTGATTGATACCGTCCAATACCTTCATCAGCTGCGCACTGTTAGCCCGCGGCTGCACATCATCAAAAAGATTCAGCTGACTGACGCCATTTGGAGTGAAGTCATCGAGTATGATGCCGGCTTTCATGTACCGGCGGTCTTCCAGCCAGATTCGGTCAAGTGATCGCATAGCGGCCTCGATAATGTCGCGTGTATCCTGAGTGGGCAGGCTGAGCTTCTCGCCGGCACTGTTACCATAGAAAATCTCATTCTCTGCGTGAGGCGAGGTCCGGATGAAAATGCTGATACGCCTGCAGAACTGACGTTCTCCTCTTAATTTCTCAGCGGCCCGGGTCGCATACTGACAAAGCGCCTGCTGCATAAGTATCTTAGTGGTAATGCGCTCACCAAAAGACCTTGAACAGCAAATCTGCTGCTTAGCAGGCGGCAGCTCCTCAAGTGGGATACAGGATTCACCGTTCAGCTCACGCACGGTCCTCTCAAGCACAACACTGAAATTTTTCCTGATAAGGGCAGGGTGCGCGTGCGCCAGCTGCAGAGCATTACTGATCCCCATCAGGTTAAGCCGTTTACCGATACGCCTGCCAACTCCCCAGACCTCTTCCACAGGCTGTTTTGAGAGAAGGGTTTCGATACGCCGGGTATTTCCCGGCGTCAGCGCCAGCACACCACGGAACTGTGGCCATTCCTTACTCGCCCACTGAGCACTCTTTGCGAGCGTTTTAGTCGGACCCATGCCCACGCCAACTGTCAGGCCGGTCGTAGCCAGCACATGCGTGCGCAGGCGCCGGCCAAAGTGTTCAAAGTCTTCGCAGCCGTCGATGCCGGTCAGGTCCAGGAACATTTCGTCGATTGAATACTGCTCCACGCGGGGTGTCATTTCTTCCAAGGCCGTCATAACGCGCTGGCTGAGACTATGGTACAGCGCGTAATTTGAACTGAAGACATGGACCCGCTCTGCATAATCCTGCGCCTTAATCTGAAACCAGGGATCGCCCATTTTTATGCCAAGTCTTTTGGCGCCGGCGCTGCGGGCAATGACACAGCCGTCGTTGTTGCTGAGCACGATGACGGGCTTGCCACGCAGATCGGGCCGGAATAGTGCCTCGCAGCTCGCATAAAACGAGTTGACGTCGGCCAGTCCGAACATGTGCAAGGGTTACCTCCCGCGTGCACGCGTACTGCTGAAGAACCAGGTGACGACGCCGAGCAGCTGCAGTTCTTCCGGATAGATAACGGCGTAGCCGCCGCTATTTTCTGCGCCCTTAACTGATAACCAGCGGGGCGGCGAGACCGCCCCTGTTTAAGAGGAAAAAAAACATGTACGGAACCGTTAATGAACTCTGCTCCCGATTATTACAGCGTTACAAATCTGACGAGCTTATGACGCTGATTATCTGGACAAAAGAGGACGTGCTGGCTGTTCTCGACGACGAAAGCGTAACGGAAGAAACCGCCGCTGATATTGTGTAGCAAATCAGCGGGCTGGACGCGCAGCACGATTATGGCGTGAGCCTGGAAACCCTTCAGGCTGTGCTGGAGAACATCCGCGAGGAGGAAAAACAGGCCCGTGTGGCGACCGTGCCCGCCGCCGCGCTTGAGTCGGCGCTTAAAGTGGCGTGGAACTTTATGCGGCTTGAGGATGCGCAGAACGGTGAAGGCGCATCTGCCAGCCGCTTCCCGGCGGAAACGGCGGCACTCTTTCGGATTAGCGCGCTGCTGAGAGAGCAGAGCGGCGAATAAACACGAATCTGACAGCACGGGGCGGCAGGGCCGCCCCGGTAAGGAGAAAACCATGAACGGAACCGTAAGCCAGCTGTGTAACCGCCTGAAAGCGCAGTTTCAGGGCGAGCAGAAGATCACGCTGATTATCTGGCGTAAAGAAGACGTGATGAGGGTAATGGGGGGTGAGCACGTAACGTTGGAAACCGCCGCCGAAATCGTCTGCGACCTCGCCACGTGGGACAGGGATGCGCAGCATGAGGCAGGCGTGGGAGCCGAAACTATCCGCGTACTGGCTGATAATATCCGCTACGCCGCCGGACAGCGTAACCGGCTGGTGACCCTTTCAACCGGCGGTCTTGAAATACTGGTGCAGGCGGCGGGCAGAATGCCGGCGACAAGCGGTAGCGGGGAAGTGGGCGCGGTTCAGAGAGTACTCAGGCGCATATACCTCTCTATTAACGAGTAAAGAAAGGAGAGTAGGGCAGGGATGCCCGGAGACGATTTTGCCGGACGAAAACTTAGCTACCTAGGACGGAAAATCTAAAAGCAAATCCTGCGTCTTTTATTCCAATCATGTAAAATAAAGATACTATTACATTTCATGTGATTAAAATGAAAATACTTAATAAAGATACTTACATATTAGCAGTCGTAACCGGATCGTTATATTTTCAGGCATTTATAGGAATACTTGCACAGGCTAATTTTTACCAAATACCTCTTGAGTTAATGACTTTAGATGTTATGAGGGTTGCATGGGCATCATTGTATTTTGTATCAGGCTTTATAGTGCTTGCTCTTTTTTCATGGTTCTACTATTTATTTAAAAGAAAAAGAAGTCGTAACCTTTTAAGGCTCCTTATGATAGGGATTTTTATATACTTCCCTGCTATTGCATACTATTTTGTTATGGGTTTTAACAAAACTTATGCAGTGGTTTTTTCGGTGTTAATTTTATTGGTTGAAATTACTTTTATTGTGAAAAAGAGAAAGCACTATTCTGAGGTTTTTAATGGTAAATCATGGCATTATGATGAAGATAATGGCCGTGGAATTATCGATGTGATTATACATTACAGGGTTTTCTTCACTGTTTTAATTTTGATTGCTGTTTTTCCTGCTGCATTTGTCATGTCATACATTACTTATCATAATAAAATAGTATATGAGGTTTTTTTCGATAAAGATTACTTCGCGATAGTGAATTATTCGGCAGATAATATTCTTGCAAAAAAAATAGAAAATCATCAGCTTAGTAATGGTTATTACATTTTTAAGACAGATGCTATGGAAGGTAAAGAAATTAAAAAAATAAATATCCAGTTAATTCCTGAAGAGGCCCCCTTCGGCTCCCCGGCTTCGCCGGCTCGTCTAGCCTCACTCCGCTAACCGGCAAAGCCGGTAAGCTCCGCCGAACCCGCGAGCGGTTTCGTGCCTGACGGCTAGAGTCTGATGGCTAAGATCAACCCCTGCAACCGGCTAGCGCCGGTGCTTTCACCGCCCCGGCAGAGGGGCTGCCGCGGCTCCAGGGAGGACCGCCGGGCGGTCCCTGACGGCTTTTACTGCCTTCCGGCCCGGTCTTTCGCGGAGGGCTTTTCGTAGCACCGTCATCCGCCCTGCCGTATAGGTTCGCTTCGCCGTTCCTCGCCCGTTCGCACTCGCCATAAACCCGGCTCGCTTGCGCTGCGGCCTCCGGTGACGCCCATACTCCGGTCGTCTGCCGTTGCTCCTTTGCCCTTCGCCGCGAAAGGCCAGACCGGAAAGATAAAACCCGCGTCAGAGAAGGTCTTTTTCGGGTCCGCAGCGCGTGCTGCACCCACTCAGCCGGATTTAAGGAGCTATGCCATGCAAAACACACTCGTAAACGTCACCCCTGATGCGACAACCGACCGCGCCCCAATCAACGCCGGGGAAGTCATTTCAGATACCTTTTTTGCACCCGTTGAAACTGACGTTATTGACGGCCTGTTAGGCCGCTATGGCTTGATGTACGCAAAATTAAAAAATATTTCGGCCACTGTACGCGAAGGTGAGAATGCCGATGCGGTTGAGTATTTCATGCGTGGCAATGTGCGTAATTCCCGACTGCACATGCCGCCTGTGCGCGTCGTGTTTGACTTGCCTGGTGCGATAGCTTCCCTTAACGCTGATTTCTGGCAACAGGCGCTAAACCTGACTGACGTTTACGAGTATATGCCCAACGATCGCCGCAACGAGTGGAACAATCAGATCCATGAGATGAAAGCACCGAATTTTGAGGAAAATGCCGTGCGCGCAACGCTTTCCGAGCTGCTTTTCTCACGTCAGAAATTTTTCTCCGAGCGCGTTGACGGTATTTTCCGCAGCCTGTGACGCAGCCACGTGACTAACCGCCCGGAAGGCTTCAGCAAACGCATGATTATCGAATGCATGTTCGATCAGTGGGGAATGTGCAATTACGAGCGCACCGGCTACGTAGATGACCTGCGCAAAGTCATTGCGAAGTTCATGGGCCGTGATGCTACCGGCCTGAACACAACTAATAAAATTCTGAACATCGCGCGCGCCCGTTCGGGTGAGTGGGTTGCTATCGACGGCGGAGCACTGCGCGTAAAAGCCTTTATGAAAGGCACTATTCACCTTGAAATACATCCGGACATGGCCTGGCGCCTTAATGACATTCTGGCCTTCTTGCATCCGGCGGCTATCCCTGCGGAGCACCGTCAGAAGCCGCGCACAAAGGTAAAAAGTTTTGATCTGCATTCGAATCTGCTGCCTTTTTCTGTCCTGAGCGTACTCAGTGAGCTGGAAACAGAACGCACCGAACCCTTAAAGCGCAACCGCTGGGAAGAACCGCGCCCGCCTGTCACTACGAACCCCTTTAACCGCCGTTTAAAAGGTTATTCGGATGAGAACAAGGCCGCACGCGCAGAAGCAGAAAAAGTGCTTATGAGCCTGGGCGGAGTAAAAATGAATATCAATGCTTTTACCTGGTTCGAGTTTGATTACGATCCGACAACGGCGCTTGAAGATGTCCAGCTTTCCGGCGCGCTGCCGGACCAGAAAACACACCAGTTTTACCCGACCACGGGCGAACTCGCCGCGCAGCTGCTTAACGAGGCGGATATCCGCGAGGGGGAAACCTGCCTGGAACCGAGCGCGGGTATGGGCGGACTTGCCGACCTGATGCCGAAAATGCAGACCGCCTGCGTAGAGATTTCGCCGCTGCACTGCCGCGTACTGGAGGCAAAAGGACACAACGTGATCGAAGCCGATTTCCTGCAATGGTCTCAGAGGACCCCGCAACGTTTTGACGTAGTAGTGATGAATCCGCCATATAGCGAAGGCAGGGCAGTAGCGCACCTTAACGCAGCGGCGGCACTGGTCAAGGACGGCGGGCGCCTGGCGGCCATTCTGCCCGCAGGCAGTGACCGCAAAGACCTGCTGCCAGGCTGGGACTGCAACTGGTCTGCGCCGATTGAGGGCATGTTTGCGGGAACCGGGGTTCGTGTGGTTCGCCTGATGGCGTACAAGCCGGAATAACCATCCAGCCAGGCTGGCAGGGTTGACCCCTGCCGGATACCTCTCCGGCCCGATAACCGGGCCGGAGCCACGAACCGCGAAATAGAGCAAAATATAATGATCCGAGATGAACAATTTACCCTAAATGCGTTGCAGACGTTTTCAGGCTGCGATCTTGAAGAACTGAGCGAATACGGAGAAGCCGCGCGCCTTCGCATGTGCGGCCTGGTACACAGTGCGCTGAAGCTGCCAGACAGCTGGCGCATGGATTGCGAGATGCGCGGTGAATGGGGCGGGGCTTATCCCATCCATCTGCGATTGTCGCAGCCAGAAATGGAAGAGATCGCCGTCGAGCTGGTCAGCCCGTCTGCCAGCTGGCCCGCATGGTGTGCGGTAGTGGCAGACAGTCGCAGCCGCAGCCGTCTGCGCCTGTACGTCAGCGACCAGCTTGATCTGATGGCACTACAGGAAAAACTGTCGGTAATTGCTGAGTACACGCGGGCAGGCTTTACCGGCGCTGGGGAGCTTGTTGCCGCGATGAATATGGGAGGACACGCCGCATGATCCCATCCTCACTGGCACTGGTGCCGCTGTTGCCAGAACGACAGGCCGCACTTCAGGCAATCGCAATCGTAGAGCACGCCCAGCAGCATGGGACACGACTTACCCGCCATCCCTACGCGGCCGCTTTTATGAAGCAGCTGAGTGGCGCGAGCCGCATTAGCGTCCAGGGGCAGAACCGTATCAGAGGAATTTATCTGCGGCCGCGCGAGAAGCGTGCGCCGTTGCCGGAATGGGAAAGTGCCCTGGATACATTTCTTAGAACGGCAGGTGATGTATGTCCGCTGCCGCTGCCGGGAGAACTTGCGACGATATTGTTTCCTGAAGCCGCTTTCCGCCGTTCAGAACGTGCTGAACATGCAGCACAAAAAAGTGTGAGCCGTATAGTGCGGCGTGAAAGGCAGGCGGAGGACTACCGAGCGCGCCAGCTGGAAAATCGCATCTGCCAGGCAGAAATAGAGTTGGCTTTCCGAACGCCTGATACGCTACGCAGTTGGTTTACCGCCTGGAGTGACTTCGTGCCAGAACACGATCTGAAAAATATGATCAGGGTCTGGTCGCGCCGGTTTCCGTCACTTGTCGGACTTGAAACTCTTCAGTTGTACTCTCCGGATGCAGCATGTGACGTAGCCTGGGAGATACAACAGCGTGTGCCACATATTAGCACCATGCAGCGCGAATTAAATCGATGGCTGATACCAAACAAATTACAACGACCAAGTGCGAAAAATGAAGATAAAACTGTTTCCTCATGCGAAACGCATGCTATAATGTTTCTCAAGACGAAACACGGAGCACTATCGTGATAAAGAGCTGGAAGCATAAGGGTTTACAGAAACTTTTTGAGAAAGGTGATGTGAGCGGTGTACAGTCGAAAGATGCTGAACGCATCAGGCTTCGCCTGCTGGTGATTGATGAAGCGGTATCGACGGATGAATTTAAAAACTATCCGGGCTTTCACTTCCATCCTCTGAAAGGGGATCGAAAGAATCTTTATTCAATTACGGTAAGAGCTAACTGGCGCATTACGTTCGAATTTAAAGACGGTGATGCTTACATTCTCAACCTGGAGGACTATCACTGATGGCCATGTTTAATCCGCCGCATCCCGGCGGCCTGATCACCGAGTACATAGAAGATAATAACATTGGTCTGCGCGTGCTGGCGAAAGAGCTAGGCGTATCAGCTTCGGCGCTTAGCAAGGTCGCCAGCGGTAAGGCATCGGTCAGCCCGGAAATGGCGGTGAGACTGGAGGCGGGGCTAGGTATTGCGGCGCGCCTCTGGTTATCCATGCAGGCTGCCTGCGATCTGCACAAAGCCCGTGAAAATACGGACGTTTCCGGCGTGCATCTGCATCCGGGCGTGCTGGCCGCTTACGCAGAAGAACGGCCGGGCAAGTAAACCCCGCAACGCAACTCATAGACCGCGCCTTATGGCGCGGTTTTTCTATGCATTGTATGCCGGCATCGGAACGGCAACACCGCCGCCCTGCGGGCAGGGAATAGCCGGTGCTGCCGCACCGGCCGTTCCCGTCAGGCTGCTTATATCCCTCGTACGTCTCCCCCAATCTGTACCGGTAATTCTGAGATCAACTATTTCTTTCCGTCGTCAATAAAGTCGCATTAACAGCAACAGCAACAACGTGGGCCCCCTTCGGCTCCCCGGCAAGCCGGGTCGTCGAGCCCTATGTCGCTAACCGGCAAGCCGGCAAGCGCCACCGAACCCCTGCGGGTTTCGGCCGCAAGCGGTTTCGGGCTGATGTCCAGAGTCAAAAGCTGCTGCCGGCTTCGCCGTCGCTTCCACCGTCCCGGCAAACCCCCGCCGGGACTATAAGGCCAGCCCGCGGGGCGGTCTGAAAAGTCCCTTCTGACGCTTCCCTGCATTCCGGCCAGCCCTTGCGCGGAGGGCTGGTCGTAGCACCGCCGGTTCAGGCAAAAAGGGGTGAAATGCACGCCGCCAGAAACTTTTCGCCAAGGGCCGCAAAAACTTTCAGTCGTCGCCCCTTTCTGCCTTCACTTCGTCGTTGCTCCTTTGCCCTTTGCCGCGAAAGGCCAGACCGGAAAGAAGAAAACCGCGTCAGAGAAGGGCTCTTCGGGCACTGCACGGCAGTCAGCCGGATCATTAATTTCAGACAGGAGCACATCATGACTACAACCCAGACCGGCATCACCACCGAAATGCGCTGCGTAGCGGCGCTGGGCGACGGCGCGTTTACACGCGAGCAGGCTGTAAAAATTACGGCTGCTTTCAGCAACGTTTTCATTGAAGACGACCAGGGTAGTCACTTCCGCCTGGCCGTGCGTGAGTCGTCCGGTGCGCTTATCTGGCGTGCATTCAGCTTTGAACATGATGCGGGCTACTGGCTGCGTAAGTACATCAACAGCCGTGGCGTGTTCCAGCCGCTGAATCAGCAGCTAAAGGCACTGACGGATATCAATGAAGTTACGATGACGCTTACACAGCGCCGGGATTTAATGGCTCAAATCCTGAATGACTTAGCCAGTGTGGTCTTGCAGCGAGTTCCTGAAAATTCGGTTGTGCTTCCGGCTGAGGTGTCAGAAGTCTGGGCAGAAGCAGGGCGTATCGCGCTGAAGCATTTCGGGCTTAAGGGTGAAAAAGCATGGTTCAGTGCCAGCCAATGGCTGACCTCAGAACTGGAGCAGAACGGCAACATACAGGCGTAAAAAAAGCAGGGTTACCCCTGCTTATTTCACGGCAACCAGTCCTACCTGGTTGCCTTATCAAAACCAGACTCTCAGGAGAGTTATATGATTTTTGACCCGCAAATCGTCGCACATGCAATGCTGTTTGTAAATGCTTTACGCTCCGGTCAGATGGCCCACGTTCCGGCGATGCCGTTTGCTATGTGGCAGCAATTTATCACGACCGTTAATGCTGCTTTGGAGAAAAATGCATGAGTACTACACACCCTCTGAGCTTTTCCGTCTCATCCTCACGCGTCACCCAAAATGACATCATTCGTGTGCTGGGTGAATACACCTTTATTCGTCTGGATAATGGCGATGAAGCCTTTTTCCATCACGGTAACTGGATCACCGGCGCAGATGCTTCATGTGGTGAACCTTCAGTTTTAGATCTCGCGCAGAGCATGGCGCGTGCTGGATGTAAGTCACTGCGATTCGTCGAACCTCCGGTGCCTGACGATGAGGACTGGAACTGGAATGATGTGGTAGAAAAGTTAGTTAACACATCATTAACGCGTGAAGTGCGTGGAGAACTGATTGTTACATGCAGCGGCAATACCCGCCACGGACGCGGCATTCATATCTGTTGTGACCCATTATTGAGCCGGATCAACAATAACCTCTGGTTTCCCCTGAACGATGCAGAAGACTGGCATACAGGAATCGAACGCGTTCTGACCATGAACGGCATTGCGGAGAATGTTGTGCGGCTGGAATCGCTGCGCGACGGACCGGAGTACAGCGATTTTAAAGTTGTTTATAACCGAAAGGTCGTCGACTGACGCTTTGATAGGCTGAATAAAAACCGGCCTACTTACTGATATAAAACTATCCGGCAAGGAAATATAATTCCTGCCGGATATTTTCTTTATGCTGTCTGGCTGTCATGCGAATTAGTTTTAATCTGGGCCGGTTCTGTCTTGCGCGGTTGTCGCCTTTTCTTACCACCACCTTCGTTTATCACACCGGAGATCGCTTTCTCACTAAATCGGAACTCCATCGCATCCAATGCCGATTTAATATCCGCCACTGTGTAGCCCTTCTCTTTTGCCAGTACAAGAATGGTATCTTTCAGATTTTCTAGTGCACCATCTCGTGTAATGCGCTGAGGTGTCAAATCTGGAAGATTTTCAAGTTTCCTGCGAGCCTCATCAAGTTGCTCTTGTGTGAAAAAATTACCTGCTGCCATGTCATCCATTCTCTTATGTTGGTGAAAGCATGATTTTGCTCGATTTCAGTGGCAATTTCCATACCCACACTTCACATGACGCTGGTTTACTTCTAAACAGCTAAATGGCAAAATAACGTTTGTTAATTAAAATACGGGACAGGAAATGTTTTGTGACCACAATCAGCACGCTGACTGTGATTCCCAAAACGCCTGGTCAGGGCTTTGCCCCGACACCCCGGTCCCGAGTTAAGGTTGAGTTATGTCGAATAGTAAGCCCGGTCAGAAGGACAGATGGATCAAGTTTCGTTGCTCTGAAGATGAATATGAGTCCATCACCAAAAAAGCAGTTGTGGCCGGACTCACGACTTCTGAATACCTGAGGCGTACCGCTCTCAACCGCCGCATTCAGGTGCGTACAGACATCCGCATGATGAATGAGCTAAAACGTCTGGGTGGTTTACAGAAACACCTCTATACGCAAATGCAGGAACAGATGACGACGGAACTTAGTCGTCAGTTTTCAGAGGTCCTTTCAGGGATCGTAATAGCAATTAATGCACTGGACATGACACCAGTAGAAGTAAAGGAAATCGAAAACTGATGAATGTGATCATTCCGCCAAAGCGTCGCGATAAAAAGACCAGCTTCAAGACGCTGGTTGAGTACGTCAGTAAGCGTGAGGAGAAAAAAAACACGGATGAAGTTGTGCCGGATAAGCCTGTTCCTGTTGGATCCACCGAGCATGTTTCTACTCCCGGTTTCGGCCAGCTGGTTGAATACGTCGGCCGTAAAAAATCGGCATCAGAAAGTGAAATTGTTAGCATTTCACCAGAGGGCATTCAACGCGTGCTCTCTGGTGAAGTGCTTTGCGAGACCAACTGCTTTTCACTCGAAACCGCAGCGGCAGAGATGAACATGACTGCAGCGCAAAACCGTAAATGCAAAGATGCGGTTTATCATTTTATCTTTTCCTGGCAGAGCGAAGAGGATCCTTCTCCGGATGCGATTTTTAAATCCGTACGCCATAGTCTGAAGCAGTTGGGTATGGAAGACCATCAGTACGTGGCCGCCATTCATCGCGATACAGACAATGTACATTGCCATGTGTCAGCTAATCGCGTTCATCCGGTAACCTACCGCGCACAGAACATGTGGAATGATGCCGATACACTACAGAAGTGCTGCCGTGTGCTTGAGCGCGAACTCGGGTTTAAAGTCGATAATGGCAGCTGGCATATGGACGAGCATGGTGATCTTTATCGCACTAAACGGGACATGCCTTCTGCGCCACGTGGTGCTATCAAACGCGAGATTTTTTCTGATAAAGAAAGTCTTCACGGCTATGCGGTTCGTGAAACCCGTCAGATGCTAAATGATTTTGCTGAGCAGGACTGTCTGGACTGGCCGCTGGTTCATAACGTGCTTTACACACGGGGACTCGGCTTGCGCGAACAACAAGGAGGACTTGCAGTCTACGATCTTCTCAATCCGGATGGCGTCAGTGTAAAAGCTTCTGACGTGCATCCTGCTATCAGCCATAAGGTCATGGTTCAGCGCTGGGGCGATTATAAACCTGCGCCAGTTGCCTCCAAACCAGATGATCATGAGGCAGGGATTATTGCCGTTGATAAATTCTATATGTCGCATCTACACGTGCGTGATCAGGATGCACGGCAGGAACGTCGCGAAGCTCGGGCGATTGCACGTAACATTTTGCGCGCTCGTTATGATGCTTACCGCAGTGTCTGGCAAAAGCCAGACCTGCGGGCAGGTGAACGCTTCCGTCAGATAGCATCACATTGTGTTGTGGTTAAAGCCCACGTTCGTGACACAGTCAGGGATCCGCTAATGCGCAAGCTGATGTATCGCGTGGCTGAGTTTGAAAAGATGAAAGCTATGGCTGAATTAAGACTGCAGTTACGTGAAGAGCGTCAGGCACTGAGTGAGACCGGCGCGAATCGCCCGCTGAGCTGGAAATCCTGGGTAGAACGCGAAGCAGTTCAAGGAGACGCAGCAGCACTGAGTCAGATGCGTGGCTGGGCCTATCGTGAGAAGCGGGCGGTCAATAAACAAAAAGGTGGGTGGCCGGAACCGAATGCCGTTATTCACTATGGCCCCGGTGATAATGTACCGACATTCAAGTCAAGCGAACATGAGACGCGTTTACTACGCGATGGCACTGTAAGTTATTTGCGAGACGGTAAACCTGCTGTGACTGATTTTGGTGACAGGGTAGAAGTCTATGCAGCATCTGACAGTACCTCTGACCGTTACAATAATGATTTAGCCGCTGAACTTACCGCATGGCGCAGTGGAGATAGTGTAACCCTGACAGGTGATCAGAAGGCTGTAAACCGAGTGCTGTATTCCGGTGTATTACGTAACCTGAATAAGCGAGATGGGAACACCTTTTCCGTCAGCGATCCCGAACAGATGGCCAGCGTGCGCTCTACCGAAATGAGCTTAAGCCAATCTGGGGTGCAGCCGGAGCAGAATCAGACGCAGATTCAGTTCAGCAACGATGATGAATTGCGCCCGGTGAATAAAGATTTACCACGACCATGAGGAGATTTAAAACAAAGACATAACTCAAATTAAAGTTCTATGTCGCTGATTGCACAGGCTGGACCCCTGTACAACCAGCTAAGGGCGTTATTTTCTCAGATCACAAAGCACAGAACGATGTGGCGCTCGCCATGATGTCTATGGCCCGTCGTTTCGGTCGTGAAGACGACTTGCGAATGATGAACTTCATTACCGGCGGGCGCTCGCGTGCACAGGAGCTACTGGAAGACGTGAAGGGCCGGCCGCAGACCAACACCACCAACGTGTTCGGCATCGCACAGGAAACCTATACCATCAACCTGATGGACTCCATGCTGCCTAAAACCGGCAGCAGCGGCGGTGACTGGCAGGAGAAGGCGCGCTCCATGAACCAGGCATTGGTGACCGCGCTGGTCTACAAGAGTCGCCGTGAAGGCACGGTGATGTCGCAGCGCACGATACAGGCACACCTGCCGCTGCGAAAAATTGCCGGGCTCTACGTTCAGGCGGTTGAGGAGCAGTGGCACGAGGAAATCCGTGTGGCGCTCGAGAACTACCTCAGTACCCTTGCAGGTTTCGACCTGGATAAAGTGGCCACGCCGTCAGAATGGGACCCCGAGGCGAACCGCCAGCACGGCTACCTGATGCAGCAATACACGCGCATGTTAAGCCTGTTCAACGACACTTATGGTCACGTGTTTGCGCGCGACGCTGGTGACATCGACCTGCGGGACGTGGTGCATAACGACCGTATCCTCATTGTGCTGGTACCGGCGCTGGAGCTTTCCGCTACGGAGAGCAGCACATTGGGCCGTCTTTACCAGTCGCAGCTGGCCATGATTTTAAGTCAGGACCTCGGTGAGAAGATCGAAGGGCGGCCGCAGGACAATATGAAGGTCCGGAAATTCAAGGACCGCTTTCCGCTGCTCTGGATTATCGACGAGGTAGGCGCCGGCTACAGTGAAAAACTGGGGGAGCTGGCTACTCAGATCCGCTCGCTGGGCTACTGCCTGTTGCTGGCAGGACAGGAGGTGCAGCGCCTGAAAACGGCGGCGGGGGACGCAGTATGGACGCTGATCGCCAACATGGGTGTGCGCATTACCGGCAAAATTATGGATCCGAAGGACACTCTGGAAATCCTGCAGTTGATGGCCGGCACGGAATACCGTGCGCACATGAGTGCCATTGTGCAGCAGGGCAGCATCCTCGGTAGCGGTTTAAGGGATGATCCGCGCTTGCAGGTGAGCGAAAAGAAAAAGGTCGATGTAGAAGAGGTGCAGGCGCTGCAGGAGGGCGAAAACGTCACTCTGTTCAGGGGCCAAGTGGTCCGCGGTAGCTCGCTCTATATCTCTGACAATGACAAATTCACGAATGAAGCTGTGCGCATCAACCGCTTTATGGAGGTCAGTCCACCTTCTGAAGCCAGGCTGCTGGCAGCCATGCCGTACCGCCGGCGTCGCAGTTACGTGCGTGCCGATCGGGTACAGCACATCCTGCAGGTGCTGGACGCCCCCCCCGGCGCGCAGCATACCGGTCATCTGATACTGACCGACCCGGCACTGGCTGCAGTCTGTGAGTTTGATCTTGAATGCGAGTACAGCTGGAGGCGTTCGCCATCAGCGGCCGTACGTTCGGCTGTACTCTGGCGCATGGTCAATGAAAGTCTGCCAGCACGAGGACGAGGTTATAAGGTGCGGCTGCGAGAACCCCGACTGATGGGTGCTGGTCGCGAGGCGATTGAAAGAGCTGCGCAGAATTACGTGGGCCTGGCACCGGTGAGGGTGGCGTCATAGTAAGCCAGTAAGGCCGGCATGCTGAGGCCAGAAATTATAATCGCTAAGGTATTCTCTGAACCGGCCAACAACGTTGGCCAGTCAACATAAGTTAACGTTTTCGTTCTATTAGCCCTAAAATCCCTCTGCCGATTTCAGTATATTTTGGCTTCTCACGCCGTTAGATGTAGGCTAAATGATTTGGTGAATAAGGATTTGACATGTCTGTGTTGAATATTCCGCGCATTGAACAGGAAGCTCTAAAAAAGGTGGATTTAGAAGATCTGAGGAAACGCATCAGGCAATGCATTAATGAAGAAAAATCTTACGAACTACGAGATCTCCGGCTCGATGTCTGTGGTTTCTCTGTTATTACGCAGATAGGGATTTTTGAAAGGGCGCTAGAACAATACTGCCAATCAAAAATGCCTAAAAAGCGTGCCGAAACTTTGCATACCGCCGAGCGCGCTGGCCGAACTCTGATTAATATCATTAGCAACCTGCAGGAACAGGTAGAAAAGCAACAGCGTGAGAGAGTACTTTTCTATGTTGAAGATCAAATCATGCCACCCGGCCGCTTTTCTAATAAAATTTCTGTGCAGATAAGGTATCAATGGCGAAAGGCGCCTGAAGATAACTGGAACTCCGGCAGCATTACTTTTAGCCATGACGTTAAGCCGCAATATGATTTCATGGCTCAGCAGCCAACACGAAAGCTTAGTGCAGCCCGTGCGGAGCAGGAGCGACAGGACTCCCTTTATAAGGAATGGGAATATTTGAAGGACATGGGGTTATTCTCTGTCTATGAATATTTTCGAAACGGTGGTGACGGTAAAATGATTCCAGATGAGCTTAAAGCTGTAGTTGACCCATATACAAAGCAATTAAATAATTTTAGTATCCGATTATAATTGTCTAAAATTGTCATTAGCCGCATCTATCGCAAAAAACCTACAATGCCTTATGAAGTGCTCCGGCGTTGTAGGCTCCAGAGTGTCAACCTCTATCTTGACTGATAACTTTGTTCTGCCTGAAATCATTCAGTTCTATCGGTAACCTTTTATGACCAGCAGTATCAGTAGCAAAGGTCGCTTTCGATACCCTTTTGACAAGATATGTAATTAATAGTGCAATGAGTCATTACCACGGATCCTTGTGTTGTATATTCGTTCAATAAGCAACTCCTCGTGATGCGGCTTTACAGCTCTCCTTGAGATCCAAAAGTAGATTAGGATCATTGCATATCGAAAAGTGAGACTGTTCATTTCAATGTAGATAACTAACTCATAGGAGCCTGTAGCGTCAAAAGCTTTAATCTCCTCTGAGAAATTGGTAAAGCTTTTCTCAACCCAGGCACTTAACTGATTAGTAGTATCCTGTGGCGGGGCTTGAATTATACGAATAGCCCTGAAAGTTCTAGGAACATAGCCATAAAAGATAGGGTTTCCATCTTCACTATCCCATTTTTCCTGGAAATCAAATAATCGATGTTTACGATGCAGTAGGAATTCATTTCTTTCAAAAAAAAGTTTAAATGGAGGAAATAACTCAATTATTTCCTTCTCAAACTCCATTCCTTTTTCACGATTAGCATAAAGTTCATGTATTTTCTTTCTCCAGAAATCGTGTGCGGCGGAAGTATCTTCCATTAATATGATTGATTCATCGAAGTCCCGATTCATACATTCTTCACCAGATGAAAGGCTGCACCATTTAAGATCTCAACATCGACCCTTTCTCGGCGTGTGCTTCTGACCATAAAGGTTTTTTTCCTTTCAGCATTTATCCCGCCTGCCTTGTAAGATTTTTGGATAAAGTTTTTTGCTTCATCAAATGCGTCTTTCCGGAGCTTTGCATCCCGGTATTCAAGTTTAGATTCCAATTTCAGCAGCATTGCTTCTCCTTCCTCGGTTGAGGGAGGTATAGGAACAGCCCAAGCCTCTGACTCTTCAACACTAAGGCCCTGTGCCTGAAACCGCCCTCGATGAGTTGGGCCAATAACTGTTTGCATAGCTGTCATTTTTTTAGCCACTTATTCACTCCTGTTAAGATATGGATGAAAAATTTTAGAAATCGCATACCCCGTTTTATCCATAATTGGATATGTGGTCCTTTCGAATATATGCACCTGATCTGGCCCTTACAAACTTAACTCTTATTAGTCACATCAACTCTGTCCAGAGAAAAATCATCCCCTCTCAATAGATGGTGAAAACGACTATGTGCTCATAAGCAAAATGTCAGAAACCCTACCGAGCTGAGCATTAATGCATGGTTAGCTGACTTAGAGCTTTACCCATCATAAAACACTAAATCAAAGTTTTAACACCTACTTATACATCCGGATTAACAAGGAACCGAAATGAAACTGAACCCGCGAATCGTGGCCACCGCACTGTGGCTGACCTTATCCACCGGCGCGGCCGTTGCTGCCCCCTCCATCGATGCCGGATTTTCACCCGAAGGCAGTGCGCAGCAGCTGGTCCTGCGTACTCTGGATGATGCCCATGAGAGCATCCGCCTGATGGGCTACAGCTTTACCTCCCCGGAAGTGGTGAAGTCTCTCGTAGCGGCAAAACGGCGAGGTGTTGACGTCAGAGTGGTCGTTGATGAAAAAGGCAACCGCAATAAAGCCAGCCAGGCAGCGATGAATGTGGTGGTTAACGCCGGCATTCCTCTTCGTACTAATGGCCAGTACAAAATCATGCATGACAAAGTGATCATCACCGACGGACAGAACGTGGAGCTCGGCTCGTTTAATTATTCCCGCAGCGCAGCTGAATCAAATTCCGAGAATGCGCTGGTCGTGCGGGAAGTTCCGGCACTGGCGCAGACTTACCTGGCGCACTGGCAGTCACGCTGGGAGGGGGGAACAGACTGGCACTCTTCATACTGAGCCACGTCCTCACTATTCATCACCATTCCAGACAGGCTGCGCGCCAACGCAGCCTTCCCGCCGCTTTAAAGTTAAGTCGCTGATTTAGGGGATATGTAGTATTCTCAGCCAATTCGTTTTAGAAATGCTGGAGGCACGTATGCCGCAGACTGAAAGTCCTACTCAATCTGAGGTAAAACCTTCCCGCCCAGCGCCTCTGAGCCCCAGAGAGCGTAAAATGCGTTCAGTTGCGCGTAAGCGCGAAACACATTCTCCATTGAACGTGTTTATTCATAACAGCACCAAGCAGAAGCTTGATGAAATCTGCAGAGAGTCCGGGTTGACGCAGGCTGAAGCGATTGAACGATTAATTGAAGGCAACAAAAGTAGCGATTAATGAAGGTGACTATTCACGGAAATTGATTGTGCAAACCTGTGGTGATACATTAGCTCGCAATTAAGTTCCTGGTTTGCCACGCCGAAAGGTGGCAGAAGTCTGGTGCTGACTGATTAGTTAAGGCCAGAAAAAAGAAAACCCCGATAATCTTCCTTGAGTTTGGCGACCTAGGAGAAGACTAACGGGGCTCACTGAATCTGCATAGAAGCTGTTGCTCTATGCGGGGAGTATAGTTTCATGCCCGAAAAACTGCAATACCCTCGGTGCTTACTCCTTCTGTGCAACATAAGCGCAGGAAGGCGTGAATAAGCAACTTACTGAAAAAACCTCATTTTACCGGCAGGTAAAGAATCCTAATCCGGAATTTATTCCAGAGAACGGAAAGAAAACCCTGCCGTTCTGCGAAAAAATCCGCGAGAAAGCGGCAGGCTTCACCCAGCGCATGGAGTTTCAGTCGCTGGTTGCCATGTCTATAGCCCGGGGGGAGCGTAAGCGCCGACCTCCGGAACTGCGCATGCGTGCACTGGAAGCCTCGCTGCAGGCTCTCTGCCATTATTTCAATCCGCTGGCCAATCGCGTAGGCGCCTCACTGACTACGATGAGTATTCGCTGCGGGCTGGCCACCGAGAAGAAACGCCTCTCGATCACCCGTTTCACCGGTGCTGTGCAGTTTATGGCCCAGCTGAAGCTCCTCACCTATAACACCGAATACGACAAAGAAATCGGCTGTAATATCCCTACCGATATCACTTTCACGCCGTTGATGTGGCAGGTGCTGGACGTCTCCGAGGAAGCCGTTGCGGCCGCACGCCGCAGCCGCATCGAGTGGGAAAATCGCCAGCGTGAAAAGAAGGGCTTACCGCGCGCCGACGCCGGTGAGCTCATCGGCGCCGCCTGGTCATTTGTCCGTGAGCGCTTCCGTGAGTATCAGAAGTCACGGCGTGAGCACGGCATGAAGCGCCACCGTGCACGCAAAGACGCACCGCGCACCCGTAAGGACATCGAGCAGCTGGTACGACTGCAGCTGCAGAAAGAAATCCGTAATGGCGACTTTTTTGGCAGCCTCGATGCAGTCCGCACGGAGATAGAGCGCCGCGTCACGGAGCGCATGAAGCTTTCACGCGGACACTACACGCGACTCGGTGACGACCTGCTGGTCACAACCTGATGCGTCTCTGACGCCTTCCTTCTTAAACTGCTGGCGCACCCGCGCCGGATGACCCCTGCACGTAATCCGGCTTCAGAAGCCGGCACCTACGCCTTTCCGCCCCCCTTCACGTTATCCGGTTCGCGCCGGAGGCCCGATCACGCCTGCATAAAGCAATTTGCACAAACATTAATCACAACAGTCTCTTACCGGTAACCCAGAAACGAGACCGGGCGCACAAAATTCACCTGCGAGCAGGCCCGCAATCTGTAGTCCTGACTTATCCACATTAACTGCGAGAGGGTATGATATTTATCTTCTGACCGGACTGTCAGTTAACCGCTACCCGAACTTTTTACAAACCGCGATGATCCTTTTAAAAACCCGATCTCCTTTCTTTTAAACAACAGTTATTAATTACCTTTAAAGATAAAACCTATTCAGCATCCGTCCTGTGGACAGATGAAAAATGCCCGCCCTTGCTGCGGACTCACGTCCGCGCCGGTTTGGATAAAACGCTTCGCGTTGGAAATAGCTCCCGTCGCAAGCGCCGGGCATTGTCCGTAGTTACAACAAACAATCAGCTGACTTCAGACTCACAGTGCTTATTTCAGCATCGAGTGGTACCCACCCTGAAAATCGCCGCCGCCCCGGCCGAAGGCCGGGATGGAGTCGCTTTTAGTATGGATGTTGTAATTAGACCAAGAGTTGCTGCCAGTAGTGTTGCTGTTAGCCAGGAGAACACGCACGTAAGCGGCCCTAAAGGCCCGCTAACGCGGAGATACGCCCCGACTGCGGCTACGCCTTGTCGTGACCACTCCGACAGCGCAAAATAGCTACTGTGCAACAGAGAGCGGGTTTGGCTTTGCAGGGTGAAGGGATGGTTAGGCAGAACCTATCAAAGAGGAACCGGCTTCGCCGGGCTACCGGCGCCATGTGGCCACTTCGCCCTGGCTGATATCAGCTGGCGCCTTCATGCGCTGTCGCGCATCTAAAACTGTTCGGAGATTACAAACTGGTACGGAATATCATCGAAAAAATCAGTTTCGGCCCCATCGCACTAAAGCGGGCCATCTGGAGCGGAAAACTTGTTCCGCAGCCATTAGTGCCCGTCTCTCGTTCAGCCTGTCTGACGTCAGTAGTCAGATGGGATGAATGGCTGGGTATTAGCAATTTCGATAAAACTGGCTGCATTGAATATTTCCGTTTTCAGTCTTCCGGAAGTACGGAAAAAGTCCGGCTGGGTGTTGCGGAGGCCTGCAGCCTTGTTCAGGAAGAAACGCTTGTAAATCACAGGTGCAATCTCACCGACGTGATCGGAATGAGTTCATCGAAAAAAAATGTTTCCTCCGCAAAAGACATGGAGACGTTTGCTCAGATGTTCTGTCCTGATTACATCAAGCCGGTTACTGAATCCAGAATGCAAGAAATGATAACGTATCCCTCAGTTAAACTTGATGATATGACATTCAGCGCTTTTTCCTGGACTGGCAGAGGCCTTTACTGGAACAATGATGATGGTTCACATCATTTGTCCGCAGCACGTCACATCGCATTGCAGCTCGGAATTAACTGGCCGCTTAAGGGCAGGCTGTCGAGGTACACCTTCAGTAAGCGCGGAGTAACCTTACTCAGTAGTCGCTGGCACCTCGTGCTGATACCCTCTTCTGCCGCTTATTCCACATTCATGGATGCAATGGAAGGGGACAAATGTCCGTTCGGACTGTCAGAAGTGCCGGATAACCTTCACTATTACCACGGCGGAAACAAAGGACTGAACGTAGTATGGTTAGACCGGCACGACCCTAAGGCTAAACGGGCTGCGACTGTTCTTTTAAAGGCGGGATTTCCGGATTTAGGCCGCGTTCTGGAAGGGACAATGAACGACTGTATAGAAGAAAACCATTTCGACTAAACATCACTGTCCACTTCAGCCTCGACCAGTTCTTTTCCCTGGTTATGTATATTGCCTACTTTTTTGCTGACGGGATGCCAAGTAAATGCTTTTTCCGGAACGGCTGCGTCATGAGCAATTTCTTCTGCACGCGCTGGAGACGTTTCATTGCTGAGCCACTCACGAACGGCATCTGGCGTAATCACCAGCGGCCGCCTGTCATGTATATCGACCATGCCCTGATTGCTGGCTGAGGTGACAATCACGAACCCCTCTTTGCCGTGATCCTGCCCGTACGGCTGCCTGCCGATTGCGGCAAAAAAAAGAGGCTCCTTCTTTTTGTGAAAAATGAAGAATGGCTGCTTCTCACCACTTTCTTTCTGCCATTCGAACCAGCCGTCAGCAGGCACGATAGCGCGGCCATGATTCCAGAGAGGCTTAAACATGCGGCCGCTCGCAGCCGTCTCACCGCGCGCGTTGATAAGTGGCTGCTTATCCCACCATTCCGGTCCGTAGCCCCAGTACACAGGATCGAGGCGCAGCGAATCTTCCTGTTCGTTTAGAAGGAGTACTTTAGTGCCTGGTGCTACGTTAAAGCGCCCGAGAGGTTCCGGATCGAATGTGATTTCGTCCGGTGTCAGGCTGAGTGCATCAAAATAATCATCGCGGCTGCTGTACTGCGCAAATCTTCCACACATAGTTACCTCCTGCTGTTGATGTAAGGATAGCGAGGTATACTGATATCAGGAGTATTAAATGCGCCCTCGCGACGGACACCTGGTCGTTATCTGGTTCACCTTACAAGGCTGAAAAGCTGTAAAGAATGGAGTATTTGCATGGCCTTTCAGAGTCCGGCCCAGAACTACACTGAAACGCGCCTTAATCTGGGCGATCTTGTGCATCTTTCCCCTTACTCGACCTATCTGATGCGCAGCGACAGTAATTTTCCAGACGCCGGTATTGTTAAAGGGTCCGTACTGGGCATCGATCGCGCGCTGATACCCGCACACGGTCAGCTTATTGTGGCTGAGCTTGACGGGGAGCTGACATTAAGGCGCCTGCTGCTTAATCCCGTTCCTGCCCTGCAGGCGCTGGATGCTGACGAGACTGTAACGCTGCTTGATGTGAGCCAGATGCTTCCCGTATGGGGAGTAGTCGCCTATGCCCTCACCGATGTAGCTGGAGTGGGATTCAACGGACCGGCAGGAGAATAGGCATGTTTGCGCTGGCCGATGCCAACAACTTTTATGCCTCATGTGAAACCGTATTCAGGCCCGATCTGCGCGGCAAACCAATTGTTGTCGTTTCGAATAATGACGGCTGCGTAATTGCGCGATCGGCGGAAGCAAAGCGCCTGGGGATAAAAATGGCGGCGCCGCTGTTTCAGAATGAGCGATTTTTCAGGCAGAACGGCGTGCATGTATTCAGTTCGAATTACGAGCTGTATGGCGACATGTCAGCGCGCATGATGGCCATACTGGGCGAAATGGCCGCAGGTCAGGAGGTTTACTCCATTGATGAGTCGTTTCTTGACGTCACAGGGATCGATAGCCTGATCCCTCTAGAAACTTTCGGACAGCAGATGCGAGAGCGCATCCGGAAGGAAACCGGGTTAATTATCGGCGTAGGATTCGGCCCAACGAAAACGCTGGCCAAATTGGCTAACCATGCCGCGAAGAAATGGACACAGACAATGGGTGTGGTAGACCTGTCCAGCCGAACCCGTCAGCGAAAACTACTGGACCTGACCGACGTCAACGATATCTGGGGTATTGGGCCACGCATTACTAAGCGCATGTACCAGCTGGGGATCACCACGGCTCTGCAGCTGGCTGACAGCAACATCAGCATGATACGGAAAAATTTTGACGTTATCGTTGAGCGTACTACTCGCGAGCTTAATGGTGAGTCCTGTATTGCACTGGAAGACGCCCCGCCGCCAAAGCAGCACATCCTAAACTCGCGATCATTTGGCGAAAGAGTCACAAAACTGGAAGATATGCAGCAGGCAATAGTGCTGTATGCCACACGTGCGGCGGAAAAACTTAGAGAGCAGAATTCACGCTGCCGATATATCAGTGTCTCCATTGCCACCGCACGTCATGGTAATAAAGCACAATATTCGAATACTGCCTCGCGCATCTGCGATTATCCGACGAACGATACGCGCGACATTATTGGGTCAGCGCTTCACGGACTCAGCACTATCTGGCGTGAAGGATATCGCTACGCTAAAGCCGGCGTCATGCTGGGCGATTTCTACCAGTCAGGCGTGGCTCAGTTCGACATGTTCAGCGAGCAACAGCCGCGTGCGAATGCAGACGCGCTAATGGCCGCACTTGACGGAATTAATCGATCCGGGAAAGGAAAGGTTTTTTTCGCGGGTCAGGGTGAGCGCGATAGTTCGTGGCAGATGAAGCGCGAAATGCTTTCGCCAAGGTATACAACAAGATTTAAAGACATACTAAGTGTAAAGTAACTTCAAACTATAAGCCGGAAACAATCGCATCTGTAATTTGTAATAAAAACAGGGGTACATATGACTAAACTAGCCGAACCTGAAGATCTTCAAATGTTAAGACATCGTTTTGGAAGAACTATCGAAATGTGGGTGGCATATAATACTTTCCTTAATCGGGAAGTACTTGTAGGGAATGACAAAACATGTATTAACAACCATGTTGTGTTCCAGACTACTCATACGCTACTAATCGCCTATTACTCATTTGTTTTTAGTCTCTTTGATCCCAGTGCTGTAAATTTCAGGAAAATAACTGAGAAAATATTAGATGAGCTTCCATCAGATGCACGCGAGGCTAGGGATTTAGTTTTGGAACAATGGGCGAAAATTGAAAAACCACTAACAATAATCAGAAATAATATTGGATTTCACCATTCTGTTAAGCAAAAAGGTGCAGACTTTGGTTATGAAAACTATGGCAACATCCATCCTTTGTCTACGGAACTGATAATGCAAGCATTAAGAGTTTTCTTCCGACGAGTAGACGGTGTATTCGAATCAAAAGAGTCTTATGGAATAGCGCCTGCTGAGAATGACACTCTGGCTCTTATGGAGCAAGTAAGAAGGATGAAGGAATATATAATTCAAAATCCTTATGAAGATGTATTCAAAAGCCTGCGTGCCTTTTTTAATGATTAATACCGAATTGCACAATAAATTTTCATTAGAAATATTTTTGAATATGTTAATATTTAATTTTTGAGTAAGCAGGAGTGATTATTTTTTTATGCCTCTTAGTAATGGGTGTGGTTATTATCAAGGCTGATTTGTAATTTTTTGAAGTTAGTTAAAAATATGAGTTTGTGATTTAATGCCGTGTAAGCTTGAGAGAATGGAGTTGTTGATGAAGAAAGAATTGATAGAATTTTATAATGATGCTTTGCTTTTAGCTAATTGTGTTGAGCTTGAAAGTCGCGGCTGCTTTCCGGCGGCCGGTTTCGGTCAGAGTAAACGCCAAGTTCATTGATGCGTTACGGTATTTCTGAAGCAACCCGTTGCGGTGGAGCGTATGCAGTGACGTACGCAGATTCGTGTCATAAATGTCTTTGCTGGATGCAGAGTTGAGCAGCTTCAGCAGCTGCATGACCGGCAGGAGTGAATCGTGATCCCGGACTTCAAGCTCTAAAAGGACCAAATGACTCAGGCCTGGCAACATACCATGACCAGTAGCCATGTCAGATGGCCGGTTGCTCTGAAATATCTTAATAAAATTAATGAGATCCCCCCCTGCGTTCCAGAAAATCAGCATTTGATGCCAAGCGACCGGCTGAACGGATGCGTGAGCTGATGATGCAGCATCCGCTCAGCCGGCGACGGGGCCCGGTTTCAGACCTCAGTATTACTCTTGATCGGCATTTTAAAGTCTGGTCGCATCGAGAACCGCCACAGAGGCAGGCCATCTCCTTTGTAGTCATCAGGGATCTTTACCGTGAACAGTCTGACATTCTGCCGGGTGTCGACTGACCTTACCTGACTGTCGAGCACTGTCTGCTCATTAAAGGCCGCCGTGACCAGCGAGCTCAGTGTGCCAATAAAGTCGAAACCCTGTTTTTTGAAATTTTCGTAGTCCACCGGAGAAAAGGTGTATCGGATGCTTTCAAGCTGGCCATCAGTGAATATCGCTTCTGATTCAGGGCAGATCCACTCTCCGTAACGCATTAGATGAAATGCCGTGTTCATCTCAAACGTATCCGTCACTTCCCTGCCATTGCAGTAAATTTTAACCCCGCCAATGGTGAAACGGGCGATGTTCTCTTCACTGACCGAAACTTCTTTAGTGCGATCGGGAAGAAGCTCAAAAACTAGATCGGGCTCGGTTGCAATTGAAAGGTCGCCCAGCAGGTACATTTCATTTTTTACTAGCGCCATGGCCGGCGTCAGGGTATGTTCCCCCTCGTGTTCCTTCATTGAAGAACGTGCAACCAGCGCCCAGCGACGCAGCATCCTGATGTAAATGGCGTAATACACCGGAATACCATGCAGTTCACCGTACTTTTCAACTTTATCGCTGTACGCTTTCTTCAGGCGGTAATCGTCCGTCACGTCATCCGCATTGAAGTTTTTCACTTCGGCGAAAATCTGGCGGCGGTCCTTCAGCATAATGCGGTAGTCAGGGGCCACCAAATCCGGATCGGTTGACATCATGTCGCCCGCGTCTTCCTGTTTAAGAAACACGCACTGGTTCAGCGCGGCACAGACGTGTTTAAAGAGGTTTTCTGTTCTTTTTCCGTTCAGCTGGATCGGATTCTCATGGGAAGCAATTAATGACGCAGTGACCTTTTGTATAAAGTCATTCTGATGTTCGGGGTTTTTAATATCGTAGTCGTAGATCTGACCAAGTGAGGAAAAGAGTTCAAACGGTTCAAATTTTTCAGGATTTCTCTTAATTCTTTCCATGAATGACTCCGTAGCACATATCAAAAGACCCAAATAAGAGAGTCGGTCTCTCTGAATTTACCGAAAAAGTGCAGGCTCCCGGCGGTAAAGCCAACGACAGGCATTGCAGGCAAAGACGCCTGTCTGTTATCAGCTCTGGCTATCGTAAAGTTTGGCGATTTCCGTTGCAGCCTTCTCAATGCCCGGATAAACCGTACTTTCATTGATGCCAAAGCGGCTGAGTTGCTGCATCAGACGTTCCTTGTTTCTTATTACCAGTTTTCGTACGTTCAGCGTGCTGAGGCCCGTTTCTGGGAGGTCCACGTTTTCGCCAAATAAGAGAAATGCACCGGCCTGAGAGGAAATGCGCGCGTTGCTGAACCGGCCTTTAACCAAAACGATTTTGCTCAGATGCGCCGGATCGATAATGTTTTTGAAATAAGACTTCTCATCACGGATCAGATGTAGAAGCTGCCCGCCTTCTTCTGTGGCATTAAATGCCTGAGTTGTCAGGCTTGTGTTAAGGGCGCTTTTAATACGTGCGGGAAGACGGGAAAGATTGGCTATACAGCTTACGGTATCAGAGTCGAAAAACTTAATTTCACTTTTGGGAGTCGTCAATATAATGACGTTACCATCAATTTCATTTCCAGCTTTATCTTGCTTGATTTTAGAACAGGCGAAATAGAGAGCAATAAGTGGGTTGGTTGAGACGTCAAGCAGGCGGGTCGGCAAGCCATAATGCTGCATGCGTACAAGCTTATCCAGCATATAGCGGTCGTCTCTGAACTCAGCGGGCTGTACAGTCAGCAGCTCCGTGATCATTTCCGATTCGTTATGGCGGTAGCGATAGTTGCCTTGGGTATTCTTGCGGAACAGAGAAGGTTCCAGCTGATAGCTGATGTCAGAGTGACCCCGGTAAAAAACTTCTTCATTATTTCCCTGAGGATGATTCAGTATGATTTCAAGGAACTGATTGATCTCCGATATCACCTCCAGGTCTTCATTATTATCAGGTGCTTCCGTATTTACAGCGGCGGGAACATCAGGAGCGTAAGCACTGAGGCCCAAAATACGCAGGAACTCGTTGACGTCCATGTCTTTAACTGCCCAGAAATTCCGGTGCAGTCCGAAGCTGTCCAGCTCAAGAGCCTTGAAGTACTCTTCTTCTTTACTTAAACACCTGTAACCCACATCGCCCGTGAGCGTGTATTCGAACGTTAACACTTTCTCCCGGTGAGTTTTTTCAGCAACTATGTTGTAAATTCGACCAATACGGATATGACTGTAGTAACCGCCCGTGTCGTTATCCTCATTGTGCTTAAATTCTGGTTCAGTCATAAATATGACCGGCAGTTCCTGAAGAAACTGATAGGTTTTGCTGGTCAGGGGGAGCAATTTGTTTCTCAGAGAGTCAGGAGTGGACTCAAAAAGCCGGTTGACCGGAAAGGATGCTTCACCGTTAGTGTCAGAAAAAAAAGTGTGATAACCGGAATTACTGACCACGATAAGATTCAACATATCTTTCATCCATGCATGAGTAAGGTTTCATTTTCATCATGCCATAACCGGATGGTTATAATATAGTGTGCTGGTTATGTTTCACGGCCCATCTCATAAATCTCATGTCTGTCGACCTGTGGCTGGAATGCTTGTCCTTTTTTCGGTCGGATGAAGTCAGATCTTTACCTTCCGAACAGGGTATTAGTGCTGGCGTGCAGCTGTATGCAGGCCAGCGTAAACACGTATCAGACGCCCCCCTCACCACAAGATGCAGCATATTCGGCACCGCGCTTCTGTACTCCGGGCGGATCCCGCTCTTATCAACACACGCCTTTATGGCGGAAAGCGCCTGCTTATAACCACCGCTGAAAGTGAAAGCATCCGTTTCAAGGGTAGTGAAAAGACTGATCACCATATCATCGAGAGTATTCACTGCATGATCCTCAAGCCATTCATAGAGCGAATTATGAGTCCATGTCAGTTTTAACCCGGCGTCTTTCAGCCCATCCAGTAGCGTCAGCAGGGCAGCCTGATACATATTTGGAAAGCGAGACAGATGTACGGTGAACTCGTGTTGTCCCTCTGAACGGCGCTTGTCGGGTAATTGCATGAAACGAACCTTAAAGTCATCGTTCTCCATCATCATTTCCATCAGATACCGTTCGGCATCGGTCAGGGGGCCCAGCGCGCTGCCATCAATGGTTTCAGGGCAGCGTTCATCTGATCAAACTGCTCGCTGATCCACTGTTCGTGACGCTGTTTCTCCTCATCAGAGTCCATTTCATAAGGGCTATCCAGCAGCTATAAACTGTATACAGACCGTTTCTGAAGGCGCACTCCGGCTTAGCAGATGTGCTGGTGAATGGTGCCAATACCATATTTTTTCCAGGCGGCGGAAAACTTATCTGCCTTTTTTCTGAACATGACTGGCGTAGAAATATATTCCTGCGGAAATTGTGCTCCGCACTCATCCAGAACCTGATTAAAAATTTTGTTCCAGCCGGCGGGCGCGACCGACAGGCGTGTCAGGATATCCACCTCAGTAAGTCTTTCAGCCCCTATATTAATGAGCAACGCCAGAATCTCTGATTCTTTGACTGCTGTATTCGTCAACCTTCTCCCCCTTCCTGCCTGATTTTCCTTTTTCCCAGCCAGACCAGGCGCTGAGGGTAGAGTGCCTGGTCATTAAGTGTGACACTGTTTACGGGGCCGTCCACATACTATGTGGCACGATTAGCAAAAAAACAGGCTACAGGAGCTGACTCAGTGCTTAATCCATGCGTAGTAAAACTATTATTTATGAATAATTAATTTTTGTCTTCAGGTTTGAATGGAATTGATATAATTTAGACGATGTTTATCATGGGTGTTGTTATGCTTATGTGAATGTAATTAATCTGTCGGAATTATAAGAATGATAATTTTATACAATTACTGAGGAATCATGGATAAATCACAGGATGAGTTGAGTGTGATATTAGCAGGTTATATCATCACTTTACAGGAACAAGTCGTCAGCAATAAAGGTGAAGACAGCTTTCCGGATAAAAACAAACTAAACTCCGGCAATGAAGAACATATAAAAATCATTGTTGAGCAGGGTAAGAAACTGCTCGATCTCAGTCAGGGCAGCATGTTTTTTGGTTTGAATTATCACCCGGATGATAAATCACCTTTAATCAAACTATTTACGTCAGACCTTGAGCAATTCGCTACAGAAAGAGGGCTTCATTTAGGTGGAAAGCATATACTTTTGTATGGTCAGTCCAAGATACCAGATCATGCCCTTTTTCACCTGGCCGCATCGTCACTCTTGCCCAACACGTACACAACAATACAACAGACCGCAGGATTGGCTTTTAACCTTTATTCTGTTCCGTTTAAAATAAGAGTTTCACTGGAAAATAAAATCAAAAGCATTATTGGTTTTAAAAGTCTGGACGTAATAAAAAAAGATGGACAGAAAGTTGAATCGTATGAGTTCCCTTTCTCTCACATCCTCAAAGAGTTAACATACACAGAATGTCTTGACCTGCCATGCTCACTGAAAAATATAAAAAAAATATATCAATGGAGTTGTGGTTTCTGTCATACGGGTGAAAAGGAACCTTTATGGTTGTCAATGAAGGCGCTGGAGTTGATTTCTCCATTATTTATTTATAAATATCAGAAGATATATGAAATAGATGCTTCAGATTTGTGGCATAAATACGTTTTATCAAAAGAATACCTTGAAGAAAAAGCACGTGATCAAACAATGTTTCCTCGTCCGGTATATATGTTCAGAACTGGGTGGTCTGTTAATAAATTACAGACGCATCTGAATAAACCTGAAAACCCGACAAGAAAGTACAAAAGGGGGGACGCCAAAGAAATTATATTTAATCTTTCTGAAAAAGAACTTAATGAGGTTCAATGTTATTACTGTAGCAGGACAAAGGAGCACTACTGAACGGTGTGAGGCCGGATTTCAGACTCCGTTACTACAAGAGGTCTTCATTCAGCATGTCCCGCGATCGCCATTTTATGTAAATGCCATTCTGCCCTTTACGATAGTCCCGAAACCGCCAGGCTTTCATCCCAGAGAGCCTGGTTTAGTCCTGCCCTTGGCATTTCTGGCAGAGGGGATAAAAAAGTTAACCGCGTCAGAGGGATAATGTTCGTAAAACCGTGCCCATTTGCACGCGGCCGGCGCGTACGCAGCCAGGCGTAACAGGTTATATTCCGTAGAGGGTAAAAAGACCGATTTACCTCTGCCGGGGGCACGACTTAATGATAAGCTCAGTGGCGCAATAGTATGCATTTTCGTGAACTGTTTTCTTAAACCCAAGAACCGTAAAAAATTCATTTATATCTATGTTAAATATAGCCTTTTTAGAAAAAAATAGTCAGTTAAGGGTCACCTGTATCTAGATAGAGCTGTTATCAATATTTAAACTTAAAATGATGACGAAATCTGAAGGGGTGACTTATGAATACCGTAGTGATTTTTCTCTTTGTTATTAATGAAATTGCACGCCTTTCAGGCAGCCTGATGCCACTGCTGGTCTGTGCATCGCTGTTTATCGCGCTGCTCGTAATGCTGATATGCGTTCTTAAAGGGACACGCTCATGAACAAGTTATGGGTGAAAATGCCTTCCGAATGGATTCGTAATAAAAAGCTGGTCGGACTGAAATGGACTGATGCTGGTTCACCCCGCAGCCACAAGATCGCCGCGCTTCAGATTTTTATTGCGATTGCCCTTACCAGTGAGGATCGCTTCAGGACGTCAGACGGAACTGACGAATTTCTGGAAGCGAAAGAACTCAAGGTCTATGCGTCTTCTGTGACCTATGATTTGCTGATGCGGATGACTGGCCTGAGCCGGGCCCTAGTTGCCGGCGGGCTCGAGGTACTCAAGAAGGAAGGCATCATTCAGGTATACCTTCAGGGGAGAAGCAACCTGTATGTCATCGCCGGTTATAACGGAATTAACGGCTGGTGCAAACTCCCGCAGCGCAGCTTGCTTGGCCACGACGGGATGATTAAGGGCTTTTCAGGTCTGACCAAGCGCAATAAATATGAGTTCTATGCGCTCAAGATTTGGCTGTACCTGCTGCAGGTCAGAGACAATCTTTCTCCCGGTGTTAATGCGTCTTACGAGAAGATAAATGAGGGGACCGGTGTGCCTGAAAAAGAGATCCCCCGGGCCTACGGTCTGTTGCTGAGTATGGGGTTGCTGACACGGGTTGGTAAAGAAGCCGACGATGACAGCGATGTTAAAAAAACAGCCAATGTCTATTATCCGGTTGGCTATCGCGATTTTTTTGCGGGCAGAAAAAACACAGATAATGAAAAAGCACCTGCTGTGTGACCCTTTTCGTCTCGGGTGCTGATTGAAAAAAGGTGAATAATAAAATGAAAATCAAATATCAGGACAGCGTCCTTTTCTCCCGGCTTTTTGAAAGCAGCCCTGGGTACATTCTGAATTTTTCTAACAAGACGTTTACCATTTTTTTTGATGAAGAACTGAACATAGACATTGATGACGCTGTGTATCTGGCCGAGGATGAATCGAACTCAAAGGCCAAACGTCTCTGGCGTCTTATTACAAAGTCTGACCGCGAAACGGTGCTACGTGTGACCGACAGACTCTGGAGCTACAAAAAGCAAACCGAGCCAGAGGATGCCGAACGCCTGAGTGCTGACTATCACCAGCTGATTGAAAGGCTCAATTCGGTTTCGGGCCCTGATCAGAGCGGCAGCAAACCCGTGCCTGCTTATACCGGTGTCAGTTATGCCGGACTCACGGATGACATGAACATTATTAAATCCCTGCCTCCGCATCAAAGGGGGTACCGTTTTGAGACGTGGCTTAAACAACTCTTTGCCGCTTTCAGGCTTGAGCCACGCGCAGGGTTCCGGAATACCGGTGAGCAAATCGACGGCAGCTTTAAAATGGAGGGGGAATACTACCTGCTGGAGGCCAAGTGGCACAAAGGTGCAACACCGGCACCCGACCTTCATGTCTTCGACGGTAAACTCAGGCAGAAGGCCAGCTGGACGCGGGGTGTATTCATCAGCTGGAACGGTTTTACTCCGGACTGTTTTGAGGCATTTGGCCGAGGAAGCAGTGTGATTTGTGTAAGCGGTGCAGATATCTATCACAGCCTGGGCGATCGTATCCCTTTTCCTGTATTGCTGGACGCTAAAATCAGACAGGCCTCCGAATCAGGAAAGTCATATGTTCCTTACAAGGAGTTGCCTGAATTTCGAAGTAATTAAGCAGAGAACATCTGTAGCCTAGTACAGTCGGATAATTAAAATCATTCATGTCAGAGGAATAAAACTAATAACGCTTCCCTTCGGAATGATCATTGTGACAGGATTAGAAAAATAAAAATGATTTTTAAGTGAATAACATCGATAGATTTTTAAGTTAAAGCCTGCTTTACTTCTTAAAGGAAATTATTTTGGACGAACACGATGGAGTTAATAAAAAAATTAAGAGCATATTGAGCTTTTCAGTCATTCTTGCTTTATTTTTATTTGTAATATGGGGAGTGTCTCAACTTTTTGAAGTGATTTACAATAACTGGTCATCCCTCTCAACGCTAATCACTACGCTGGCGACGACAGGGGGAGCCATTGCTACCTGGATGGCCGCGAAAAGGGCGGCCGAGAGTGCACAAATTGCACGTAAATCCATGGAAGCCACAATGCATCTGGGGAGTCAGACGCTCGAAGAAACCCAAGCCACAAACAGGCGAACAGCTTTTGAAAGCCGGTACAACATGCTCCTTGCACAGCATGACAATTACCATCGCCAGTTGTGTGATTATTTGGACAAAAACAAGGAAGCCGTTGAAGCGTTCTTCAGTAAACACATCTACGATACTACGTTAGATAAATGTTTTTCGTTCCTGACAGGACATCAGATAATCAGTCGCTACATGAGAGTGCTTTATCATCTGCTGAAATATGTAAGAGAGAACGGTGACTTTAGCGGTAAGGATAACGTCAAGTTTCAGAAAAATTATACCTCACCGCTCAGGTCGACTATCCGGAACGATGTACTGCTTTTAATAGCCGTAAATGCACTGAATGTCAGAGATGAAAGAGCGAAAAGCTCTTCTTACCCTTACTATCAGCAACTGCTGCATGACTTCGACTTTTTTGAGCATGCCATATTCATGTTCCCTCAGACACCGAATGAACTGTTCGTTCAGGATGACTGGCCGGGTAAAGTTCAGAACCTGGTATTAAAAAAGCAGTCGAAGTTCATTGAAAACCTCACCCAAAGTGCTGATGAAGAATCACGTAGCTTTGAGATTCCGGAAGTCAGAATTTTTTCTCCGGTGATTATGGTTATGACTGTTTTTGAAAATCCAATGAAACGGGATGCGCTTCAAGCACTGAATTCACTCCCCATGAATCTTTGCATGGAAGAAGAGCTGCACTCCACAATCGACGATGTTTTGAAAAAGCATAGTTATGCTGGAGAGTTGAGGGATAAACTCCCGACGAGTGAATATACTTTAAAAAGTAATAAAACACCTCGTAAAATTACTGACGAGATGATCAATGCTTTAGAAAATGATGCCTTTCGCAGTACGTGTAATTATGATGAATTTACATTCGGATTTTATGTCTCAGGTGTATACAAAAAGCATACTGGTAAAGATTTACGCTTTTTTTTAAAAAATTACAGGCGCGGGGTAGACCTGGCTCACCAGATCGAAAAGCACAGTGGTAAAGATGGTTATATGTGCCAGCTAATGAAAATTAATGAAGAAAAAGTATCAAATCTTTATGCTGAGACAGCTTATTACAATGTTAGCAATACACGATAGATTGTCAGCATACTGTGGAGAACCCCTGCTTCTTAGGCCACCCACATATGCAGGTGGTTGTTTTGTGAGCAGGGGTCTGTTAATATAGACAGTATCAGGGTATCTCACACCCTGATACTGTAATAGCTTCTTATTTCAAAATCTTACGTAAACCCCGGCGAATGACTGCCGGCGCCGCGCAGACCACTGTGAAGCATGCGAGTGCTGAAACAGTGGGTGCGTAGTCCGGTGAAACATGGAATACTTCCAAGGCTTGCGTAAGCATTGCCTTTACTCCATTCAAGTGCGGATCCGCATAGAAAGATACGGCGACACCTAACATTATTTCAATCCACGTGTCTTTGTTGCCGTTGTTCTCAGGCGGGCGGTGCGCGGGTTCGGTCTGAACTTGATTGTTGATAGTACAGTCGTTGTAGATATTTTGTGTAAATAGGCCCATAGGTTTCTCCTGTATAATGGGTTAATAAAAAATGCACATCTTGTTTTCTAAACATGGTTTTCATTTGAAAATCCTTGTTGATTAATAAAAAAATCTCTTTGTATTCCATATGGTATCTATTACATAGTTCACCTCACTTTTATTATGCTCGCTTGTTATGTGCGCAGTTATCCTTGGGCGTTGCACCCTGATAATGCGAAGATGTTATTTTGTTCAGAGCAAAAAAAAGCTCTGACATTCGTCAGAGCCTGGTATGAACACACCAGTCGGAATCTCTGACTTTGTTATTGTCTTTATCTCAGAGGACCCGACTAATGTCCCGGAAACAGATTTGCTTCCTTTTTTTGAATATGGCTCATCATACCCATAAACACAGTCAGTGTCAAGATGCAAACTTTATTTTTTCGTTATTTTCGCGAATTTATCTTGAAATTAAAATATTAATGAAAAAAGGCTTGGGATAAACGTTTCCGCGAAGTATATACCGGCCAATAAAGATTTTTCCTTTGTACATGGCCGGTATCTTTAAAAAGTACTGATACCCTTTCTTTTATTTTAACTTCCCCGAAACCACATCTGAAAGTTTATTGCCGCTTTTCCTCCTTCCTTGGCCCTTTCCGTTTTCCGCCATAATCGGAAACCCGGCGTCAGGAGTCGATTCAGGACCCGAACCACAACATACGGTGTCCGATCACCATCAGCAGCCCCTTATCCAGGTATAAACGGATCCTTTCAGGATCCATCCTCCCCGTTACCCGTCTGCTGTTTTGTTCCGTTTTATGGTATATATCCGGAAACCAGAAAATCCGGCAAGGTCGCTCAGCGGATTTTTCCGGTGGCCCGCGCCCGCCAGACAGGGGAAAATGGGCAGAACAGGAGCAGGCGTCGCTGTGTGAATTCTGAGAAAGCCGCAGGGGTAAATCCCGCCAGATTTTGCGTAGCGCTGTCATTTTTTTAAGAGGGTTTATGTCGCTACCATCCGTTCATACTCAGGTCGCGCTGCCAGCTGCGCAGCCCGATTTTGGTCGTGCGCTCGCGCTGCGGTCCATGGCCGCCGCATACACCGAACTGCCCCGCTACTTACTGGCACCTGAAGTCACCGGCCTGCTGCATCACATTCCGGACTGGACCCAGCATGCGCTGGTCAATACGTTATGGTGCACCGGCGGCCGGCTCAATGAAATTCTGGCACTGCGGCGGCGTGACTTCCGGCTTAACGATGCTATTCCCCACGTGGTGATCCGCACGGCCAAGCAGCGGCGCGCCGGTAGCGGACGTCCAAGAAGAGGCACCAGCCCAAACCGCGTGGTGCCACTTTCCGATCCGGATTACGTTGACGAGATGCGCCGGCTGTTCGCCAGCGTCCGGGAAGAATTCGAGACCGACAGTGATACCGGTGAGCGCCGCGCCCTGCCGGTCTGGACCGTCTCCGATCGTACGGTACGGAACTGGATAAACCGCGCCATCGATGCCGCTGCGCGCGCCGGCGTGCGGTTTAGCATTGAGGTCTCCCCCCATACGTTCCGTCACAGTTTCGCGATGCACATGCTCTATCACCACGTGCCGCCGAAGGTGCTGCAGTCGCTGCTTGGGCATGAGAAGTTTGAGTCAACTGAGATCTATACGAAGGTGTTTGCACTGGACGTGGCCGCCAGCCATCAGGTGCGATTTAGCATGGACACCGCTGGCGCGCTGCAACTATTGCGCGCGAATGTATAAATGAAGAGGCTGCACGCATGAAAAAGAGTAAAGATTACTCGCAGAGGACGGATACCACCGCCCTGCTGGGCAATGGGCTGAATTTTCTGAACCGGGCGCGCGAGGAGCTTGAAGCGGGACAGGTCATGTTCTCCATCGTCAGCTTCTGGACAGCGGTAGAAATTCTGCTGAAGGTTCCACTGGTTCACGAGCACTGGACACTCGTTTGTAGCGGTAAAAGGCTGGAGCGGCGAAAGTATCTGGAGGGGGATTTTCAGTCGGTATCCTACGATGAAGCCTGCGCACGGCTTGGCGACGTGCTGGAAAAGCCGCTGAGTAAGGCCACTATAGCTATATTTGATAAGGTACGCCGACACCGCAACCGCATGGTGCATTTCTACCACAATGCACAATCCGATGATGAGCTGCGACAGATTCAGGCCGAACAGGCTGACGCGTGGTTTGCACTGAACCGACTGCTACGCGACGACTGGGAGCCCTTATTTGGATCATGGCAAAAACTCCGATTAGGAATGCATGAAACGGCTATGCTGCGGGGCAACTCGTTTTACGCTGAGGCCAGATACAGGCACCCGCCCGTGCAGGATGCCCTGGAAACGTTCAAGCAAAACGGCGTCACGGTCAGCAAGTGTGAGATCTGCCATCAGCAGTCTCTTGCGCATGTTATGCCTGCCTCTGGCATGCGCTTTATTCGGTACGAATGCATGGTCTGCAATGCGAAAGACCCCGTAGCCGAAATATGCTGCCCAGGTTGCCACAAATTACACAAGATGAAAGCAGAACTCTTCAGCTCCGATTTCGAGTGCGAGACTTGCGGTCTCACAATGAGTCGGTATGACGCACTCCGTTCCCCTCCTGAAACTGGTTCGCGTTATCCCGGCACGTTTGGGTGCTCCATGTGCCACCATTCGGACACAGTGTATGAGTACGGGGAAAAATTTTTGTGCACCAACTGTTTGGAACTGTATGAAGAACACAATGCCTGCGGGCGGTGCAACACTTTCAGCTCGTGGGTTCCGGACAACAGTAAAGAGGAAGGATGCGCCTCCTGCGACTATCCGTAAACTGAGGTTTGCTCTTAGGAAAAAAACTGCATAAGCCCTGTTTTAATCGAATTAGAAAAGGAAGCATTATGTCGACGTGGGTTGGTATAGAAATCGACGGGCTGAGCGTTGAAGATTATCAGAACCACCATAGTAACTGGTTCTTTAAGCGAAGCGACAGAGTCAGAGAAAATTGTGAAAAAGATGAATGCGGCAGGTTGCCCGACGAAGCTTTTATTGGTTTCCGGGCCTCTGCCGCTTCCATCAGGCGGCGTATGACGCTGATGGGTTATGACCTGACAGCGTGTAAACAACATTTTAATGAGAACCTTCTGGCTGTTATTGAAGCAGCAGAGTGGATTTTGAACCGTGAAGGTGAACGTCGTCATGCGGAGTCAGGCAGTTTATCTGTCAGGGGTGATGCTTACCGCCAGTTCCTTAACGCAGTGAAGGATACTTCACTACAGGACTGGCTTGATGCTTTGCCGGAAGCGGTATCTCTGAGCAAAAGCATGAGCCGGTTTAGCGATTTTTCCGGGATGCCTTATTGGTGCGAAACTAGCGCAGTCCCTCTTGTGAATGCCATGCTAAGTGATATCCCTCTGTATACTGAATACTCGCATACTGGCCTGTTTAATTTTCCCTGCAATGACAGCAGTTACTTTCAGGTGGCCCTGCTAGAATGTTGTTCTGATGATGTGGCGTGCGAGCTCAACATTGCGCCACTGATTCAAAGTGGCTGGGAGGATGACTTTCGCGACCTGGAAGAAATACAGCGTCAGGAAACGGAGCCGCACAGATTCAGCCGACTTTCCCTTGAGGAAACTATACGCCTTTCAGGCACGCAGGCTGAAAACCTTTCACTGCAAAGGATGTGCTATTCCAGCATCATCACGTCCATGGAGGCATACCTGGGTGACATTCTGAAGCGTGAGATTTTCGATAGACCAGCGGTTAAGGAGCTGTTCGTAGCCAGCTATAAGCCTTTCAAAGAGCAAAGCTTTTCACTTAACAATTTATACAAAGCACTTTCGGAAATCGACGACGAAATAGAGAAAGCCCTCAATACACTTTCACTTCACAATATTGGCACGGCAAAAAGCCTTTTCTATAGCACTCTTATGACTAAGTTTCCGGAAAAATCACTCAGGATTATTGGTCCTGCTGTACAAATCCGTCACGACATTGTGCATCGTAACGGTCGCAATACTAAAGGAGAGGCGCTATCTATCGACTATGAGTCAGTACAGGCGCTGGCTAATGTGGTTCTCCAGTTTATGCAAAATGTAGATGCACAGATTCTTGACGGACTAATTGCAGAGAGCTGTATTGATTAATCAGATGCTGGCTTAAGGATACGAAATTATTTCGCATGCGAAATTTTGAGGGGATTGGCAGGAGTCAAAACCATGTATCGGTGTAGAAAACTTACAGCGTCTGATTCAAATGCTAACTTAGCTTTAACCACAATGCTTGGAATTGCACTTCTCTTCACTGTAGCGACAGATGGAAGATTTAAATCTAGAAATGTAAAAAAAACACATCGCCCTTAAAAATTGTTCGCTCATAATGCGTTCATGACTCTTAAGGCTCTATTACGGAATAAGAAACACACACCCGATCATAATAAGAAAAAAAAGTGTGATCCGGTTGACATGTTGCCAGGCCTTACAAGGCGTGGGCTAAGAAATTTCGCAAGAATTACAACCCCTCCAGCCATCATTTTTTGCTCTTGTTAAGCG
>Ga0308161_1000849_pt1 | contig 41901 bp, 27 predicted proteins | sample PhyFR2_FD_201034 | JGI IMG/M metagenome (GOLD analysis project Ga0308161, IMG submission 201034) | Phyllosphere microbial communities from UC Gill Tract Community Farm, Albany, California, United States - DLSLF.R2 | ecosystem: Host-associated > Plants > Phyllosphere > Unclassified | place: USA...
ACGCCGACGAGGTGTACCACCTCGACAAGGAGGACCTGTACCTGGTCGGCACCAGCGAGGTGCCGCTCGCGGGCTTCCACAAGGACGAGATCCTCGACATGTCCTCAGGCGCCCACCGCTACGCCGGCTGGTCCACCTGCTACCGCAGCGAGGCCGGGTCGTACGGCAAGGACACCCGCGGCATCATCCGCGTGCACCAGTTCAACAAGCTGGAGATGTTCGTCTACACGACGCCGGAGGATGCCGAGGCCGAGCACGACCGGCTGGTCGCGCTGCAGGAGGAGATGCTCACCGCACTCGGCCTGGCCTACCGCGTGATCGACGTCGCCGCCGGCGACCTGGGCTCCAGCGCCGCGCGCAAGTTCGACATCGAGGCCTGGGTGCCCACGCAGGGCGCGTTCCGCGAGCTGACCTCCACCTCGAACTGCACGACGTACCAGGCGCGCCGTCTCGACGTGCGATACCGGCCCGAGTCGGACGACGCGAGCCAGGCGAAGACGCGCAACGTCGCCACCCTCAACGGCACGCTGGCCACCACGCGCTGGATCGTCGCGATCCTGGAGACGCACCAGCAGGCCGACGGGTCGGTGACGGTGCCCGAGGTGCTGCGCCCGTACCTGGGCGGCATCGAGGTGCTGCGCCCGCTCGGCTGGGTCGACCCCGCGGCGCAGGCAGCGGAGTGAGCTCGCGCGGCCTGGTCGGGCTGGACATCGACGGCACGATCCTGCTGCAGGACGAGACGCTCAGCCCCGGGGTGACCGAGGCCGTCGCGGAGGTGCGGGATGCCGGCTACGACGTCATGCTCGCCACCGGGCGCAGCTGGTCGGGCACCCGGCGGTACGTCGAGGTGCTCGGCCTGAGCGCGGAGTTCACGGTGTGCTCGAACGGTGCCGTGATCATGCGCCGGGTCGGCGACGAATGGGTGCGCTGGCACGTGGAGGTCTTCGATCCCGCGCCCGTGCTCGCGCTGCTGCGCGACCGGCTGCCGGAGGCGCGGTACATGGTGGAACTGGAGTCCGGCCAGCGGCTGTACACGGCGGTGCTGGACGACTGGACCCTGGACGGCGGACGCGAGGTCGACTTCGACGAGCTCATCTCGCAGCCCGTGTCCCGTGTCGTCGTGGTCTCGCCCGAGCACGACGAGGACGACTTCCATCAGCTGGTCACCGAGGTCGGACTCAACGAGGTCTCCTACGCGATCGGCTGGACGGCGTGGCTCGACATCGCCCCGCAGGGCGTTGACAAGAGCACGGCACTGGAGCGCGTGCGCGCCGAGCTCGGCATCCCCCGCGACCGGGTGCTGGTCGCCGGCGACGGGCGCAATGACCTGGGAATGTTCGCCTGGGCGCTCGCCGGAGAGGGCCGCGCGGTGGCGATGGGACAGGCGCCGGACGAGGTGAAGGACGCCGCCGGCGAGGAGACCACCGTGGTCGACGACGGCGGTCTCGCGATCGCGCTTCGCACGCTGCTCTGAGGCATCCGCCCAGTAGTTCCCCAGGTGGACACGGGAGAATCGAAGACATCGACCATCGGCTCCTCCCCCGGAACCGATAGACTCGACGCCTGATCGTCCGGTGCGAGCCGGGATCGGGAGGGTTGTCCGAGCGGCCGATGGACCTGGTCTTGAAAACCAGTGGGCAGCAATGTCCCGTGGGTTCGAATCCCACACCCTCCGCATCTGTTCGAAAGGCACCGAGTGAGCGAGTCCCCCCGTCGTCGCACCCCCGTCGCTCGTCATGGTCAGCTGCGCACGCCCGGCGCCACCGGGCAGCTGTTCAAGCTGCTCGGCATCGCCCTGGCCGTCATCCTGGTCAGCGGGCTCGGCGTGGGCACGTTCGTCGTGGGTGGCCTGCTGAACACCGTCAGCGCCAATGCCGTGGAGCTGGAGAACCAGAAGGAGCTCCCGCCGGACATCTCGGCGTACCAGGGCGGATTCGACATCCTGCTCACGGGTGTGGACACCTGCGAGCCGAAGTACGCCTACCTGTTCGAGAAACGCTGCACCGGGCCGGACTCGAAGGGCACACTGAACGACGTGAACCTGCTCGTGCACGTCTCCGCCGCGCCGCGGCGCGTGACCGTGGTGAGCTTCCCGCGCGACCTGATGATCCCGATCCCGTCCTGTACGGATGCCAACGGCAAGACGACTTCGGCCATGAGCAAGCAGCAGCTCAACGTGGCCTATGAGCACGGCGGCGACAAGGGCGGCCTAAACTGCGTCGCCAAGACCATCTCGAGCCTGGTCGGCGACGAGGACATCGAGTTCGCCGCGAAGGTCACCTTCGGCGGCGTGATCGAGATCACGGATGCCATCGGCGGCGTCGATGTCTGCCTGGCGAATCCGATCAAGGACCGCTTCACCGGTCTGGACATGTCCGCGGGCGACCACACGATCCAGGGCCTGCAGGCTCTGCAGTTCCTCCGCACGCGCCACGGCGTGGGTGATGGCAGCGACCTGGGGCGCATCGGCAACCAGCAGCAGTACATGTCGAGCCTCGTGCGCAAGCTGGTCAGCGGTCAGGTGCTCGGCAACGTCGGCACCATGCTGAAGCTCGCCGACGTGGGCCTGAACAACCTCGAGGCGTCCTCGTCTCTCGCGAACCCGATGACCATCGCGCAGATCGCGCTGGCGGTCAAGGATGTGCCGTTCGAGGACATCGTCTTCGTGCAGTACCCGACGGTGTACGACCCGGCCGACACGGACCGAGTCATCCCGGACAAGCGCAACGCCAAGATCCTGTGGGATGCGATCACGGCCAACAAGCAGCTGCAGATCACGCACGAGAACACGAAGAACGACGGTGTGGTCGTGAAGGAGCCGGATGCCGGCACCACCGCGCCGCCGGCCACGCCCACGCCGACTGGGACCCCCGCGGATGTCGTGGAGCTGCCCTCGTCGATCACGGGCACCTCGGCGGCCCAGGTGACCTGCTCGAACGGCAACGTGCGCGGTCGCTGACCGCCACGCCCGATGCAGGAGGCGAGTTCGCCGCACTCCGTCCGACCCGTTATGATTGCATGACGTGCTCGATTCGGTTCGAGCACATGGAGACGTCGCATAGTCAGGCCTAGTGCACCACCCTGCTAAGGTGGAGTCCTCGCAAGGGGACCGAGGGTTCAAATCCCTCCGTCTCCGCCAAATGTCCAAGCCCCCGGACGGAGTCTGGGGGCTTGAACATTTCCCGGGCAGAGTGGGATTTGAACCAGCGAGGCGCAGCCTCGCGTGGATTTCGGCCCCGCGTCGTCAGAGGCTCCGCCCGGCGCGCAGCGACGGGTGGAGGGACGACGTGACCCCTCCGTCTCCGCCACATGGTTCCTGGTCAGTGCGGGTTTTCCTCCCTTTTGTCCAGCGCCGCCAAGCCTTCATTTGACGTGAGGACTGGTCGCACAGACTCCCCCGGGGTGACCACGGGGGAGTGCGGGCTCGCGTTGGATAGGTGATTCGCTGCGTATTCATGGGTTTCGATCCATGGTTCGCGGCAACGTGCACCTCGCCGCAGGGGTGGTGTCCCTAGAACAGCCTGGGGCGGTCATCGAATCTGCGTTCGTTCGGGGTGCGGCGGCCGGGCTATTCACGGCGCGGAGTGTGTGGACGAATCGCGGCGGTGATGTGCGATGAGGGTCGGCGACAACGATTTCTGCTCACAGGATGACCCACGTGCGGTGGGTGGCCACTCGGCAATGTCTGCCACTATGGGGCCTGCGCAGTGACAGAGTGTCGTCGTATCGCGCTCAGTCGTAGCGATCACCGATAACGCAACTGCCATCAAGGGAAGGCAGTCCCGCTCGAGCCGTGTCGCCGACGGCGAGGGTCCTCACGAATGGCCCCTCGGGTGGCACTATCTAATAGCGGCACGTCCAACTACCCAAACGGGCTCGGAGCGGATGGCTGGCATTCACTGTCGAGACGAGGAATCCGATCACGAACTCACCAGCCATGGCCCGCGCGTTTTATGGATCGATGCTGGGCTCTAAGCCCGTGCACGGCGCCGCAGCGGCCGAACCTCGCGCCGAGGGGGACGCCGGTGCAGGCCGTCTCATCTGACGCGCGCCGCCGCGGTGGATCCACCAGCCAGACCGCGACGCGGGTTCTAATTCTCCTCGACGAACTGGGTCTGGCGGTTCCCGCGTCCTGCGACGTCGAGGATGCGGTCACTGTTGTCTCGTCACTCATCCGACTTCAGAAGCTCGACTTCTGGCTCCGCAACCCCGACTACCTCGCCGACGAGTTGCTCACGGAGTTCGAGAGCGGGCGAGTGACGCTCGACCAGATCAAGCCGCACGTCGTTCGCATGCTGGAAGGTGACGCGCCGCAGCTGCACACCTACCCCATGGAGCGCTACATCTATGGGGCGTACGAGTTCATCGACGATGCTCTCGCGGTACTCAAGCTCTACGGACAGATCGAGCACCGACGCGCTGCCGATTCGGGACCGATGTCTCGGCGTGATTACTTCCTGTTGCAGAAGGGCCGCGATACCGTCGCTGCGATGCGCACGGAGATCCCCGAGCTGGACTGGTACGTGCAGCAGGCGAGCGCCATCGGGCTCATCGCCGATGCGGCTCAGGGCGCGTCCGCCAAGCGCCGACAGTACCTGCAGACCGAGTACGCCGGCACCGCACACGGGGATGTCATCCCCTCGATTCTCGACCGCGTACGTGAGCGAGCTGTCGCGTTGAAAGTCATGGAGGGCTGATGGAGGCGACCGCAGTGGACTGGGTGGACACCGTCGCGGAGCGTGTGGAGGCGGATCGTGACGTCGTTGCGGAGGTGCTCACGCGCTACGGGGTCGTCGGACCGAAGCCGGTTCCGACGCGTCGCCCGCTGCGCGTCGACGCGCTCCACTTCGCCGGGGTGAAGAACCTCGCCGACGACGTCGATGGAGAGACTCGCCAGTTTGTCCCCTTCTCTTTCTACCGCGCCTTCACGACGCCGGTGACAGCCTTCGTCAGCGACGGGAAGAACGACGCGGGAAAGAGCTCGACCCTCGACATCCTGAAGTGGGGCCTGCGTGGCTCGGCGAGGGTGGCCGGGGATGTGCAGAAGTGGCTCCGCCAGGCGTGCCTGCTGCTCACCATCGGCGGCGAGCGGGTTCTCATCGCGTGGCGGGTGGACGACGGGAACCCGCGCGGGCAGATCCTGATCCTCCCATCGGGTGTGGGTGCGGACCTCGATGACTTCAACTTCCTGTCGTCGGCCGCGATGACAGAGCTCAGCGAAGAGGCGGAAGTGGCCGGTGAGCCGGTGTTCGAACTGAACGTTCCGGTCGATGACCTGCGTGACCGGCTCCTCGCAGATGGCGCTCTCCTCGTGGACACCTTCGATGGGCACGACGAGATGGAGTTGGTTGTCGACGATTTCATGCTGCAGCGCCTCGGACTAGACGCCCTGACGCAGTGGACGCGGGTGGCGAATGCGACGGACGCCGACGACGGCAATATGGTCGACCATGGCTGGCACCTATGGTCGCAGGCGCTCGCTATTACCAAACCGAGTGAGTCCTCTGTCATCGGTGAGACGCCGTTCCAGGCAAGGAACGTGCTCAACACGTTCCTCTCCACCGACTGGGGTGCGACGTCGCTGAGCGCCCGTGTTCGCAGGAAAGGCGTCGACGCGCAGCTGTCCGGCATCGCTCGGCGACGCAATCGCGATACCGAAGCACGTGAGGCGAGTACGCTAGCCCTTCGAGCTGAGCGCGCTGAAGCGGCCGCCGAACTCGAGTCCATTCCGGTATCCGGGATGACGGCCGAGGAGGTTGAGGCGGCGATGGCGGCCGTGACGGCCGCGACGACCGAGATCACTCGGACGCAGCGTGCGATGTCGGATGCCGCTCTCGCGTACGGTGACGCGGAGCGGGACCTGGATGCGGCGGAGAGGGACCTCGTCGCATTCAAGGAGGCCGCGGTCACCAAGCGGTTCTGGCACGCCCTCAAGCCGTCGTGCTGCCCGCGGTGCGATGCGAAAGTTCAGCCGGAGCAGTGGCAGCGTGAGCAGGAAGGGTCCTGTTCGCTCTGCAACAACCCGATTGACGACGTCGTCGACGAGGCTCACGGTGCTCCTCACGACGACGACGCTGCCGAAGAGGTCAACGACGACAACCTTGACCCACTCGCGCTGGCCGAAGAGCGCGTAGCCCAGCACACCGCTGACGTCCACCGGTTCTCGACGCTCCACGACGAGGCTATGGCACAGGCCAAGGCCGCGCACGACGAGTTCGAACGCGCGTCGGAAGTTATGCGTAACGTCCATGGGGACCCCATCGAAAGGCGCGCGCTCGAACGTCGCATCGCGGTACTCGATGGCCGCATTCAGGAACGCTCCCGACCATCAGAGGTCGAACCGGAGGAGGCTGCGTTGACCACCGACTCGCAGATCCTCGAAGCCGCTGAGGTGTTGGCCGCAGCGTCCGCGAAGAGTGACTTCGCAGAGGCGCTCACCTCGGTAAGCGCACAGATCACCACTCTCGGGAAGACGCTGGGCATCAGCAACCTCGAGAAGGCGACGCTGCAGGCGAACGCCCAGCTCCCCGTCATCAAGGGCGGCGAGAAGACGGCGTTCGGGAAGCTCACCGACGGTGAAAAGCTACGACTCAAGATCGCTCTGGTCGTTGCTCTGCTGGACGTCGGAACGGCTTCCGGAATGGGCCGTCACCCGGGACTGCTCATCGTTGACTCCCTCGCCACGGAAGAGCTCAACCGCGACAACGGCGAGCTGCTGCTGCGGGAGCTGGACCGGGTTGCGGAGACGCACGGCCTCCAGGTCATTACGAGCACGGCGCACAGTGAGTTGGTGGCCGCGGTCCTTCCCGACGAGGCGGTGCAGCGGCCGACCGCCGGAGATCTGATGTGGTGAGGAGAGGTCCACTGTGAAACAGACGGTGTTCGACTTCCTCGACACGCTCGAGGGTGCTCCATCCGTCGCCAATCTCGGCGGCGAGCACACCATCTACGCCTCATCTGACGCGCTGGCCGGCGACACCCGAGTCGTGGAGGTTGCCACCGCGCTGTGCGCCGAGTGGGGCGACCTGCAGGATCAGAAGTCGGCGTGCGCGCTGCTCATCAGCGCGGCAAGCGCCATCCCGGCGCTCGAGGTGCGCGCGCTCTACGATGTTCTGCTCGCTGCGGAGACGGCGCTACCCCAGATCGCACCGGGTCTGGAAGGAGCGTTCAGAGCCCGCGCCGCCGGGCGCGGATTCGAGCGAGACATCGCGTTGGAAGGATGGACGCGGCTTGCGCTGGGGCGCTGGGCGAAGAACACCCTCCAGCTACGAGCTTCGCTGCACGAAGGAAGCGAAGCGGCGGACGCCACGCCCCCGCTAGTGCGAGCGCTCGGCGCCGCTTGCTCGATGTGGGGGGACGCGGAGCTTCTCGGTGCGCTGACCGCGCTCACCACGCACGACGATCTCGACTCCGATGCCGCGATGGAACTCGGTTTCCGGAAGATCGCATCCGCGGCGGCCTCCACCGATGTGGAGGCCGTGCGCAGCACTCTCGACGACGCACTCCGCTGGTTCGACACGGCCTACCACGACAACGCGCGCCCGGACGCCGCCGCGTTCAAAGCCGTCATCACCGGCGTCACCGAGCAGGTCGCGGGACACTCCATTTCCGAGGAGCGGTTCGACGCCATCTCCGGCGCCGTCTACGAGTACCTCGATGGGTACCGGGGCACGCAGCCGGACTGGCGAGGAGCCCGTGCCGGCACAACGGATGCGTGGCTGGACCTTCTTGCACAGCTCCGGGTGGCCGACGCGGACGGGTGGTTCGACACCGAGACCACGGTGCGCGCGCTCGCGCACGTGTTCGCCGCCGAGCAGACCATGGTCCTCGTGGTGAACCCGGGCATGACCGAACAGGCATCACAGCTCGGTGTTCGGGAGCTGGTCTGGCCGCGCGTCGAGGAGATCGCGCAGGGGAATTCGTCGTTCATCACGCACATGCAGCGGTGGCTGCTGGTAAGCGCCGAACCCGAAGGCTCGGACACCCGCGCTGCGGTGGAGAGTCTCCTTGCACGGCTGCAGGAGCGCCCACCAAAAAAAGCCGGTGGCGAGTCGATCCGTCTGCCGGATGTGATTCGCGAGAACCTCCGCCTGACGGACGACGCCTTCTCTGAACTGGAGATCGCGGCGGCATCAGCTCCGTCCCTCATCCCTGTCTTCGAGCAGGTCGCGTTCCGGATGGGCTCCCTGAACATCGCCGAGAATGACCTCCTCACCACCTTGCTCGCCCAATGCGACGAGGATGCCGAGGGAGGCATCGGCACCTACCGCACTGAGCTGACGACGTTGCTGATCGACCTCATCCGGTATTCCTCCCATCACCTGAACATCAGTCAGTCACCGAGCCGGCTGCCGCCGTGGATGGCCAAGGGGCAGCCCTGGCCGGAGGAACATCAACTCGCGGACGACTTGAACGTGGCCCTGTTGATGGCCGGCAGGGACGCGGCCGTCGAACGGCCGAACGTTGCCGGTGGCCGGGTGGATATCGCCGTCACCTTCCCCGGACGCTGCACCATCTACATCGAGGTGAAAACAATTGACCAAGATCGCACCGACGAGCAACTCGTGGATGACTTCGGCACACAGTCCGTTCAGTACGCCGCAACCAACATCCCAGTCGCCATCCTCGTCGTCGCCGACTACGTCCCGCGGAAGATCCGTCGAGATCTCACCGGTACGTTCCGTGTCACTCCGGTGCGGCTGGACCCTACGTCGCGGCAGCATGCCCTCGTCGGGGTCCGTCTGCAGGCGAACGTGGAACCGCCCTCAGCTACCTCGGCGAAGCGGATCACGCGCACGAAGCCTTCGCCCTAGCGTTCGGTGTCAGCGCCTAAGAGCGTCCTCGTAGGCTGCGAGCCATACTCCGCACGTCATCCGGCGAACGTGGGCGGTGAACGCGACGCGCGTGAACACGCCTCCCAGTACCACCAGTCCCACGCCGAAGGCGTAGCCGACGGCGCTGCCGAAACCGCCTATCGTTGCGACCACGCTGATGAGGACAGCGAGCGCAGCGAAGACGACGGAGATCACCGCGGTCGGAGTCTCTGCCCCGTTCATACTGTGCGCACGGAGCACACCCAGAACAGCCAACCGCACATCCGGGAGGCTATCGGTCTCTTCAACGAATGCCGAGACCTTCGCCGCTGTGAGCCGCGCGTCGTGACCCAAGGGCAGGTATTCGACGGCTTCGGGCATGACGCGGTCGGTCACATACGGGACGAACAGGGAGCGAGTCTTGGCCACGCCGTCATTCTGCTAGGCACCTCCGACATCGTCGACACGTTCGCGATCAGGCAAGGTGCTGGGTCCCACAGCGCTCCACCGGCGTCTCGGAGGGATCCACTGGCACGTGATGCGATGTCCATCGAGCATTGCCGGCAGAGTGATTGTGATGCAGATCGGTCGGATGCGCCACACGAGCGAATCGGGAATGCGGCTACTGTTCGGTGAGCTCGTCGACGCTACCTGTCGATGCGCCTTCCGCCTGCTCAATGGCGGCGACCCATTTGTTGAGGGCCTCAAGCACATCCCCCAGCGACAGGACCACGCCGGCTTCACCTGCAGGCTTGGCCCACTCAGACTCCCACAATTCATTGCTGACGATGACAGGTGGCCACGTCCGCGAAGGGCTGCCGACCGCCTTGGCTTCTTCGGCACGGGCGCTGAAGACGTCGACGGCGGCCGACCGGACCTCCGTGAGGTCAGCATCGTCCGGGTAGAACGTCTGCTTGATTAGGTAAAGGTCGACCAGGTCGCGCACCCGAAGGTTGGACTCGTCCGGTGGATTGTGAGGGTCGGTGCATGCGTGGAGCTTCTGGGCGACTTGGTAGGCCATCGTGATGGTTGCGAGGTCCGACGGTTGCTCGATGCCGAAAAACGTCGTGGATGGAGCAGGGATGGTACCGACGTGCTTGTCGATCGATCCTTCTGGGAACGAGACCTCAACCTTGATGTTCGCCCAGCGCTTGCCCTTGATGTCGAGCAATACGTTGAATCGACGAGGCTTGCGACTTGTCTTAGCGCCCTCGATGACCGTGAACGCGGTGCGAGTGAGGTCGAACATGCCCCAAGGCTCATCAAGGGCGTCGTCCGCGGCTTGCTCGAACTCCTCCACGGCGCCACGGAACAGCGTGTCGAGGTCTTTCGTCGCGCGTGACTGCAGGTTCAAGGCCCGCTCGATGAACACGCCGCCCTTCACCACGAATAGAGGTGTGTCGTCCGCCATCAACGCGCGTTGCAGCGCGGCTGCGACGATGGTCGAGGCGAGTACCCAGCGCGTTCGGTCCCCGCGTGCACCGACGATCTGCTCCGCATGGCTCACCCATTGGTTCAGGATCGATGCACTGGTCGGCGTGCGGCTTTTCTCAGGCAGCGCAGAGAATGGATCGCTCATCGTTCCCTTTCGAGTCTGCTGCGGAGCGTGACTCGCTCGGCGTCCGTGATGCTGCCTCGAGCTCGGGCCTCCGTGATCGCCTGGTTGACGAACTGGAACGGCACATGCGTGTCGATAGCCTGCCGGATCGCCGTGAATGGCTTCACGCAGCGAATACCCTCCCACCAGCTGAGGTCCTTGGGGGCAAGGTCTTCCTTGTGGACGACGATCCCCACGCCTCCCGCTCGTCGAATGCGCTCGCCCGTTCCCACAGTCACGTGCGTCTTGGGCGGGTTGATGTCCGAGAGCTCGAGGAGACTCAGAGCCGTGTCGTGAGAGAGCGCCGCTTCAGGCCGACCGGTCCACAGCACGGCAAAGCGGTAGCTGGCGGCACGAGTCACAGGGAACTCCTCGAACCGATACACGCCAGTGGCTTCACGTATGATCTTGCCGCGGTGGGCGAGCTGTTGCAGATCACGCTCAGCGATCCCGAGGGCGCGCGCGTCGTCGAGAGTGACGTAGCCGTCTTGTTCGGCTGCGATGGCCATTAGTTCTGTGCGAGCGGTCATGTCCCCAACACCTCGGTGTCAAAAACATAGCAAAAATGAGATGGTTTTGACAGAGCAATTTCGTACTACACGTACCAACGGCGCCGTGCAGGGGCGGCGAGAGGTGCACTCGCGTGGGGGACAAGGTCACTCCGGGAACAGTTCCAGCGAGACGATCGCGCGGATGCTTGGTCTAGATGGCGAACCTGAGTCGCATCATCACAGGAACCACTCCGCGATCGGAGCCCCACCCATCAACCAAGCTCAACCGCCGTCTGTGGCCTTGGACCTATCGGGCGTGCAGTGACGTCGGGAGTCATCAGTAGTGTCGCTGCAATCGCTAATGTCGGCCTTGTCCCCATGAACCGCCCTCGACGACCACGACCAGAACGGAACTCCACAGCTGCGCATCGGCGACGATGACGGGAATTGGGTGTCCACAAGAGCGAATGCAGGCCCGATCGGGTTCGTGGCGGATTCGACGGGATCCACCTTGAGTCTCACCGTCCCGTCGCCTCGGGGTGGGTAGAGCTGGCCTGAATACCCTGTCGACCGCGAGAATGTGATCTGTGGCGGTGCTTCCCAAAGACGAGTTCAAGAGGCTGGTGACTGGCCTCACGGACGACCAGTATCTGAGGGTCCTCGAAGCGCTCGCGCGGGCGGACGTCGACCTACCGGGTTGGCGAGATCGATCCCTGGTCTCGGAAGATCAGCTTTGCGCTAGCGATCCGGTCTCGGTCCATGTGCCTTTCGTCGCGTGGTATCGAGCGCTGGAGCTTGCAAGGCGTGTGGCTACCACAGAACGAGGAGTCTGGATCGTGACAGACGCGGACTCGGTGCGGGTCGTGGGCGCGGACAATCGAGCTGCCGCCTGCAGCTCGATCACGGCGACTGTCAGCGTTCCGGGGATCGCTCTCGTAGATGGTGTAGAAGCGTTCTTGGTCACTGATGCTCTCGCGAAGGGGATGACGGCGGCCGTTCGTCGCTCCGCATCGATCACGCTCCATGCGGAAGACAACTTGCACCTGCGTCTCTCGGTGAACGGTCGCTCTCATCGAGCTAGGCTCCACAGGCGCGGCGAGGAATCCCCTTCGATGCCGCCGGTTGCTGAGGACGAAGTCGTCGTGGGGGACGCCGCGGCCCTGCGCAGAGCAATATTTCACGTCTGCCCAGCTTCGGATTCCCGAGGATCCGATGACGTACTCCGCCTTGATCGAGTCGGCATGCGCGCCGTGGATGGCGTGCTCACCATCGATGCAACGGATCGATACCGTGCGGCCGAGGCGAACCTGCCGGTCTCCCACGAGCATGCGTTCGAGGCTTTCGTGGACGCAACTTGGTTGCGTGAAGTGTCAGACGCTCTGACTCACGGTCACGTTCAGATCGGAATCTCGCAGGAGCACGGGACGAGTCTGCTCATGATCGCCGGCGACCGGTGGAGCGCGTGGACCACTGCAGTCGGCGCCTGGCGTCGCCGCTACCACCCCAAGCTCGCGGCCCAGCGCGTCAGTGCAACAGTGGCGCGGAACGACCTTCAACGCTTCTTGCGGGACGCCCATCGCTTGGCGACGGCAGGATCACGAGGGCCAAGCGACGGCTGCGTGCGCGCAACGGTCGAACCCGGAACGCTACGCATCTCCGGAATGAACGACGACGATGAGAGCGCGAATATCGGCAGCGTTCGACTTCCTGCCGACACAGCCGGTCTGACTCGCACCACAGTCGTCTACCTCGATATCAAGAGGACGATCGACGCACTACGCAGTTTCGCGAATGAGGTCGTCACGGTCCATCTCGACGACGATCGAATGGTTCACGTGACTCCGTCCGAATCGACACCGGACGGGCAGCCTGCGCTGATGTGGTCCATGGTCGGATCGCTTCCTCCTGACGAACGTGATATCTAGACAGCTTCCGAACGGATCATGGCGGTGACTTGGGACTGGATGGACTGCTGAAGAGCAGGGAGCTGGAGTCTCTCCGACCACTTTCGCCCAGTCACGCACGCCGTCTTGGAAGCCCAGTAGGTGCTGAAACCGTCGCGTTGTCCCGGGGGAGTCTCAGGGGAGTGAGGGGTCTGTGCGGTGCGAAATACCGCATGCATGATCTGCATTCGCCCGCAGGATCACACGGCGCAAGTGCCCGAAAAGGCACTGCTAAGGTGGAGTCCTCGCAAGGGGACCGAGGGTTCAAATCCCTCCGTCTCCGCCAAGAATCCGGATCCTGGGACGAAGCCCCGGGTCCGGATTTTTCGCTGTGACGGGTGGCACTTTCGACAACAGGGCCCCACGCGGCCGGAGGCTCCGCGCGCCGCCCTTCGCGCCCGACGAGACCGACCTCTGAGACGGGGCGGCGCGTGGAGTGGCCGCGAGGGACTCGAATCCCTCCGTCTCCGCCGAAGAAATCGAGCCCCGGGATGAAGTCTCGGGGCTCGGTTCGTTCCGGCGCGTTCAGGCGCCCCGGGCGACGAGCTCGATCGCCGAGGCGATGCCTCGCCCGGCCTCGGCCGGGTCGATCCGAGCCAGGGCAAAGGCGGCGACGACGCTGCTCGTGATCGCGGTGACCCGTCGTTCCCGCTCGGCGGCGTCGAGGTCGGGCGTGCGCGCATCCACCCCGCGGGCGAAGGCGTCGTGGAGTTCCGCGCGATAGTCGGAGATCACCTGGGCGACCTTGGGGTCGTGGGCGATCGGGGCGCCGGCGGCGTTCACGAGGAGGCATCCGTGCGATGCCGGCATCGAGGTGAGTGTGCCGAATGCGTCGCGCAGGCCCTGCAGGTACGCGATGATCGCCTCGGGATCGACGACCTCGCCGGACAGTGGTCGCAGCCGCGGGCGGACGACCTCGTCGAGGTAGCTCTGCACGGCGGCGTCGAACAGGCCGCGCTTCGAGCCGAAGGCGTTGTAGATGCTGGAGCGGCTGAGGCCTGTGGCGGCCTCGAGATCGGGGATCGAGGCGCTCTCGTAGCCGACCGTCCAGAACAGCGTGCGGGCAGCGCGGACCACCGCTTCGCGGTCGAAGCTCGGTGTGCGTGCCATGAGCGCTCCTTTTTGTGTAACGGTCAGTCCAGTATATATTGGACAGGTCATTACAGAAACGCTTCACGGAGGAGTCCCCATGGTTGTCGCAGGTCTGATACTCGCCGGTCTCGCGGCGCTCGTGCACGTCTACATCTTCGTCATGGAGTCGCTGATATGGACCACGCCGCGAGTGCGTGCGACGTTCGGCGTCACGGAGGAGGAGGCTCTGGCGACGAAGTCCATGGCCTTCAACCAGGGGTTCTACAACCTGTTCCTCGCGATCTCGGTCTTCACGGGAATCGTCCTCTTCGCCGTCGGCGCGCACGCGGTCGGCGCGACGCTCGTGTTCGTCGGGGCGGGCTCCATGGCCGCGGCCGCGATCGTGCTCCTGCTCTCCTCGCCGGACAAGCGGGGCGCGGCGCTGAAGCAGGGCGTCATCCCCGCGGTCGCGGTCATCATCCTCGCGCTCGGCGTCACGCTCTGACCCCGGCCGACAGCACCATCACCAAGGAGTTCCATGTCCACTGCCCTGAGCACTCAGATCCAGCTCGCGAAGCGCCCGGTCGGCTGGCCGACGCTCGACGACTTCCAGACGACGCAGGTGGTCTACGAGGCCCCCTCCGCCGGCGAAGTGCGGGTGCGCAACGAGTTCGTCTCCGTTGACCCCTACATGCGGGGACGCATGAACGACGTCCGCAGCTATGTCGCGCCGTTCGCTCTGGGTGAGACGATCACCGGAGGCGCCATCGGCCGTGTCATCGTCTCCGAGGCCCCGGAACTCCCGGTCGGGACGCTTGTCCTGCATCAGCACGGTTGGTCAGATGTGGTCCAGGCTGACGCGTCGACGTTCCGCGCCGTGCCCGACGTGCCCGGCCTCCCTTCGTCCCTGCGACTGCACATCCTCGGGATGACCGGCCTGACCGCCTATGTCGGGCTCACCGCGATCGCGGGGTTGAAGCCGGGGGACACCGTGTTCGTCTCCGGCGCCGCAGGCGCGGTGGGCACCGCGGTCGGACAGATCGCCAAGCTGCTCGGTGCCGGGCGGGTCATCGGTTCCGCGGGTACGCCCGAGAAGGTCGCGCTCCTGACCGAGAAGTACGGCTACGACGCGGCCTTCAACTACCGTGACGGTGACGTGCGAGCTCAGCTCGCCGCGGCGGCCCCGGAAGGCATCGACGTGTTCTTCGACAACGTCGGAGGCGACCACCTGGAGGCGGCCCTCGATGCGTTCAACGACGGCGGTCGTGCCGCGCTCTGCGGAGCGATCGCCGGGTACAACACGACAGACCGCACCCCAGGCCCCGACAACATGGCCAACATCATCACCCGAGCTCTGACTCTGAAGGGCTTCACGCTCGCGGCACATCTCGGCCTTGCTCCCGAATTCCAGGAGAAGATGACGGCGTGGTTCGCCGAGGGGAGCATCGCCTACGACGAGACGATCGTCGACGGCATCGACAACACCGTGCACGCGTTCCTCGAGATGATGCGCGGCGCGAACACCGGCAAGATGCTCGTCCGCATCACTACTGACGAGGGCGACGCGCGCGCCTGAGCGTGCTCGATGCTGTAGGTCTTCGGCGTTCCGACGCGGCGCGAGCGGAGCCGCCGAAGGCCGCGGCATCCGAGAACGAGAACATGCTCGGAGGCGGCCCCCGCGTCTTTGCGCGAGGGCTCAGCGCCCTCGCCTCCGTCAGCTGAGCCGGTCGCGCGGCTGAACACGTGGAGCGCAACTCGCTCCCAGGGGGTCGCATGCGTCCCAGTGCCGTAAGAGTCGTGGGATGGATCTCTGCTTCTGCCTGCTTTGTCTACACGTACTCCCCGCGAATTGGCTCGATCTCGCCAATGGCGCGCTGGCGTCGATCCTGCGGCGGACCGACGCACGGCGTGAATCGCAGGCGGCCAGAGGTGCCGGAACCGGCTCGTCATCCGCCGGTGGACTGGCGGATGACGAGATGCGCCTCGGTCTCGGGCCCGGCCTCGGGCTTGGGGGAATCGGTCACGGCGCTCAGCGCCAGTTCTGCGACGTAACGTCCGAGTCCCGCGGTGTCGATGCGCACGCTCGTCAGACCGGGGACGAAGAGGGATGCCAGCGGGCTGTCGTCGTGGCCGACCACCGCCACGTCGCCCGGAACAGAGCGCCCGGAGCGAAGCACCGAGCCGGCGACGAGGGCAGCGATGTCGTCGTTGTAGGCGACCACTCCATCGACTCCTCGGCTCAGCCAGTCCTCCAGGACCTCGGCCGCGTTGCCCTGGTCGATGTCCGCGTCGGCTGCGAACCCGGTGCCGGTCCGTTCCGTGAGAGTCCGCCCCGCGAGGGTGCGCCGGATCCTCACCAGGTCGGCTATGCGCGGGTCCGCCGAGCCGGCGAACGCCAGCATCCTGCGACCCGTCGACAGTAGGTGCTCCACCTGAAGCCGGGGTCCTTCCACGAAACCGAGATCGCCCTGCGCGGGTTCCGGCTGGTCCTCGAGCACTGCCGCCAGCACATGCTGCACCCCGCTTTCGCGGATCTCGGATGTCATCTCGCGGGGAAGGGGTGCCATTCCGAGCACGACATCGGGCCGCAGCGTCTCCCAGAGCGGCTGCGCCTGCCCGCCGGGATGCGGAGTCATCGTGACCAATGAGTACCCCGCCCGGTCCAGGACGAGGGAAGCCTCATCCAGGTGGGTGCGCATGCTGTAGTCCATGGGCCAGTCCGGAAGGATCAGCAGCACGATGCGGCTCTGACCGCTGCGGAGCGCGCGTGCGGCCGTGTGCGGCCGGTACCCGAGCCGCTTCGCCTCCGCCAGCACGCGCTCCCGTGTCACAGCGGAGATCTTCTGACCTGGAGTGTTGTTGAGGACGAACCCGACCGTGGCGCGGGAGATGCCCAGAGCGTGCGCGACATCGGCCGCTGTCACCCGCTTGAGGGTTTCCGAACTCGCCACAGGCTTCCTCCGATGTCTCGACTCCAGCTAGCACTTGCACGTGCTAGCTTAGCGCGTCTATAGTGACTGCACTAGCTCGTGCTAGTAGCCCGATCGCGGGTGAGCGCCTACTCGCTCGTGCCCGTCCCGCCGACACCCGTACCTGACGATGGAGTCTTGATGAACAACCCCACCGACGCCGAACCGGGTCCCGCGCCCCTCCCGGCGGTCATGCCCCAGCCACCAGCCGATCCAGCTGCTCTCGTCCACGGCGAGGAGCAGGCCAACCCGGACCTGCCCAAGGTCGATGCCCGTTACATCTGGTTCATGGTGCTGGCGCAGTTCGGCGTCTTCATGGCCTTCATCACGCCCCTGGCGATCTCGCTGACGATCCGCGTGAACACCCTCGCCCCCGGGCATCCCGAATACCTCGGCTTCATCACCGGCGCCGGTGCCCTGTTCGTGATGCTGAGCTCGCCGTTCATGGGCATCTGGAGCGATCGCACCCGCAGCCGCATCGGACGTCGTCGTCCGTTCATGATCGGCGGGATGCTCGTGGGAGTGTTGTCGCTGGTGGTCATGGCGATCGCCCCGAACGCGGTGGTCGTCGGGCTGGGGTGGATCCTCGCGCAGTGGGGCTGGGGAACGACTCTGAGCAACCTGCAGATCTCGACCGCCGACCGGCTGCCGGAATCGCAGCGCGGCAAGGTCGCGGGACTCACCAGTTTCGCGACCCAGATCGCGCCGGTCTTCGGTGTCATCCTGGCGCAGTTCTTCACCGGGGACGCCCTGCTGTTGTTCCTGGTCCCCGGGGCGGTGGGCGTGCTCTTCGTGCTCCTCTTCGTGACGCTTGTGCACGAGGACGACAGCCGCGGGCTGCCCAAGGACCCGATCACCGTCGTGCAGGTGCTGGCGAAGTACCTCTACAGACCCCGCAGGTACGCCGACTTCTCGTGGAACTGGCTCGGCCGGTTCTTCTTCTACACGGGCATCACGCTCAACACGACGTACACCGCGTACTTCTTCGCCGATCGGCTCGGGATCACGGTCGAGTCCGTGGCGGGGATCATGGCGGGCCTGAGCCTGGCGGGGATCCTCGCGGTGACCGCCGGAGCGATCGGCGGCGGCTTCCTGTCCGACAGGCTGCGCCGGCGACGCGCCTTCGTCCTGCTCGGCGGAGTGGTCATGGCGGCGGGCATGGTCATGCAGGCGTTCGCCCCGGACCTCACACTGCTGATCGTGGCATCGCTGATCGGATCGGTGGGCCTCGGCCTGTTCGCCGCGGTCGATCAGGCGCTGCTGCTGGACGTGCTGCCGGAACGCGAGACGGACGCCGGCAGGTTCATGGGGATCACCGGCTTCGCGACGTCGATCCCGCAGTCGGTGATGCCGCTGGTCGCATCCGGGCTGCTCCTGGTCGGCGTGTCAGGCGGCGCCCGGAACTATCCGCTCGTCTTCATCGTCGGCGCGGTCGCCGTGGTCCTCGGCGGCGCCTCCGTGCTCCGCATTCGCTCTGTTCGCTGACTCCATCCCGGAAAGGATGCCCGCATCCATGACTGAGAACTCTCGCGCCGTCTTCATCAGCCCGCCGTTCGCGCAGGGCGCGGATGAAGAGCCCGCATCATATCTCCGCAAGGAGTTCACCGTCGCGACCCGGCCGGCTCGGGCTGTGCTGCGCACCACGGCGGTGGGCCTCATCGAGCCCCACCTGAACGGGGCTGTCGTCGGTGACGAGGTGCTGGCTCCCGGGTGGACTTCGTATCGGCACCGTCTCATCGTCAGCACACACGACGTGACCGATCGCATCGCCGTCGGTGTGAACGTCGTCGGCGCAGTGCTCGGAGAGGGATGGGCGGTGGGCCGGCTCGGGTGGGAGGGGAAGCGACGGCACTACTCCGATCGCCCCGCGGCATGGTTCGAGCTCGAGCTGCAGTACGAGAGCGGCACGACCGAGTTCGTCGTCAGCGACACCGGCGTCGTCGCAGCCCGAGGCGGAGTCCGCGCCAACAGCATCTACGACGGCGAGGTCTTCGATGCCCGGGAGGAGCTCGAGGGCTGGGATCGCGCAGGTTTCGGTGCGGCTGAGTGGGTGCGGGTCGACTCCTTCGACTGGCCTCTCGCCAGCCTCGCCGAGCCCATCGCGCCGCCGATCCGGCGGATCGAGGAGCTCGCCCCGCAGCAGGTGATCACCACGCCCTCGGGCAGGCTCGTCCTCGACTTCGGGCAGAACATCTCCGGTTGGGTGCGGCTGACCGTCGATGGTGAGCGCGGAACGACCATCACTCTCCGCCATGTCGAGGTGATGGTCGACGGCGAGATCGAGGCCGAGACCCTGCGCACCGCTGCGGCGACGGACCGGTACATCCTGCGCGGTGGCGCGGCGGAGACGTGGGAGCCGCGCTTCACGTTCCACGGATTCCGCTACGTCGAGGTCGACGGCTGGCCTGGGGACTTCTCGGCCGACGCCGTGCGGGCGGTCGTCGTCCACTCGGACATGGAACGGATCGGCTGGCTGGAGACATCCGACCCGCTGCTGAACCAGCTGCACTCCAACGCCGTCTGGTCGATGCGCGACAACTTCGTCGGCGTGCCGACCGACTGCCCGCAGCGCGACGAGCGGCTGGGATGGACCGGCGACCTGAACGCGTTCGCGCCCGCAGCCGCCTTTCTCTACGACGTCCGCGGCGTGCTCGGCTCCTGGCTGCGCGACCTGGCCGCGGAGCAGCGGGAAAAGGGATTCGTCCCGTGGGTGGTTCCCGATGTGCTCTCCACCCCGTCCTCACCGACTGCGCTGTGGAGCGACGTCGCCGTCAGCCTGCCGTGTGTTCTCCATCGCGAGTACGGCGACGAGGACATCCTTCGCGACGCCTACCCGTCGATGACGACCTTCATCCGTCAGGTCGCAGACCTGCTCGACGAGAACGGCCTGTGGAGCACCGGCTTCCAGTACGGCGACTGGCTCGACCCCGACGCCCCGATCGACAACCCCGCGGGAGGCAAGACCGACCGCGCCCTCGTCGCTTCGGCGTACCTGTGCAAGACGACGCAGGAGATGGCGGACACCGCGCAGATCCTCGGGCACGAGGAAGATGCGGTCGAGTTCGGGGCGCTCGCGAAGCGGGTGCGGGATGCGTTCCGGAGCGAGTACGTCACCCCGATGGGACGAGTCGCAGGCGAGACGGTCACCGGCTACGCGCTCGCGCTCGCCTTCGGCATCCTCGATGAAGCACAGCGAGCGCATGCCGGCGACCTGCTGGCCCAGCTGGTTGCCAAGGCCGGCTACCGGATCTCCACCGGCTTCGCCGGCACCCCGCTCGTCGCCGACGCCCTCTCCGGCACTGGCCACCTCGCCGAGGCCTACCTGCTGCTTCAGGAGACCGGATGCCCGTCATTCCTCTACCCCGTCACGATGGGCGCCACCACGATCTGGGAGCGATGGGACTCCGTCCGCCCGGACGGAACCGTCAATCCCTCGGGGATGACCTCGCTCAACCACTACGCGCTGGGTGCCGTCATCGACTGGATGCATCGCAGCATCGGAGGTCTCACCGCGATCGAACCGGGTTACCGGCGGATGCGCATCGCGCCGCTCCCGGGCGGCGGCCTGACCTGGGCGCGTCTGCGGCACGTGACGGTGCAGGGCATGGTCGAGATCGCCTGGGAGATCTCGGGCGGGACTGTCTCGCTGACGGTCGACATTCCTGAGAACGCGTCGGCGGAGGTCATCCTGCCGCTGCATCCGGATGGCGAGACGCATCACATCGCGAGCGGCGTGCACACCTGGAGCTACGAGCTTCCCGCCGGCGCCGGCCCCCGGCGGTACTCCCTCGATTCGACGCTCAAGGATCTCGCCGACGCGCCGGCGGCGTGGCGCGCCTTCACTGAGGCGTTCGCGGCGCACTTCCCGGGAGTGCCACTGGACGGGACCGCCCCCGAGGCGGCTTTCATGACCGTCGCGACGATGCTCGAATACGTCCCGGGAGCGTCGGACGAGCTCAGGAACGACCTCGCGTCCGCCCTCGAGGCGGTCTCCGAAGGGGCGCCCGCATGACCGTCGACGTCTCACACCTCACACTGGAGTAGGTCCCACACATTGGAACAGAAGGTGACGACTATTCTCGAGGGGCTCTGAGAGCCCGTCCCGACCTCGAAGGAGTTCCATGGCTCGGTCATCACATCGCAGGTGTCCGAGGCGCCTGACCGTCGTGGCGGTCTCGTGGGTCATCGGCGCCGCGGCTGCACTATGCGCGATCGGCGGTCTCGTCATGCTGTGGTGGTTCGGCCGCGACGATCCCCGGCAGTACGAGGGCCAGGTCGATGCGGTCGAGAAGCGGTTCGCCGACGGACATCCGCAGGGCGGGGTGCTGCTCAGCGGCAGCTCGTTCTTCGAGTACTGGGAGGATTCGACCGCGGATCTCGCCCCTCTCCACACGACGAACATCGGGATCGGCGGGACGAAGGTCGCCGACCACCTCGCCCACTTCGATCGCATGGTCGTGCCGTTCCACCCGCGGGCGCTCGTGCTGTACATCGGATCGAACGACATCAGCGGCATCCCGCTGTTCACGAAGTCCGCGCAGGAGACCGTCTCGCTCATCGACGAGTACATCGCCCGGGTGCGGGCCGAGCTGCCGGACACCAGGATCTACTACGTAGCGATCACCGAGGCGCCGTCCCGGGCGCGAGTGCGCGACGAGATCAGGGCGGCGAATCGGATGCTGGCGGAGCGGGCGGAGCGCAGCGGAGACTTCGTGTTCATCGACACCGCGCCTGCGCTGCTCACCGCCGACGGGTCGATCGACGGCTCCCTGTTCCGCGCGGATCGGCTGCACTTCAACGAGAAGGGATACGCCCGATTCGCCGCCGCGGTGCGCGCGGGGCTGGCCCCGGAGTACTGATCGGAACGGGCCGTCGCGGCCCGATCAGCGGATGCCCGCTTCACGGCATCGGCGCGGACCGATCTCCGGCCCCACCCGCACGCGCGGGGAGACTCAGCACCAGCAGCGAGGCGGCGATCGCGGCCATCCCGACCCAGCCGACGAGTGAGAGCCGCTCGCCGACGACGAGCACGGCGAGCAGCGCCGCGACGGCCGGTTCCAGCAGTGTCACCGTGGTCGCGGTGCTCGCCGGGATACGTGCCAGCCCGAAGCCGAACAGCAGGTAGCCGAGGAACATCGGCACGAGTGCCATGTAGGCCGAGACCGCGAAGGCCTGCGGCGATGCGACCAGCGGCGCGCCGGTGACGAACAGTACGGGCATCAGCAGCAGCCCGCCGAGCCCGAAGATCGCGCCCATCGCCGCGGCGCGCTCGATTCCGGCATCCATCAGCCGCCTCGCGGCCCAGGAGTACAGCGCGTACGTCGCACCGGCCACCAGGCCGAGCGCGACGCCGAGAACGACGTTCGAGCCGCTTCCGACCTCGTGCGAGAGGATCAGCGCGGCGCCGCCGCCGACCGCGAGGACGACCGCGGCTGTCCACCGTCCGTCGGGACGATGGCGGTCGATGACAGCCTCCAGGGCGCCGGAGAACAGGGGAGCGGATGCCAGCGACACGACCGACCCGATCGCGACGCCCGCCAGATGCATCGACGCGTAGAACGCGAGCGGATACACGGCCACGGCGAGACCCGCGGCGAGGATGATGCCTCGGTGCTGCGCGAGCCGCGTCCGGCCGCCGGTCACGGCGTGCCAGGCGACCGCGAACTGCAGCAGTCCGCCGATGCCGAGCGCGGCGGATCCGATCGCGAGCGGACTCGCGGACGGAGCGAACGTGGCGGCTGTGCCGGTGGTGCCCCACAGCACGGAGGTGACGGCGACGGCGAGGATGCCGCTGGAGCGCCGGCTCACGATGACCGGCCCGATGGATGTCCAGCAGGGAAGCGACGGGGTTCCATGCGGCTCCTCTCGGGATGGATCAGGCCTACGACCCCGAGCGTAGGGCATCCGGAGTGGGCCCTACGCTCGTGTAATCTTAGGCAAGGCGATCCTTACTAGATCGCCGCACCCTTCCCGATCCCCGACTCGAAACTCGAAGCCGCATGCCGCTCTCCCCTCGTCTCGCCGCTCCACTCATCGCGATCCTCGCAGTCGCCGTCGCCCTGTTAGGGTGCGCTGCGGACGCGGAATCGACAGGCGGTGGCGGTGCGGCAGCGAACAAGTCCAACGTCGCGACCGGTCAGGAGGGCTTCTCCGACGTCAGGAAGCTCGCCGCCCAACTCGGGACGGATGCGAAGGACGGCGAGTTCCCGCGCGACGTGCGCAACATCGTCGCGAACGGCAAGGTCGGCATCACGACCATTCCCGAGCGACCGGAGCGGGTGATCGTGCTGGACACCGGCGAGCTGGACAACATGCTCGCTCTGGGAGTGAAGCCGATCGGCATCGCACACCCCGCCGAGGCCGCGATTGCGCCCGACTATCTCGACGCGGGTGATGCGGTGGACCTCGGGCCCTATGACGCACTCGACCTCGAGCAGATCAAGAATCTCGAGCCCGACCTCATCATCGGCTCCTCGCTGCGCATCGACGACGACGGGCTGAAGAAGAAGCTGCAGGAGATCGCCCCCACGGTGCTCTCACCGCGGCCCGGCGTGCTCTGGAAGGAGGACTTCCTGCTGTTCGCCGCAGCGGTCGGTGAGAAGGCGAAGGCGCAGTCGCTGCTGGATGCCTATGAGGAGCGCGCGGCCGAGATCGGCGAGAAGGTCGTCGAGGCCAACGGAGGCAAGGCTCCGACGATCTCGATGCTCCGCTTCATGGCCGGCCGCATCCGGCTCTACGCGAACGACTCGTTCATCGGCATCATCCTCGCCGACGCCGGTCTGCCGCGCACCGAGACCGAGGACGTCGACGAGCTCGCCGTCGAGATCTCGGCCGAGGAGATCACCCGTGCCGAAGGCGACTGGCTGCTGTGGGGCACGTACGGCGATGCTGCTGCGACCGAGCAGGCCGCTGTCGTGGACGGCCCGCTCTGGGGACAGGTGAAAGCCGTCGCCGACGATGGCGTGGTCAAGCAGGTGTCCGACGAGACCTGGTACCTGGGCCTCGGCGTCGAGGGTGCTCAACTCGTGCTCGACGACCTGGAGGCCATCGCCGCCGGTCGGCGTTGACACCCGCAGTGACCGAGACGAAGCTGAGACCGGTGCGGCGGGCGCCGCTCATCGGAGCCCTCGTCACGGCCTCCGCGCTGCTGCTCCTGGCGGCAGTGCTGAGCCTGCTCATCGGAGCACGCGTGCTGAGCGTCAGGGAGATGCTCGGCGGGCTGACGGGGACCGATCATGTCGCGTCCGCGATCATCTGGCAGCTGCGCCTCCCTCGTACGGTGGTCGGCCTCGTGGTCGGCGCGGCTCTGGGAGCGGCGGGAGTGCTGGCGCAGGCGGTGACCCGGAACCCGCTCGCGGACCCCGGGCTGCTCGGCATCTCGGCGGGCGCGGCGGTTGCGATCGTCGCTGGATCGGTGATGTTCGGTGTCGGGGGCGGGGTACCGCGAGTGCTGCTCGCCATAGCGGGCGCAGCGGTCGCGACGGCACTGGTGTATCTGTTCGCCCATCGAGCTCCCGACGGGCTCACCCCCGTCAACATGACCCTCGCAGGCATGGCCGTCACCGCCTGCCTGGGTGGCGTCGTCTCGGGCATCGTGCTGTTCAGCGCGTCGACGATGGATCAGTACCGCTTCTGGGTCATCGGCGCGCTGAGCATCCCGCACGCGAACGTGCTGATCCCCGCCGGTGCCGCCGTACTCGTCGGCGCGGGCATCGCGCTCGTCGTGGCCGGAGCTCTCGACGCGCTCGCTCTCGGAGACGACGCTGCCGCCGCACTCGGCGTGCACGTGGTACGGACCCGCCTGCTCACAGGCGTCGCCGTCGTGCTGCTCTCCGGCGCCGCCGTCGCCGTCTCCGGCCCCATCGGCTTCGTCGGTCTGATCGTCCCGCATGCGGTGCGGATGCTCGTCGGCGGCGACGTGCGACGGGCGCTGGCGCTGTCGGCGATCGTGGGTCCGCTGCTGCTGTTGACCGCCGACGTGATCGGACGCGTCGTCGTGCGACCCGCCGAACTGCAGGTGGGCGTGGTCACCGCACTCGTGGGCACTCCGGTGTTCATCTGGCTCACGCGCCGCACGCGTGCAGGGAGTCGGTCGTGAGAATACTGCCCAGACTGCGCCCGCGGACCCGTGTGGTCCGGGCGATCGTCTCCGGCGCGCTGCTGCTGCTCGTCGTGAGTGCCGTGGCGCTGAGCCTCGGCGATCGGGCGACGAATCCTGTCGACCTGTGGCACGCCCTGCAGGGCACCGGGGCCGAGAACATCGTCTACGCCGTGCAGGAGGTGCGCCTGCCCAGGGTTGCGCTCGCCGTGCTCGTGGGCGCGGCTTTCGGGATGGCGGGCGGCCTCAGCCAGGGAGTGCTGCGCAATCCGCTCGCCAGCCCCGACGTGCTGGGAATCAGCGCGGGTGCCTCGGTCGGAGCAGTCGCGGTGATCGCCGCCGGCGCGCTGGGCGGCCCGATCGGCGTGGTGCCGATCCCCGTCGCCGCGCTCGTCGGCGGTCTGCTGGCGGCGGTGGTCATCGCGGCCCTCGCCAGCGATCGTGCACTCCGCGGGCGACGCATCCTGCTGGTGGGGATCGCCGTGTCGACGGCACTGATGGGCGTGACGCAATACCTCCTGACCGCCATCGACGTGAACGACGCGCAGCGCTCGACCGCCTGGCTCACCGGGAGCCTCAACGCCCGCGGGTGGGATGAGGCGATGCCCGTCGCGATAGGGCTCTGTGCGGCGTTGCCCGTCGTGCTGGTGCTTGCTCATGGCGGGCGTGCGCTGCTGTTCGGAGACGACCTCGCCACCGGTTGGGGCGTGCGCACTGGTCGGGTGCGAGTCGTGCTGCTGCTCACCGCGGTATGCCTCGCCGCGCTCGCGACGTCCGCGGCCGGTCCGGTGGCGTTCGTCGCACTGGCATCCGGTCAGATCGCGAGGAGGATCGCCGGCGTTCCCGACATTCCGCCGATCCTCGCCGCGATCGTGGGTGCGGCGACGGTCCTCGTCGCCGACACCGTGGCTCGCACCGCACTGCCGTATCCGGTGCCCGTCGGCGTGCTGACCGCCGTCTTCGGCGCACCCTATCTGCTCCACCTGCTCCAGCAGGGACGTCCCAGGAAGGGAGCACCCGCGTGAGTGCTCGTACATCGCGTCTGCGAGCGGACAACATCTCCCTCGCCTACGGTGACCGCCGGGTTGTGGAGGGCCTGTCCCTCGCCGTGCCGGACAGCGAGATCACGGTCATCGTCGGTCCGAACGCCTGCGGTAAGTCGACCGTGCTGCGCGCGCTGGCGCGTCTCATCTCCCCGGCATCCGGTGCGGTCCTGCTGGACGGACGCGCCATCGCGGAGCAGCCGTCGCGCATGGTCGCACGGACGCTCGGTCTGCTGCCGCAGTCGCCGATCGCGCCCGAGGGGATCACCGTGCGCGACCTGGTCGCCCGCGGCCGTCACCCTCACCAGTCCTGGTGGCGGCAATGGAGCGAGGCCGATGCGGTAGCCGTGGACGCAGCGCTTCAGGCGACGGGGATGCGCGAGCTCGCCGACCGCGACGTCGACGAGCTGTCCGGCGGTCAGCGTCAGCGCGCCTGGATCGCGATGGCGGTCGCACAGGAGACTGAGCTGCTGCTGCTTGACGAACCCACCACCTATCTCGATGTCGCCCATCAACTCGACGTGTTGGAGCTCGTGGCGCGGCTGAACAGCGAGCACGGCCGCACGATCGTGATGGTGCTGCACGATCTGAACCTCGCCAGCCGGTACGCACACCACATGATCGCGATGCGTGAGGGCGCGATCCTCGCTGAGGGCGCCCCGGCCGACGTCGTCACGACCGATCTGCTCCGTGACGTCTTCCACGTGGAGGGCCACGTGATCCTCGATCCGCACACGGGCGCGCCCGTCGTGTTGCCGCACCGGACGATCGGGGACTGAGGGGTCTGTCGAGCAGGTGCCGTCGGCGCCGCCGCCCGGTGCGCCTGCCCCGCTCAGCGCGGGTCGTACCGGACCGGGGCCTGGCTCGCGGCGACGATCGCGCGCAGCTGCTCCAGCGACGTCGGCGGATCCTGCGTGGCGCGCGCCTGGATCAGTACGTTCCCGAGCGCGGTCGCCTCGACCGGGCCGGCGAGCACCGGAAGTCCGGAGCGGTCGGCGGTCGCCTGGCAGAGCAGGCGGTTGAGGGACCCACCGCCGACCAGGTGGATGCTGTCGATCTCGCGGCTGGAGAGAGCGGATGCCGTTCGCACGGCGTCGGCGAACGCCGCCGCGATCGAGTCCACGATGCTGCGCGCGAAGGCCGGTCGTGAGACCGGCGCGTCCGGGCCGAGCAGTGCCGCGATACGTGCCGGCATGTCACCGGGTGCGCTGAGCGACGGCTCGTTCGCGTCGAACAGGGGCGTCTCGCCGTCGGCATCCGCCGCCTGCGCGAGCAGCGACGGCAGGTCGATCGGCGCGCCATCCTCTGCCTCCCACGCGCGCACGGTCTCGCTGAGCAGCCAGAGGCCCGTCACGTTGTGCAGGAAGCGGATGCGGCCGTCCACGCCGAGCTCGTTGGTGAAGTTCGCTGCGCGCGCGGCATCCGTCACCACCGGCTCTGCCAGTTCCAGCCCTACCAGCCCCCAGGTTCCGCAGGAGATGTACGCCGACTGCGGCGAGGACAGCGGGGTGGCGACGACGGCGGATGCCGTGTCGTGCGAGCCGACCGCTACCACCCGCAGTTCCGCACCGATCCGGCGGGCGAGCTCTGGCCGCAGCGTGCCGATCACGGTTCCCGGGTCGACGAGGTCGGGAAGGACGCCGACCGGGATGCCGAGCCGTTCGGCGAGCTCGACGTCCCACTCCGACGTGCGCACGTCCAGCAGGCCGGTCGTCGACGCGTTCGTGCGCTCCGCGACCCGCCGCCCTGTGAGCAGGAACGCGATCAGGTCGGGGATCAGCAGTGCGGCATCCGCCTGGGGGAGCTGCTCCTCGACCCGGTACTGGTACAGGGTGTTGAACGGCAGGAACTGCAGGCCGTTGCGGCGATACAGCTCCTCGAACGGGACGACGGCGTGGACCTGCTCCACACCGCGCGCGGTGCGATTGTCGCGGTAGTGGAACGGCTCCGCGAGCAGTTCGCCGTCGCGCAGCAGCCCGTAGTCCACGGCCCAGGAATCGATGCCGATGCTCCGGATGCCCGGTTCGCGGCGCACCGCCTCGGCCAGGCCCTCGACGATGTTCTCGAACAGGGCGTCGAAGTCCCAGTGCAGGCCGTCGGCTCTCTCGACCGGGCCGTTGGGGAAGCGCGAGACCGGCTCGAGCTCGACCCGATCGTCGTGCACGCGTCCGATCATCACGCGGCCGCTCGTGGCCCCGAGATCGACAGCGGCGAAGGCGCTCATCGACCGGGGGCGCCCCGACCCGGGAACGCTCATCGCAGGAAGGCCGCGGCGACGCCGGAGTCGACGGGGATGTGCAGACCCGTGGTGCGCGACAGCTCGGGGCCGGTCAGCACGTACACGGCGTCGGCGACGTTCTCGGGAACGACCTCGCGCTTGAGGATGGTGCGGTTCGCGTAGAACTGGCCCAGATCCTCCTCTGCCACGCCGTAGGTCGCGGCGCGGTTCGCGCCCCAGCCCGAGGCGAAGATGCCCGAGCCGCGCACGACGCCGTCGGGGTTGATGCCGTTCACGCGCACGCCGTACTCGCCGAGCTCCACCGCCAGCAGACGCACCTGGTGCGCCTGGTCGGCCTTGGTCGCGGAGTAGGCGATGTTGTTCGGGCCCGCGAACACCGAGTTCTTCGAGGAGATGTAGATGATGTCGCCACCGAGCTTCTGCTCGATCAGCACCTTGGCTGCGGCCTTCGACACCAGGAAGGAGCCCTTCGCCATGACGTCGTGCTGCAGGTCCCAGTCCTTCTCGGTGGTCTCCAGCAGCGGCTTCGACAGCGACAGACCGGCGTTGTTGACCACCAGGTCCACGCCGCCGAACGCCAGCACGGCCTCGTCGAGCGCGGCCTGCACGGCATCCGCATCCGCGACGTTCGCTGCGACGCCGATCGCGACATCCGTGCCACCGAGCTCGGCGGCGGCGGCCTGCGCCTTCTCCAGGTCGAGGTCGGCGACCACCACGCACGCGCCCTCGGCGGCGAGACGGGTCGCGATCGCCTTGCCGATGCCGGATGCCGCGCCCGTGACGAACGCGATGCGCCCCTGGTGGCTCTTCGGCTTCGGCATCCGCTGCAGCTTCGCCTCTTCCAGCGCCCAGTACTCGATGCGGAACTTCTCGGCATCCGAGATGGGGGAGTAGGTGGAGAGCGCCTCCGCACCGCGCATGACGTTGATGGCGTTGACGTAGAACTCCCCGGCGACGCGTGCGGTCTGCTTGTTCGCCCCGTAGGAGAACATGCCCACGCCGGGGATCAGCACGATCAGCGGGTCGGCGCCGCGGATCGCGGGCCAGGCGCCCGAGGCACCAGCACTGTCCGCGGTGGCGTGCGCGTCGTAGTACGCCTGGTAGTCGGCGCGGTACTCGGCGTGCAGCTCGTGCAGCCGGGCGATCTGCTCGTCGACCGACGCGGTCGCCGGCAGGTCGAGGATCAGCGGCTTGACCTTGGTGCGCAGGAAGTGATCGGGGCAGCTTGTGCCGAGCGCCGCCAGCGCGGGCGCCTTCTCGGATGCCAGGAAGTCGGTGACGACGGGGGCATCCGTGAAGTGCCCGACCATGGGCTTGTCGGTGGACGCGATGCCGCGGACGGTGGCGGCGAGGGCCGCGGCGCGGGCCCGGCGCTCTGCATCCGGCAGTGCCTCGAAGCCCGGGCGGATGCCGCCGAAGGGCTGCTCCTTGCCGTGGGACGCGATGTACGCGGCGGCGGTGTCGATGATCCACAGGGAGTTCTTCTCGGACTCCTCCGAGGTGTCGCCCCAGGCGGTGATGCCGTGGCCGCCCAGGATGCAGCCGACCGCCTGCGGGTTCTTCGCCTTGATGTCCGCGATGTCCAGGCCCAGCTGGAAGCCGGGGCGCCGCCACGGCACCCAGACCACCTTGTCGCCGAAGATCTTCGCCGTCAGTTCCGGGCCGTCGGCGGCGGTCGCGATGGCGATGCCGCTGTCGGGGTGCAGGTGGTCGACATGTGCGGCATCCACGAGTCCGTGCATCGCGGTGTCGATCGACGGGGCGGCTCCCCCCTTGCCGTGCAGGCAGTAGTCGAACGCGGCGACCATCTCGTCCTCGCGGTCGATGCCGGGGTAGACGTTCACCAGCGAGCGCATGCGATCCAGTCGCAGCACGGCCAGACCCTGCTCCGTGAGAGTGCCGAGGTCGCCGCCGGAGCCCTTCACCCACAGCAGCTCGACGGGCTGCCCGGTGACGGGGTCGGTCTCGGTGCCCTTGGCGGACGTGTTGCCGCCGGCGTAGTTGGTGTTCTTCGGGTCGGCGCCGAGCCGGTTCGACCGGGCGATGAGAGCGGCGGCAGTGGGGTTCGTCATGAGGAGGAGTCCTTCGTGGATTCGGAGATGGTGTCAGACGAGATCGGCGTCGACGCGCTCGCCGTAGCGCTCGCGTTCGATCTGCTCGAGAGACTTGCCTTCGGTTCGGGGAGCCCAGATGGTGCCGATCAGCAGCGCCGCGATCAGCAGGCCGATGATCAGCATGCCGAGCTGAGGGAGGCCCCAGCTGGTGAGCAGCACGGGGAAGACGAGGCTCAGCAAGCCGACCATGACGCGGGCGAGCATGAAGAGCATCCCCTGTGCGCTCGCGCGGTACTTCGTGGCGAACAGCTCCGCGGTCCACAGGCCGTAGAAGGCCTGCGCGCCGATGCCCGCCGAGATGCCCCACGCGATGGCGAAGAACAGCAGCGACGCGAGCCCGGGAGGGGCGAAGACGAGCACGACCCAGGCGATGACGCCCAGCAATGCGCCTCCGAAGTACAGCCACCGGCGGCTGACGCGGTCACCGAAGCGCATGAAGCCGAAGTAGGTCGCCGCCGCGGTGAGCGTCCACACCAGCACCTGCAGCAGGTTCTGCTGGGTCGCGTCGTGCAGACCCGCCGCGTCGTAGACGCGTGGCTGGAAGATGCCGGCCTGGCCGGCCACCGTGTTCCAGAGTCCGTACACGCCGAGCAGGAACAGCAGCGCGCCCAGGTTGCGGCGGTCCGAGAGCAGCCCGCGGATGCCGGAGAACAGCGACACCTTCTCGCCCTGCTCCTGCGCGGTCTCGCGCTGCGCCTTCCAGCGCGCGGACTCGGGCAGGCCGCGGCGCACCCACCAGGTCACGGCCGCGATCACGAACAGGTGGAAGAAGATGATCCGGGAGCCCACGATCCCGAGCGGGCCGAGCACGACCGCCAGCAGGAAGCCGATGGCCGGGCCGATCGACCAGGCCAGCTGCGCGGTGCCGACGTGCGCCGCGCGCTGCTCGCTCGGCGCCTCCTCGGCGATGTAGGTCCACGACGCCGGCACGCCCGCCCCGACGGCGATGCCCATGAGCACGACGCCGATCAGCAGCACGGCGAAGTTCGGCGAGAAGGTCACCATCAGCGCGCCGATCATGAAGACGATCAGGTCGTACGTGTAGATGAACTTGCGTCCGAGCCGGTCGCAGAGCGGTCCTCCGATGGCCGCGCCGATGGCCGCGCCGAAGGCATTCGCGCTGAGCGCCGCGACCAGGCCGACGGCCCCGTCGTCGAACCCGAACTCGCCCTGCCAGAGCGTCAGGCTGGTGGCCAGTGCGATGATCGCGCCGGCCTCGATGTAGTTGGACATGGCCACGGCGATCGTGGCCTTCCATGCAGTGAGGGTTCGCTTCTGCATGCTCATGCTCAGGCCCCCCAACCCGCCTGCACGCCGCCGACCCGGTCGGCCGCGATCCGCTCCAGGTAGCCGGATGCCGCGAACGCCGCCATCGGGTCTGCAGGCAGTCCTCGCGACTCGCGCCACTCGGCCAGCGCCGGGCGCACGTCCGTGTAGAAGGCGTCCATGAACACGGCATTGGCGCCGAGCACGTCGCCGGTCTTCTGCGCTGCGGCGAGAGCCTCGCGGTCGACCAGCAGCGCGCGGGCGGTCATCTCCTGCACGTTCAGCACCGAGCGGATCTGCCCGGGGATCTTGTCCTCGATGTTGTGGCACTGGTCGAGCATGAACGCGACGTCGGGGTTGTTCAGGCCGCCGCCGCGGACGACCTCGAACAGGATGCGGAACAGCTGGAACGGGTCGGCGGCACCGACGATCAGGTCGTCGTCGGCGTAGAAGCGCGAGTTGAAGTCGAAGGAGCCGAGCTTTCCCAGCCGCAGCAGCTGCATGACGATGAACTCGATGTTCGTGCCGGGCGCGTGGTGACCGGTGTCCAGGCACACCATCGCCTTCTCGCCCAGCGTGGACACCTGCGCGTAGCTCGTCCCCCAGTCGGGGACGTCGGTGTGGTAGAACGCGGGCTCGAAGAACTTGTACTCCAGCACGAGCCGCTGATCGTCGCCGAGGCGGGAGTAGATCTCGCGGAGCGACTCGTTCAGCCGGTCCTGGCGACCGCGCATGTCGGCCTGGCCCGGATAGTTCGAGCCCTCGGCCAGCCAGATCTTGAGATCATGGCTGCCGGTGGCGTCCATCACGTCGATGCACGCCAGGTGGTGGTCGATGGCCTTGCGGCGCACTGCGGCGTCCTCATGCGTGAGGGCGCCGAACTTGTAGTCCTCGTCCTGGAACGTGTTCGAGTTGACCGTGCCGAGCTTCACGCCGAGGTCTTCGGCGTGCTTGCGCAGGTCGCCGAAGTCGCACGTGTCCCAGGGGATGTGCAGAGCCACGGTGGGCGCCAGCGCGGTGTGCTTGTGCACCTGCGCGGCATCCGCGATCTTCTCGAAGGGATCGCGGGGCGTGCCGGGGGTGCCGAACACGCGGAACCGGGTGCCGGAGTTGCCGAACGCCCAGGAGGGGAGCTCGATCGACTGCTGCTCCAGCTCGGACAGGATCTCGGGGGTGAGGATGCTCATGATTCGGTGCTTTCTGCTGCGGCGAGCTGTGTCTCGAGGTGGAAGACTTCGGTGAGCGGCGTGGCCGCCTGGTCGGGACGCCCTTCGAGGCCGACGAAGAACCGCGCCATCTCTGCCTCCCACCGGGCGGCGACCTCCGACGCCGCGAGGTAGGCCTGCGCGGCGGCATCGTCGTCGGTCTCGTAGTACCCGAACAGCACACCTCCCGGCGCGAGGAAGAGCGAGTAGTCGCGGCGGCCGGCGGCGGCGATCTCCGCCAGCATCTCCGGCCATACCGGGGAGTGCCGTGCGAGGTACTCGTCGAGCAGTTCGGGCCGCACCTGCAGCTGGAACCCGACTCGGGTCATGGTGACGTCCTCTCACATCGATGTGATGGTCCGATGTTTCTTGAATCGTTTCATGTAAACATATCCGGGGTCGGATCGCCCTGTCAAGCGATCCGACCCCGGAGTACCTCCTGCGTTCTCAGCGCACCGTGACGGTCACCGCCTTCGACGTCGTGGCGCCGGCCGCGTTGATGAACTCGGCGACATACTCATACGTCCCGCGGGCGCGTCCGGTGACCGCCGTGCTCGCGTGCTGGGCGTTCGGCGAGGCCGCGACCAGGCTCTGCTCGTCGATCACCTTGCCGTTCTCGTACAGCCGGTACGAGGTGGCGTTGGTACCCCACCACAGATCGGCTGACACGGTGTAGTCGCCGTTCCTGTCTCCGTTGTCGTGGCTCACCACGGGCACGCCGGGCGCGGCATCCTTCACCTTCACGGTGACCGATGTCGTCGCCGTGCTGCCCTTCGCGTTGATCAGCTCGCCGGTGTAGACGTAGGTGCCGTCGGGCTTGCCGCTCACCGCGACCGTGGTCAGCTGCGCCTTGGGTGAGTTCGCGTCCAGCAGCGTGGTCGAGATCAGCACGCCGTTCTCGTAGAGCTTGAACACCGCCCCGTTCACGCCGCTCCACAGATTCATCGACACGGTGTAGTCGCCGTCGTGCAGCCCGGTGTCCCAGCCGGAGTCCGTGGAGAGCACGCCCCGACCTGGAGCCGACTTGGCCCCCTCGTCCTCGAACACCAGCAGCGAGACGGATGCCCTGGTGACCAGCCCGTCGTGATTGACGGCGTTCACCGTGAGCGTGTGCGGGCCGACCAGGCCGTCGAGCGGGAGCACCTGACCCGGTGCGACGGGCTCGCCGTCGAACGCGATGTCGAGGTTGCGCACGCCGGACTCCGGATCGGAGGCCGTGACCCCCACCGTGAACGACGCCGAGCTGGCCAGCAGCGCACCGTCCGCCGGGAGGCCGGCCAGGACGGGGGCCGTGGTGTCGGTCGCGCCGGTGTGGTCACCGGTCACCGCGATCCGCGGCGCCGCGGGCTGCTCCATCCCCTCGCCGAGGAAGAAGCTGGTCTGCGGCGGCTGGTTGTAGCCGGTGTTCTGCCAGGCGACCGACAGGCGGTACACCGGGTCGTGCATCAGCGTGCGCAGGCGCAGATCCGTGGCATCCGTCGTCGAGTAGATCCGCAGCTCGCTGGAGTCATCCGACCGCCACGCGATCTCCTCGCGCCAGTCGCCGAACAGGTCGGCCTGCAGGTTCGGGGTGCCCTTCGTGTCGTTGTTCGTGCGGGCTCCGTCCGCCTTCAGGATGACGTCGGACTTCTCCGTCTCCCAGTTCCACTTCGACACGGTCGGCACGCCGATGCGGGTGTCGGTGTCGAAGTCGTGGTCGACGATCTCCCGCAGCGGGTCGCCGTCGAACCAGGCGAGGAAGTTCGCCGCCGGGATGTTCTCGGAGATCAACTCGCCCGTGGCCGACTTCAACTGACCGACCGGGGAGTTCCACGCGGCGTCGCCGCCCACGGCCCAGCCCTCAGCGCCCTCGTGCCGCGGGTCGATGTCCGCGGCGGCCGCGCGCCCGGTGTCCTTCGTGGCCGGGATCGACCACAGCACCTCGCCCGTGCGGGCGTCGCGCATGGTCGCACCGCGGTTGCCGGATGCGTGCATCTCCTCGTGCGCGGCGAACACCTCCAGGCCGGGACGGGACGGGATCAGGTCGGACACGTGCAGCGCGTCGCCGTGGCCGAGGCCCGTCGAGTACAGCAGCGTGCCGTCGTCGTCGACCGTCGCCGAACCGTAGACGATCTCGTCCTTCTGATCGCCGTCGACGTCGGCCACCGACAGGTTGTGGTTGCCCATCCCGTAGAACCCCTCGTTGCCGGGGTCGTTCGAGTCGAGGACCCACCGCTGCACGAGCTGGGAGCCGTCGAAGTCGTACGCCGCCATCACCGCGCGGGTGTAGTACCCGCGGCTGAAGATCGCGCTCGGGTGCTCGCCGTCGAGGTACGCGGTCGCCGCCAGGAAGCGGTCGACCCTGTTTCCGTAGGTGTCACCCCAGGCGCCGACGTCGCCGCGCGCCGGCACGTAGTCGATCGTGTCGATCGCCCTGCCTGTCGCACCGTCGAACACCGTCAGGTACTCCGGCCCGGTGAGCACGTAGCCCGAGCTGTTGCGGTAGTCGGCGCTGGCGTTGCCGATCACCTGGCCCGTGCCGTCGATCGTGCCGTCGGCGGTCTTCATGATCACCTCGGCGCGGCCGTTGCCGTCGTAGTCGAACACCTGGAACTGCGTGTAGTGCGCGCCGGCCCGGATGTTCGCCCCAAGATCGACCCGCCACAGCCGGGTCCCGTCGAGGCGGTAGGCATCCAGGAAGACATTGCCGGTGTAACCGGACTGCGAGTTGTCCTTGGAGCGGGAGGGGTCCCACTTCACGAACAGCTCATACTGCCCGTCGCCGTCCACGTCGCCCACGCTCGCGTCGTTCGCGCGGTACGTGATCGGCTGGCCGTCCTTCGAGTACGTGTCGGCGGGCCGGTCCAGCGGCACGGAGAGGTAGTCGCCCTTCTGCACGCCGAACGTCTTGGTGACGGTGACCTCGCGGCCATCCAGCACGCTCGTGACGAAGTACTGCGAGTCCGTCGAGCCCTTCTTGTCGAGGTAGTTCGTCGAGCTCGTGATCGGCTCGTCGGTGATGCGCTTGCCGTCCCGGTAGACGTGGAAGGCGATCGCGTCGGGGTCGGTCCCCAACATCCGCCAGCTCACCAGCGTGCCGTCGGCGGTGCTCACCGCGACCGGCGCGCGATCCAGGTACTCGGCCTGGCGCTGCAGCACGGTGGCCGCATCTGTCGTCAGCTGAGCGGATGCCTTTCCTGCACCGCCCGCGTTCACCGCGACCACCGTGTAGTGGTACGGGATGGTGGTGAGGACGCTGTTGTCGACGAAGTGGTTGGTCGAGGCGAACCCGACCAGCTCACCGCGCTCGCCGGCGACCTCGGAGCGGAACACCATCGCGTACAGCGCGGTGCTCGGCTGCTCCCAGGAGAGCTCGACCTCGCGCTTCTCGAGGCGATCCACGGCGAGCCCGGTCGGAGCGGACGGGGTGGCGACGTCGGGGTCGACGAACGAGACGGGGACGGATGCCGAGGGCACCGACTCCAGTCCGGTCTGGTCGACCGCGGTGACGTAGTACGTGTAGTCCAGGCCGATGCGCGCCGTGGTGTCGGTGAACGACGCCGTCGTGGTCTCGCCGACCTTGGTCGCCTTCTTCTCGAACTCCGAGGTGCGATAGACGTTCCACGTGACGTCGGAATCGGTCGTCCACTCCAGCTGCACCGCCGGTGCGGTCGGGTCTGCGTTGATGTCGGCGACCTTCAGGCCGGCCGGCCCGAGCAGGATCGGCGTGATCTCCAGACCGTTCAGGCGGGTACCCGCTGCGGCGCCGTAGACGCGGATGTTCAACTGCCCGTCGGTGACAAGCGCGGGGCCGCGGACGGACTCGTTGACGGAGCCCTTCCCGGCATTGCCGGATCCGAAGGCCTTGCCCTCGATGTCGAAGCTCGTCTTCGTGGATCCGATCCAGTCGCCCGAGTACGTCTTGACCGAGTAGGTGCCGTTCGGCACGTCGAGCGTGAACTCGCTCGAGTCGCCGGGGAGCACGAAGTCACGCAGGAGATCGTTCGAGCCCTCGGCGGCGCCGCGATCACGGCCGGCCGTCGCGGGAAGCGCCGTCGCGAAGCCGTATCCGGCCTCCTTGCTGTACGCGTCGTCCGGGTTCACCTCGGTGTAACCGGCCATCAGCGGGTTGCCTGCGAGCTGGAAGTCGAACTTCCACTTCGCCTTCTTGGTGGTGAAGGTGACCGTGTTCGATGCCTCGGAGGTGCCGCGGCCGTTGACGGCGAACACCCGGTAGCGGTAGCCGGTGCCCTCGGCGAGCCCCTGCACGATGGCACTGGTCTGCGTCGTCGTGGTCACCAGCGACCAGACCTGGTCGGGGTCGGCGACCGCCTGACGCTCGATCCGGTAGATGTCGGCGGTCGGGGCCGGCTGCCACTGCAGCACCGCTCCCGCGTTGGACACCGAGCCGGCGACGAGTCGCTCGGGTGCGGGCGGCACGGCGGCCGGAGGTGCGATGTCCTCGACCTTCGCAGCGAGCGGGTCGTCGATCTCGGCGTAGTCCTGGGCGATCAGGCGGGCCATCTGGATGGCGCCGTACTCCTGGAAGTGGGTGTCGTCCTGCGTGCCGGACGGACGGTTCGGGAAGATGCCCGGGTCGACCCACAGGAACACCGACTTGGCGGCCTCCGCGCCGATCTCGTTCAGGTAGGCGCGGCTGGAAGCCGACAGATCGACGAGCTCCACGCCCTCCTCGGCCGCCAGCTCCTTCATCTTGTCGACGTACTCGGGGAAGCTGATGTTGGCGAGGCCCGTGGTGGCGTCGAAGCTGCGGCGGGAGACCGGGGTCACCAGCACCGGCGTGGCGCCTCGCTGGCGCGCGCCGTGCACGTAGGTGCGCAGGTACTCCTTGTAGTCGGCCGGCGATGCGTAGCGGTCGTCGACGCCCTGGGTGGCGTCGTTGTGCCCGAACTGGACGAACAGGTAGTCGCCGGGCCGGATGCCGCGCAGGATGTCGTCGAGCCGGCCCTGCGTGATGAAGTTCTTCGAGCTGCGGCCTCCGATCGCGTGGTTGCTGAAGGCGACGCCGTCGCCGAAGAACCGGTCGATCATCTGGCCCCACCCGGCCTGTGGTGCGTACGCCGCGGCGTCGTAGGTCTGCACCGTCGAGTCGCCCGCGATGTACACGGTGGGCAGCGCACCGGCGAGGCGCGCCTGCTGACGGGTGATCGTGAGAGCGTCGAGAGCGGCGGCCGAACCGTCGACCTTGAGCGAGAGCACGCCGTCGACCAGTGCGATCGGGAACGCCATCTCGAGGTACTCGCCGGCGGGCTTCGCGGTGGTCTGCACCTTCGCCATCCCCTCGGCGGTGACGGAGATCTCGCTGGCCGCCGTCGCGTCGCCGGCGAGGAGGTTCACTGTGTAGTCACCGGCTCCGAGCTTGACCTCGAAGGTGCCGCCCTGCGCCGCGACGTGGTCGCTGCGCAGCGGGTCGTCCCCGCCGCGGTCCACATCCGGGGCATCCGAGGTCGGCGCGGTGCTGAAGCCGTAGCCCCACTCGTCGGAGTATGTGGTCGTCGATGTGACGCCGAGGGCGCCGTCGGCCACCGCGCCGGGACCGAAGTCGAACACGACCTGGTCGCCTGCAGGGAGGGGCGCGGGCGCGGTGTAGACGGGCGAGACGACTGGAGCGGATGCCTCGGACGAGCCGGCCGCGTTTCGCGCGGTGACGCGGTAGGACCACGACGCGGTGGTGTCCGCCTCGTCGAGGTACGACACCGACGCGGTGGTGGCGATGGCCGCGAAGACGCCATCGGCACCCGCACGCTCGACGACGTACTCCTCGGCGTTCGTCGCGGCGCTCCAGCTGAGGCTGACGGAGGTCTTGGAGACCTTCGTCACGGTCAGATCGGCGGGGGTGGTGGGCGCTGCCAGAGCGGGGATGACGCCGCTGCGCACCGGCTCGGTCCGTGCGGAGGTGACGCCATAGGAGTTCACGGCCTGGACGGCGTAGGCGAAGGAGTCGCCCTCGGTGACGTCCGAGTCGGTGAAGGCGGTCCTGTCGGTCTCGGCGACCTGCTGGAAGTCGCCGACGGCGTCGCCGGTGACGGGTGCGCGGAGCACGCGATATGCGGATGCCCCGTCAGCGGCGGCCCAGCTGAGGTCGACGGCGTTCCAGGCGACGCGGGCGAGGGTGAGGTCGGCGGGCACTCCAGGCACGACCGGAGTGACGACGAGGCCGTTCACGTAGGCGCCGAGTCCGCTGCCCGTGAAGCCGAGGGTCAGCTGCCCGTCCTCGACGGCGGTGCGGAACGTCTGGGTGGTCGTGGCGGCCTTGTCCGTGGTCATGCGGGTCTGCGCGACCCCTTCCAGGGACACCGTGGCGTTCGTGCCGGAGGTGCCGGCGAGAGCGTCGCCGATCGAGACGGTGACGTCGTACTCGCCATTCGGCACGCCGTCGAGCAGGAAGCCCCAGTCGGTGCCGGCGACGAAGTCCTCGGCGACGGGGTCGGCGGGGGTGCGGTTGCCGGTGCGGTCGCGGTCGAAGAGGCTGACGCCATCCGCCGTGGTCACGCCCCAGCCGGCGTCGGCCGTGTACAGCGAGCTCGTGAGCACCTGCTGGTAGCCGTCGGCGACGGGACTGGATGCTGTGCCGAAGTCGAACCGCCAGCTGCCGTCCTGCGCGGGCGCGAGCGTGGCCGCGGCGGGGGCGGCCGTGAGTGCGGCGCCGATGACGGCGGCGACCGTGGCCGCGGCGAGCGTGCAGTGTGTTCGTCGTGCGAAGAGCGGTCGTGCAGAACGTGTGGAATGGTCCACGGTTCCTCCTTGGGCGTCTCTGACAAAGGGGTTCCGGCGTGCGCCGCAGCATCGTAGAGCACGTCGAAGGAACCGGGGCGCGTACGGACTCGGCCACGGATGGAGCAGCTGGAAAACGCATTCCCAGCTGCTTCCGATGATCCTTGCATGAGCTCCACAGGGTGAGCAAGCGTTTTCTGACACGTTTCAAAGAATTCGATGAAACTGTTGTGCAACGTTGAAGAGTTGGTTACGGTCGGAACGACCCTCACCGGCCGGTACCCCGTGCCGGTTCCAGAGCTCCCGCTGTCGGCGCGATTACGGACCGTGTCGGCAGCGGGTCCCACGCCCGGACCGACCCCGGACTCCCCACTTCCGTCGCCGGCCCTCCGGCGTCCGGCCGCTGAGCCCGTCGAAGCGTCGACTGCTCCTGCTCAGCCGCTGACCCGGGCGCTCTTCCTCACCCGCAGCGACACGGCGGCGACGACACCCTCCGCGGCCGCGCCGCGCTTCTGCTGGGCCCCTTCCGGCAGCCACACCGTGCTCTCCCGCGACAGTGGAAGCACATGCAGACTCAGGGTGCTGCCGGCATCCGCTCCGACGTCGCGCAGGGAGACCGACCAGCGGGTGCCGTCCCAGAAGCGATCGTCGACCGTCGCGCCGTCGACGCGCAGCTGGGCCGCATCGCCCGTCCAGTCGATGTCGAGCAGCGCGTCGCCGTCCCACCGGGGCAGCTCGAGCGCGAACTCCGCGGCAAGTGCGTCGAATGTCTCCGCAGCAGGCGCACTGTGCCTCGGCCCGTGGAAGCCGTGGTCGGCGGGAACCTCTCCGGCCGGCCTGACCGTGCGGATGCCCACTGGCACGGCATCCGAGGGGCGGTCGACCGGAGTTTCCACCCACGTGCGCGTGGCGGTGTCGAAGCGGCGCAGGCGGGTGGCGTCGAGCGCCTGGACGTATGAGCCGTCCCACAGCAGCTGCCCGTCGCAGAGCCACAGCTCGTCGCCGAGCACCCAGGCATCCGCGGCATCGGCGAGGACTAGCAGCGTGAGTCCGCCGATCTCGTGAAGCCCTGGTGTCACGACGCGCGGCTCCTCATCGGATACGGCGACCTCCACCGGTATGCCCGGGTCGGCGGCCAGCACCAGGACGCCCCCCGGCAGAACCGTCAGAGCGGATGCCGTCGCCCACCGCAGCCGTGCGTCCCCGATCCGCAGTCCCACCGGCCAGCGCGCGATGGTGCCCGCCGGTATGTCGATCGGGGTGCGGGGGAGCAGCAGTGCCTCGTCGTCGAGCTCGACCCGCAGCTGCACGCCGCGCACGGGCTGCACCGGGATGTGCGGCTGATGATGCGTGATCACGCAGAACCCCTCGGCGCCGTCCGAGCGCAGTGCCCAGCGCAGCGTGGCGGTGTCGTCGAGACCGTCGGCCTGCAGCTCGGGGAGGGTCGAGGTCATGCCGCCGAGACGGTCTCCGAACGCCGAGAGGAACGCATGCTGGGCGCGCAGCAGTGCGGCGGATCCGTGCAGATCGCCGGACTGTCCGATCGGGGCGTGGAAATCGTAGCTCCACTCGGTCATGTCGTTCGGGTAGCCCGTCGCCTGCGTCTCCTGCAGGCCGGGACCCGGGTTCCGCCCGCCGACGTACATGTAGTACCCCTGCCAGGCCGACCCGTTGCCGATCTTCCCGTGCGCGAGAGCGGCCACGTCGCGGCGGCTGAGCACGGGGCGCCGGTGATAGGCGGTGGCCATGCCGCCGCCGAGCTCGCACGTCGCGGGCGGGAAGCCGTGCAGCAGTGCGGCGGTGTCGGCGGATGCCCCGGATGCCGCCGCGTCGAAGCCCTGCGCGGCCCGCACGTCGGCGCCGACGCCGGGATCGTCCCAGACGTGCGAGGGGAAGTAGTGCGCACGGAACGACGGATCCCAGTCATCCTGCGGGTCGGCCCAGAAGCCGTCGCCGTAGCCGCCGAACAGCGGCATGACCTCGCCGGCGGGCAGGTCGGCCCCGCCCCAGGCCGTCGCGGTCCACAGCGGTGCCGACATTCCGGCCTCACGCGCCAGGCGCTTGAGCGTGACCAGGTGGCCCGGGCGGTCGTAGAGCTCGTTCTCGAGCTGGATCGCCAGCACGGGCCCGCCGGGGCGGGCACGCCCATCCAGATGTGCGGCGAGCTGCGCGAACCACTCCGCCACGAGTTCCAGGTAGCGCGGGTCGTCGCTGCGGTGCTCGACCTCGGCATCCTGCACCCAGTCGGGGAAGCCGCCGTTGCGCGCCTCCCCGTGCGCCCAGGGACCGATCCGCAGCACCACGCCGAGTCCGACCGCGGCGCACTCGTCGATGAACG